>OLRH01000540.1_pt1 | contig 18927 bp, 19 predicted proteins | sample 1672321 | NCBI WGS metagenome assembly OLRH01 (sample SAMEA3136671, study PRJEB25190) | human gut metagenome | reverse complement strand
CGCCGAGCTCCCGCAGACCGCGGATGACATCGGCCGCTTCCGGCCGCAGCGGGTCCTCAATGCAGATGACTGCTGCCAGCACACCGGAGACAGCCAGGTACAGGTGCGAATACGTATCCGGCAGGGCGTCGAATTTAGCCTGTTCCCCTGCCGGGATGGTGCAGTGCTCGTCGTCGAAGACAAAATGGTGGCTGCCGATGACGACCTTCTGCCCGTCGACACTGCTGGAAATGCCATGTGCGACCAGATACTCCACGCGCGAATGACGCTCCTCGTGGCGTAGGCCGCGGCGCGCCGCCTCCGCGACGACCGCTTTGGCCATAGAGTGCGGATAATGCTCCTCCAGGCAGGCTGCCAGACGCAGCATGTCCGCTTCCTCGTTGCCGCCGAAGGTCACGACCTGCGCAACTTTCGGTTCGGCGCGCGTCAGCGTGCCGGTCTTGTCAAAGACGATTGTGCTTGCCTCGGACACAGCCTCAAGGAACCGCCCGCCCTTGACGGACAGGTGATGATCGCTGGCCTCTCTCATGGCGGAGAGTACGGCGATTGGCATCGAGAGCTTGAGTGCGCAGGAGAAGTCGACCATCAGCACCGCCAGCGCTTTGGTCATATTCCCCGTCAGGAGCCAGACCAAGGCTGTTGCGCCCAAACTGTACGGAACGAGCTGGTCTGCAAGGTGCGACGCATGGTCCTCCGTTGCGGACTTGAGCTTTTCCGACTCCTCGATCATGCGGATGATGCGGTCGTAGCGGCCGCTGCCGGCGCTCTTTTCCACGCAGATGGTACAGTCGCCCTCTTCGACGACGGTACCGGCATAGACATAACCGCCTTCCGTTCTGCGGACTGCCAGCGGCTCACCCGTGATGGACGCCTGATTGACCATCGCCTCACCGGCAACGATTTTGCCGTCAAGCGGGATCACACTGCCGGTGCGGACCACGATCCGGTCGCCGACCTGAACGTCTGCCACCGGCACAAGCACCGAGCCTGCGTCCGTCTCTTTCCAGACTTTGTCCACATTCAGGGACATGGTCTGCGCGAGATCAGCAACAGACTTTTTGTGCGTCCACTCGTCAAGAATATCACCGATGCCCAGCAGGAACATGATCGAGCTTGCCGTCTTGAAGTCCTTACGCAGCATCGAGACCGAAATCGCCGTTGCGTCCAGCACCGGCACCTGGATCTTCTTGTGCATCAGGCACGTCAGCCCGGCCTTGATATACGGCACAGAACGCGCGACCGTGATCAGCGTGCGTACAGAGCTCGGAACGAACAGCTGCTTGAGACCGCGCCAGCACAGCGACGCGACCAGCTTGTCCTCAAACTCGCGGCTCATGGCGCGACTGCTGTGCTCCAGAGCGAGCGCCTGCTCATTGGCATAGGCAAAGGACGAGAGCGCTTTTGTAACCGCTTCCCGCGGCCCGTCATAACAGATCACAGCGTCACCGGTGCGGTCATAGACCGTTGCTTTCGTCACGCCCGGGGTCTGATTCAGGTATGCTTCCAGAATGTCCGCCTGCTGCAGCGACATGGCACCCTGCATTGTATGCACGCGCATACGGCCTCGGGTTTCATGCAGGATTGTGCATTTCATACTTACTCAGCCTTCTCTGCCGTGTCCTCAATGACCTCGGCCTGCTCGGCCGCGCGCTTTTCGTTGAACGCCTTGGCGCCGGCCAGAACGTCACCCGCGAGCTCCTTGATGTTCGTCACAACTGCCATGACGTCCTCTTTCTCGCGCAGCGCGGCTGCCGTCGTATACACATACACCTTCTGGGCATCTTTGCTTGCGAGAATCTTCGCGCCGACCGTTGCAAACAGTGCGCCGCCAACAAATGCTCCCAATTTTTCCATGCTCATCATGATTACCTCCGTGTTTTTTGATCCGCATGACTGCGGTCGGGTTAGCTGACTCGAATTTAAATTAGATACCACTAACCATCAACTTGAAGTTATACCACTCAAACCGACTTTTTTCAAGCGCTGGAATAAAAATTTATACATTTCGGCAACGTCAACAAAAGTGCCCCGCCGAGAACGGCGGGGCGCAATCAATCTGTCGGATTTTGATTATTTCAGCAGCACCTTGCGGAAGTTTTTCTTGCCGCGCTTGAGCACGATGCCGGCTTTCAGCTCCGCGCCCGAAAAGGTCTTGGCAATATCGGTGACCTTCTCGTCGTTGGCCGCTACGCCGCCCTGCTGCACATTGCGTCGGGCGTCGGACTTGGACGCACACAGGCCACTCTTAACGAGCAGGCTGAGGATGTCCGTGCCGTCTTCGGCCGTGATCTCGACCGTCGGCACACCTTCGCCGGAGCCGCCGAACACGGCCTTTGCAGCCGCCTGGGCCTTGTCGGCCTCGGCCTCGCCGTGAACCATCTTTGTGAGCTCATATGCAAGGATCTCCTTGGCTTTGTTGAGCTGCTCGCCCTGCCAGCCGTCCATCTTGTCGATCTCCTCGAGTGGGAGGAACGTCAGCATGCGGATGCACTTGAGCACGTCGGCATCGTCGACGTTGCGCCAATACTGATAGAACTCAAAGGGGCTGGTCTTGTTCGGGTCAAGCCAGACAGCTCCCTTGGCGGTCTTGCCCATTTTCTTGCCCTCGGAGTTGAGCAGCAGCGTGATTGTCATGGCGTGGGCGTCCTTGCCGAGCTTGCGGCGGATGAGCTCCGTGCCGCCGAGCATGTTCGACCACTGGTCGTTGCCGCCGAACTGCATGTTGCAGCCATAGTGCTGGAACATGTAGTAGAAGTCATAGCTCTGCATGATCATGTAGTTGAACTCCAGGAAGCTCAGGCCCTTTTCCATGCGCTGTTTGTAGCACTCGGCGCGCAGCATATTGTTCACGGAGAAGCATGCGCCGACCTCGCGCAGGAGCTCAATGTAGTTGAGCGGCTTGAGCCACTCGGAGTTATAGAGCATGAGCGCCTTGCCGTCCGAGAAATCGATGAAGCGCTCCATCTGGCGCTTGAAGCACTCGGCGTTGTGCTTGATGGTCTCTTCGGTGAGCATCTGGCGCATATCCGTGCGGCCGGAGGGATCGCCGATGAGGGTCGTGCCGTCGCCGATGAGGGCGATAGGCTTGTTGCCCGCCATCTGCAGGCGCTTCATGAGGCACAGGGCCATGAAGTGGCCGACGTGCAGCGAATCTGCCGTGCAGTCAAAGCCAATGTAAAACGTGGCTTTGCCGTTGTTGATCATGTTTTTGATCTCGTCCTCGTTCGTCACCTGTGCGATCAGGCCGCGGGCGATCAGTTCATCATACAGTGTCATCGTTTTCTCTCCCTTGCGTTATTCCTTGACTTTATTTTCAGCGAGAATTTCTTCGGCGCGCTGCGCGCCCCAGGCAATCATGTGGGCGCAGTGGCCTTTGCCACCGTTTTTTGCCACGAGCTCTTGACAGCGCAGGCAGCCGAATTCAGCACGGAAGCTCTGCGTCATCTGCTTGGTCATGGCGGTGGCGGTGGCCTGGTCGGCCGCGAGGCCGAACGCCATCACGGCGCCGGTGATGCTGCCGCAGATCTCTCCGCAGCGGACGCCGCCGCCAAAACCGGCCGCGACGCGCTTGGCGGTGTTTTCGTCCAGACCGGTCTCCTCCTGCAGCGCGGCAAGCACGCTCTGTGCGCAGTTGCAGCCGCTGTTGTGATATGCAATGGCGGATTCCTGAATACTCATGATTCTCTCTCACCTTTCTTGAGTGATTGTTTATAGGCAGCGGCAGAGGCAAGCTGCTCGGCCGCGCTGGCCAGCGTCAGGGGTGTGATATGGTCGCCGCCGTAAAGCCGCGCGATCTCGCGCTGACGGCCGTCATGATCAAGGGGCTGCACCGTTGTGCGGGTGCGGCCGTCATGCTCGCACTTTTCGATCAGGTAATGCTGATCGGCCATGGCAGCGATCTGCGGCAGGTGCGTGATGCAGATGACCTGCTTGGTCACGGAGAGTTTGCTGAGCTTCTCCCCCACGCGCTGTGCGGCCACGCCGGAGACACCGGCGTCCACCTCATCAAAAACCATGGATGGTACGTCATCGCGTTCGGCAAAGACGTTTTTGAGTGCCAGCATGATGCGCGACAGCTCACCGCCGGACGCGATCTTGCTGATGCGGCCGAGCGCCTCGCCGGTGTTTGCCGAGATCAGAAAGCGCACATTGTCCGCGCCCACGGCCTGAAAGCCGGGATCGCCGCCGAGCGGCGTGATCTCCACGCGAAAACGTGCCGACGGCATGGACAGCTCGCGCAGTTCGCGTTCGACCTGCTGCTCCAATGCCGCTGCGGCGGTCTGGCGCGCCTGTGTCAATTTCGCCGCCTCGGCGCGCGTCTGCTCCGCCTGCTTCTGGATCAGCGACTCGAGCTTCTGCAGCCGGTCGCCGGCGTATTCGATCTGATCGAGCCGGGTTCGGGCCGCCTCGAGCGTGTCGATCAGCCCTGCCTCGTCTGTGTTGTATTTCCGCTCCAGCCGCCGGAGCAGTGACAGGCGCGTTTCGATGCGGTCAAACTCCTCATCGGAAAAGTCCAGCCCGTCGCGGAAGTCGCGCAGCGTCTCCGCCGCGTCCTGCAGCGTGAAGACGGCGCTCTTGACCGCTTCCGGCAGACTCACAAGCTCACTCGCGTAGTTCGCGGCACGCTCGACCTCCGACAGGGCTTCTCCCGCCAGCGCGGATGCAGAATCGTCCCGCCCGGCCAGCAGATCATACGCCTGATCGACCGCCTCTGAGAGCTTTTCAAAGTTCCGCAGCAGGTCACTCCGCGCCGTGAGCTCCGCCTCTTCCCCGGCCTTGAGCTCCGCGCGCTCCAGCTCTTCGATCTGGCGGCGGAGACTTTCGGTCAGCAGTTCCTTTTCGTTTTCATAGGTCGAGAGCGTGTCACGCTCCTTGCACAGCGCCTGATAGGCACGGTACTGCTCGCGATAGCGCGCAAGCTCCGGTTCCAGTTGGCCAAACCGGTCCAGATTGCGCAGGTGCTCCCGCTCGTCGAGCAGGTGCTGACCGTCGTTCTGGCCGTGGATATCGAGCAGCAGCGCGCCCAGCGTTCGCAGCTGTGCCGTCGTGACCGGAACACCGCAGACGCGGCAGGACGTCTTGCCCTCCGCCGTGATCTGGCGGCGGATGATGAGTTCATCGTCGCACTCGATCTCGTTTTCTTCGCACCAGGCTTGGCACGGATCGGGATCGAACGTTGCGCAGACGACCGCCTTCTCGGCACCGGTGCGCACCAGTTCGCGCGAGGCACGCGCGCCGAGGATCGCGTGCATGGCGTCCACAAGGATGGACTTGCCCGCGCCGGTCTCGCCGGTCAGAATGTTCAGGCCAGGGCCGAGTTCCAGATCGGCCCGCTCGATGACCGCGACGTTTTCAATATGCAGTTCTCGCAGCAAAGCGCTTCACCTCCTGCGGTGTCGTCAAAGCAGCTTTTCGATCTCGTGGAAAAACTCATCGGCGGATGTGTTGTCCTTCATGAGCAGAAACGCCGTGTCGTCGCCCGCCAGCGTGCCGACAAGCGTGTCGATGCGCATGCTGTCAAGCGCGGAGCACGCAGCCGAGGCAAGGCCCGGCAGCGTTTTGATGACGATGATGTTCTGCGCCTCGGCGTAAGATGTTACGCACTCGCGGAAGATTTTTTTCAGCCGCTCGTCGTAGCCGGGAAATTCGTCCGCCGCCGGTGCGGCGTAGCGGTATTTCCCGCTCGGCGAGAGGGTTTTTGTCAAGTGCAGCTCCTTGATATCGCGTGACAGCGTCGCCTGCGTACTCGGAACGCCGTGCTGTGCCAGCACATCCATGAGCTGGTTTTGTGTCTCGATCTCCTGCTCTGCAATGATCTGCAAAATGATGTTTTGTCTGGTGGATTTCACGTCGTCCCTCCTCATAGTCTGTCTGTCAGCTTGCCAAAAGCCGTTTCATAAAAGCTGCGGATGCCGGTATCGGCCAGCAGCGTGTAATTGTCCGATCTGCGGATGCGGATCTGGTCGCCGCGGATGAGTGCGATGCTGTCCCCACCGTCCGCCACAAGAATGGCCGGCCGGTCATGGATCCGCTCCGGCACGATTGTGATCTGCCGCCCGGGCGCAAGCACAAAGGATTTTCCGGCCAGACTGTGCGCGCAGATGGGCGTCATGATGATGTTTTCATTTTCCGGCTCGACGAGCGGGCCGCCGGCCGACATGGAGTAGGCCGTGGAACCGGTCGGCGTGGCGACGATGATACCGTCACCGTTAAAGCGCGTGATGGGTACGCCGTCACCATAAGCGGTCACGCCGATGCAGTCTACGTGCCCGCCATGAATGACCACGTCGTTGAGCACCGATTGCGTGCAGATGGTCCGCTCATTGCGCACGAGCTCCACATCGAGCATCATGCGCCGGCTGATCGTATATTTCCCGTCCGCGATCTCGAGCAACATGTCCAGCTCATCGTCCTCCAGACCGGCCAGAAATCCCTTGCCGCCGAAGTTCACACCGATGATCGGGATCGCGTGGTCGCGAAGTGTGACTGCAACATGCAGGATCGTCCCATCGCCGCCCATGACGATGATGAGTGCGGCATCCTGAGCCGCCTGCTCCAGCAGCTGCACCGGGATATTCTCCGGCAGATAGGCTTTTGGCGCAAACACCGGCGAAACGATGACCTGATGGCCGTGCTCCGTGAGCATCCGATAAACCGACAGCGCTTTTTGTAATCCGCTGTCCCGATATGGATTGGCCGCAATGACAATATGTTTCATACGCTGCTCTCTTTTCCGTGGGCCAGCGCACCGTGCGATTGTTCCACAACGGCCGCCGGATCCAGCTCCGGCGCAGGGTGCGTCCCCTTGCGCAGGTAGCCAAGGTACTCAATGTTGCCCTCCGGGCCCTTGATGGGCGAATAGTCCAGCCCCATGACGGTAAAGCCCGCACCGGGCACAAAGTCCAGAAAGCTCTCAAGCACCTCCAGATGCACCTTTGGATCCCGAACGACGCCCTTTTTGCCGACCTCTTCGCGCCCGGCCTCAAACTGCGGCTTGATAAGGCAGACGACTGCAGCGTCGTCTTTCAGCAGTGGACAGATCGCCGGCAGGATAAGTTTCACGGAGATGAACGACAGATCCATGACTGCGAGATCCAGCGGTTCCGGAATCTGATCGCTCGTGATATAGCGCACGTTTGTGCGCTCCTTGGAGATCACGCGCGGATCGTTGCGCAGACTCCAGGCCAGCTGGCCGTAGCCGACATCGACGGCATAGACCTTTGCCGCGCCGTTTTGCAGCAGCACATCCGTGAAGCCGCCGGTCGAGGCGCCGCAGTCGATGCACGTCAGACCGGTGGGATCGACTGGAAATACCTTGAGCGCCTTTTCCAATTTGAAGCCGCCGCGGCTGACATAGGGCAGCGTGTTGCCGCGCACCTCGATTTTCACATCGGGTGCGACCTGCGCGCCGGGCTTGTCCGCGCGCTGACCGTTGACATAGACCACGCCGCTCATGATGATCGCCTTCGCGCGCTCGCGGCTCTCACTATAACCCTGATCAAAAACAAGCTGATCGAGTCGTACCTTCTTCATGCGCCGTTCCCCCCTCTCTCGTCGGAGCGCATCGCCTGCGCGGCGACAGTGATCGCCCGGGCGTCTAGGCCGTATGCTGCTTTGAGCACATCCGGCGCGCCGTGCGGGATGATGCCGTTGCCAAGATTTAGCAGCCGCGCTGCTTTCAGCGTGATGCCGGCCTGTTCTGCCGCGGAGAGCACCTGCTCACCAACACAGTTGGCCGCGCAGACGTCCTCGACCGCCAGCAGCCGTCCCGTTTTTTGCAGAGACGCAAGTACAGGCGCCCATTCCAGCGGCGCGACCTGCGCGAGCTTGATCACTTCGGCTGAAATGCCTTGCTGTGCAAGCTGCTCTGCCGCCTGCAGCACATCGTTGATGACAATGCCGTAGGTCAGAATCGTCAGATCGCTGCCTTCCCGTAAAACCGCGACGGGCTCCGGATGACAGTCCTGATAAGCGCCCTCACCGCCGCGCGGATAGCGCACGGCGACCGGGCCGTCCAGCTCCAGCACCGCCTTGCGCAGCATCACGCGCAGCTCAGCGAAGCTCGCCGGGCAAAGGATGCGCATATACGGCACGGAGCTCAGATAACTGATGTCAAAGCAGCCGTTGTGCGTATCGCCGTCGTTGCCGACGATGCCGGCGCGGTCAACGCCGAGCACCAGATGCAGCCGCTGCAGCGACGTGTCGTGGATGAGCATGTCGTACGCGCGCTGCAGAAAGCTGGAGTAAATCGCCGCAACAGGTTTGAGCCCCTGCTTGGCCATGCCGCTGGCCATCGTGATCGCATGCCCTTCCGCAATGCCGACATCATAGAGCCGGTCAGGATGGTGCTCGGCAAAGGCTGTCAGGCCCGTGCCGGTCAGCATGGCCGCCGTGATGGCGACGACCGTCGGATCCTCGTCCGCCAGCTGCGAGAGTGTTTCGCCGAATACATGCGAAAAGTCCGGCTTGGATGCCGGCAGCGCGCCGGTCACTGGGTCGAACGAGCTGACGCCATGATATTTTTCCGGCGCCTGCTCCGTATATGGGATGCCCTTGCCCTTTTGCGTCACGACGTGCAGCAGCACCGGCTGGCGCAGATCGCGTGCCCAGCGCAGCATCTTCTCCAGCTGCGGCTCATCGTGCCCGTCCACCGGGCCAATATAGTAAAAGCCCATATCGTCGAACATGTTGTTCGGCAGGACGAGGTCTTTCACGCGCTCCTTCACACGGTGCAGTACTTTATACAGCCCGCGCGCCTTGCCGACGGTGTTGCGGTAAAACTGCTTGAAGTGCAGATAGCTCGGCTTCACGCGCTGCTTGGACAGCAGCGTCGCCATGCCACCGACGTTTTTGTTAATGGACATGCCGTTATCGTTGAGAACAATGACCATCGGCTCGCCGCTCTGCCCGGCGTCCGACAGGCCCTCATATGCCAGGCCGCCGGTCAGTGCGCCGTCGCCGATGAGGGCAATGACGTCATAGTCCGCTCCCGTGAGCGTGCGCGCCCGGGCCATACCCAGCGCGACGGAGATCGACGTGGAGGCGTGGCCGGCCACAAACGCATCGTGCACGCTCTCGTCCGGCTTCGGGAAGCCGGCGATGCCGCCGAACTGCCGCAGCGTGGTAAACGCCTCTCTTCGTCCGGTCAGGATCTTATGCACGTAACTCTGATGACCGACGTCGAACACGAGCCGGTCGTTTTCGGTGTTAAATACACGGTCGATTGCGACCGTGAGCTCCACCGCGCCGAGATTGGACGCCAGATGCCCGCCGGTCTTTGCAAGATTCTCGACCAGGAAAGAACGAAGTTCCGCACACAGTGCCGGAATTTCTTCCGCCGGCAGCGCCTTCAGGTCGGCCGGTGAATGGATTCGCTCTAATATACTCAAAACAGAATACCTCACGCATAATAATACATGATATACTATAACAAAAAGTGCCGGACTTTACAAGAGTAAGCCGGCACTTTTCGTATTTTCACCGGAAGTCCGGTGGTTTATGGGGTCAGTTTTTCCGATCCGCCAGTGAGCGGGCGAGCTGCCGCAGGAAAGCGCTGTCCGCAAACACACCGTCCACGGCCGCAGCCGCTTCCTCGGACAGCTCGTGCACATAGGCGCTGCAGCGCTCCAGACCATAGAGCGCCATGAAGGTGTTCTTCCCCTCGCGCGCATCCGAGCCGATGGGCTTGCCGAGCTCTGCCTCCGTGCTGATGACATCGAGCATGTCGTCACGGATCTGGAATGCCAGGCCAAGCGCCTTGGCATACTGCGCCGCAGCCGCGTGCTGCTGCGCGTTGCCGCCGCCGCAGGTCACACCCATGAGGCAGGCGGCGTGGATCATCGCTGATGTCTTACGGTCATTGATGTCCATCAGTTCCTCCTTCGTGAGGACCTTGCCCTCGCCCTCCATATCGAGCTGCTGACCGCCACAGATGCCGCTTTCACCGGCGGCTTCCGCAAGCAGACGCGCGCACTCGGCGCGCACTTCCACCGGCAGGTCCGTCGAAAGGATCGTGCGGAACGCTTCTGCCTGCAGGGCGTCGCCTGCAAGCGTCGCCGTGCACTCACCGTAAATCACGTGGTTCGTCGGCTTGCCGCGGCGCAGGTCATCGTTATCCATGCATGGCAGATCGTCATGGATGAGCGAATAAGTATGCACCATCTCGACCGCGCATGCGATCGGAAGTGCAGCCTGTACGTCCCCACCGCACGCGGCGCAGAACGCGAGCACCAGTACCGGGCGCAGACGCTTGCCGCCAGCGGTCAGGCTGTAGTGCATCGCCTCCAGAAGGCGGTGATAGGACATGGCCGTGTCCGCAAAATAAGTATTGAGCGCCGCATCGGCGAGCGCTTTATATTCCTGATACTGTGTCTGATAATCCATGCGTTATTCCTCAGTTTCAAACGGGAGCTCGACGGGCGCACCGTCGTTCCCTTTCTTGAGCTGAACGACCTTCTGCTCTGCCGTATCCAGCATTTCGTTGCAGGCCGCGAGCAGGTGTGATCCCTCCTCAAACAGCGCCAGCGACGCATCAAGCGGCACATCGCCCTTTTCCAGCTGCTTGACGATCTCGTCCAGCCGCTGCATGGACGCTTCAAAGGTCAGTTTCTGTTTTGCCATGTGCACCCTCCCTGTTGTTCACGGTGCAGTGCAGCGCACCGTCCTGAAGCTGTACGCGGATCGTGTCGCCGGGTTGTGTCTGCGCCGCTGAGCGGAGCACTGCGCCATCGGCGTCCGTCGCCACGGCGTAGCCGCGGGCAAGTACTTTCAGCGGACTCATCGCATCCAGCGCCGCTGCGTACTGCGCAAAGTCATGTCTGCGCGCAGCGAGCCAGCGCTCCCCCGCCGCCGTCAGGCGGCTGCGGGTGTAATCCAGCTCCACGCGCCGGAGGTCAAAATAAGCAGCCGGTGACTGCAGCACACGGCGGCCGGCCAGATTCTGCAGTGCGGTGCGGCGCTGCGTCATCTGTTTGCGCATCGCCTGCACCATGCGGATGTCATATCCGCGCAGCGTTTCGCGGATATCCTCCGCATTCGGCACGGCCAGCTCCACCGCGTTCGACGGCGTTGCGGCGCGCAGATCGGCCACGAAGTCCGAGATCGTCACATCCGGTTCGTGTCCGACGGCAGATATGACCGGGATGTCCGAATCATAGATCGCACGCGCGACCCGCTCGTCATTAAACGCCCACAGGTCCTCGATCGAACCGCCGCCGCGGCCAGTGATGATCAGGTCACCAACCTGATAGCGATTGGCATACCGGATGGCGCCGGCGATCTCCGCCGGCGCCTCCGTCCCCTGCACGCGCACGGGCAGCAGCACGATCTTGCTGGCGGGCCAGCGCTTGCCGAGCACGCGGATAATATCACGCACGGCCGCGCCCGCCGACGATGTGATCACAGCGATCCGCTGCGGAAATGCCGGCAGCGGCTTTTTGTGCGCGCGGTCAAACAGGCCCTCTTTCTGCAGCTGCTCCTTGAGCTGCTCATAAGCGGCATACAGGTCGCCCACGCCGCCCGGGATGAGCCGCGTGCAGTAGAGCTGGTACGCGCCGTCGCGCGGATAGACCGCGATGCGGCCGACCGCCGCGACGCTCATACCGCTCGCCGGACGAAAGCGCAGCGACTGCGCGCTGCTGCGAAACATCACGCACCGCAGACTGCTCTCGGCGTCCTTGAGTGTGAAATAGTGGTGGCCGGACGGGTAGACCTTGTAGTTGGACAGTTCCCCCGTCACGCAGACATTGCCGAGCAGCGCGTCCGCATCCAGCAGCTGCTTGATGTGGGCGTTGAGCTCCGTTACGGTAAAGGATGTACGCGCCATGTCAGCCTTCGGCGCCGTTCTCGGGCGCCTGTTCTGGCTCGGCAGCCGGTTCCTCAGCAGTTGTCATTTCCGCTTCGGCTTCCGGCTCGACCTCGCCGCGCACGAAGCTGCCGAGCACGCCGTTGATAAACGCGACTGTCTCCGGCTCCTCGTAGCCCTTGGCCAGCTCCACCGCCTCGTTGATCGCGGCGGCGTTCGGCACGTCGTCCATATAGAGGATCTCGCACATGGCGCAGCGCATGATCGCCGCAGCGACGCGGGAAATGCGCTCCAGCCGCCAGCCGCGGGCATATTTCTCGATCATGTGATTCAGCTCATACATATGGTCATAGACCAGGCCGGTCAGACGGCGGATATAGTCGAGCTGCTTCTCGTCCGGATACTCCTGAAACAGCGGATCCTCCTCCGCCAGCGTCGCAAAGTATTCCCGGCTGAAGAAGGTGTCCGCCGTCTCGCGGGCGTCATCCCCGGCGAGCTGCGCGGCAAAGCTGAGCTGGATTGCGATCTCACGCGCAACCGTTCTTGTCATAGTGATTTCTCCTGCTTCTTTTTATTTGTCAAAAGCCACGCCGGACACGTGCACGTTGACAATGGGCTTGCCCATGCCGGTCATGGACTCAACCGCGCTCGTGACCGATTCCTGCACAGCCTTCGCGACCGCCACAACGCTGCAACCATAGCGCACCGTGATGATCGTATCGACCGTCATCGTGCCGTCCACGATCTGCACCTTGATGCCCTTGGCGGCGGACTTGATGCCGAGCAGCTCGGCCAGCTCCGTACCGGTAGAGGTCGCAACACCGGCGACGCCGTCCACTTCCGTGATCGCTGCGCGCACCATGGCGGCAACGACGTCCTCAGAGATATTGATGCTGCCCTTTTCATCCTGGCAAGTAATATAATTTTCCGGCATAGAAAAATACCTCCTGATAAAATTGTACAGTATAGTGTACCACGTGCAGCGGCAAAAAGAAAGAAAAATGTTTTCCGTCCGGCAAAAAGATGCACCCCGCAATCTTTGCAGGGTGCATCCGAAAAGCTGTATTACTTTTTCACGTTCTTGCAAAACTCCATCAGGATCGTCGCGACCTGTTCACGGGTCGCGCTGCCCTGCGGTTCGAGGAGGGTCTGACCATCATTGCTTGCGCCGGAGATCAGGCCCAGCGTCACGGCGTCTGCCAGCGCGTCCTTTGCCCAGTCGGACACGCTGCCCGCGTCCGGGTAGACGCTCAGGTCGGCAGGCGTCCAGGTACGCGTCACACCGAGCACCTTCTCCGCATAGCCCATGAGGATGACGGCGATCTGCTCACGCGTCACCGGCAGGTCGGGCGCAAACGTCGTGGCAGACGTACCGGAGACGACCCCGGTCTGGTACGCCCAGAGCACCGCATCCTTGTACCAGTTCTGCGTCAGGTCGGTAAACGGCATGGTTCCGGAAACTTTCGGCTCGCCCTCGAGATTATAGAGGATCTGGACGATCTGCGCGCGCGTCGTCGTCATCTTCGGCGCGAACAGATTGCCGCCGACGCCGGACATCAGGCCGCTGGCCACACAGTAGTCGATTCCGGCGTGCGCCCAGTTGCCCTCGCCCGGTACATCCGTGAACCCGGCGCTCGGACAGCTGCCGGCCGGAATGGTCTCCGTTTTCGTCGCGCTGCAGCGCGTGCAGGTGTAGGTCTTGATACCGGTCTCCGTCGCGGTCGGCTGCTTGGTCACTGTGCCGTTGTCCCATGCGTGGCCGAGCGCGTCCACGTAAGTGTCCACGTAGCTGTCGCCGCAGGCGCAGGTGTGCGTCGTGTAGCCCTTGGCCGTGCAAGTCGGATCTGTGACAACAGCAGTGTAACTGTGTTCGTGTGCGGTCGCCCGGTTGCAGCGGAAATACGCCGAGCTATTTGACGAATAGTTTTGGTATTTTGTGTTGTATGCCCACACTGCCACCGTGCAGTCGCCGGGCCAATTGATCGATACTGTTACGCTTGTATCAGTCGTGTAAATGGTTTTATATCCGGAGCCGTCTTTGCGGATATGCACCATATATTCTCTCTGATCATATTTGCCCTGAAGCGGGCTTTCCGTCCAGCTGATCGTAAATTCCTCGTCCACAGTGACCACGGACGGTGCCGTGATCTCGACCTTGGGAGGCGTGGACGGCTTCTGATAGTTCTCCACGGTGTAGATGTTAAACAACTGCGCATTGCCGTTGCTGTCATTAGGTCCCCAGTTTGCATACAGCTGGAGCTGTGTGCCGGGAGTCGCATAACCGCCTGTGCAGTCCACCACAAGCCAATTGCCGGACGCGACCGAGTCCTTCGCCACCAGCTTGCAGAGGCCATTGTAGTAAGCAACATACCAATAGCAGCTCGAGGTCAGCTTGCTGCTTGTCGTGATTTTCGCCTGCGATGCGCAATTTCCCTCGTAGCAGAGGTAGTAGTTGTTGTATGCATTCTGGATCACATAGCTATTGTCATTGCCCATTCGGGTAAATAACCAGATCATATTCGGGTCAGACGAGCCGGAGTTTACGATTTTCACATCCTGCTTTGCGTTTTGGTCATAGCACGTTCCGGTGGGCATCCATTTGTCCGCGCGGATGATATAACGGTAGATATTCGTGCCGATGTCGATAAAATCCGGCTTGTACACAGCGCTGGAGAAATCCGGGCGGATGACGCCGAGATACGGATTATCAAATTTGTCGTATCTGAATTGTGTAACCTTGACGACATAGCGCTTATCACTGAAATTCTGGTGCCAGGTGCTGTAGTCCGATTCATAGATCGCGACATGGCCAGCCGGGTTTGCACCGTTGCCGCTGTAGACCAGAATGTCGCCCTTCTGCGGCTGTACGTTTTTTAGTCTTTGCCAGCCGGCGGGGAGCGGCTCTTTCCACGAATAATCCACGCCATTGCCGCCGGGAGACGTCTGGCCGAGGTACGAGTAGTAGGCAACAATCAGCGCCACGCACTCGCCGCTGCCAACGGGTTGCCCGTTCAGGCTTCTGACCCAGTTGATCGCATCGTCGGCGGTTTTGCCGTTGGTCGAGGCAAAGGCCGCCGTCGGCAGCAAACCGACGATCAGGATCACGGCAAGTACAAGACTGAGTACACGTTTTTTCATACGCATCTTCTTTCTATCAAATCTATCTCTTTACGGATGCACCTTCGCACAGGTACACTTTCTCTGTAAGAAGTACATATTCACAAATATATTTGGTCAAGAAATTTTAATAAATCAATGTGAGACAATATGACGAATTTTCAGGCGTTACTCGCGTCCGGCTTTCATATTTGTGCACAAGACAGCGCCCCGCTTGCGGGAAGCGGGGCGCTGTCTTATGCAACCTACATTATTTACTGCGCGTCCTGCGCATCGGCCTTGACCTCGATGACCTTGATCTGCGGCGCGGTATAGTCCGTCTCTTTGACGATAGTGTCCGTGATCGTGGCGACCTGCGCTGTGCTCAGCCCATCGGCTGGTGCTGGCACAGCGACCGTGATGCCCTCATCGGTAATATAGACCACGCACTCGGAAAAATCCTTGGCCAGCAGGAGATTTTCGATCTGCGTCTCGGTCATGGAATCGCTCGCCATGGCAGAGATGGCGCTCATGGCGCTGTCGATCGTTGCCTGTGAAGCACCCTCGGCCGTCGACGCCGACTGGAGCAGCGACAGCGCCTCGTCGCGCGACTGCTGGCGCGTCAGGCGCGCCATGGCAAAGTAATCATCGGAGGCCGACGCCGACGCTGCGGCCGCGTCCTCCTCCGCCTTGACCGCCGCCGTGGCGGCGTCCTCGGCAGCGGCCATTTCGGCATCCGCCTTTCCCCACTGGGTGTTGTACGACCAGTTAAAGTAGATCGCGGCGCAGACAAACAGCAGCACCACAATGATCGCAATGTTTCGTTTGGTTTTTTTCATAGTCGCCCTCCCGTTATTTAGATTGCGAATCCGGCTGCTTTCTGAGCACGGAGATATGATCCGTGCTCAGGCCGGTAAACTGTGCCACTGCCAGCGTAACGGCGAGCTGCACCTGCGGCGAGTCTGCCCCGTCGCAGACGATGACCGCACCGAGGTACTGCGGACTGACTGTCTTAAGCTCCACTGCCTCCTGTGCCCCTCCGCCGGCGGAGATGATGGTCGGTTCTCCGGTGTCGTCCGTCGCCAGCTCCCGCTCGGCCGAGCAGCGGTAGGACAGCAGCACCTGCACTTGTCCGGCGCCATTGATCTGCTGCAGCAGCTGTGTGAGGCGCTGCTCCTCCGCCTGGATGGTCTGCGTCTGGGTCTGCTCGGTGACGGCCGATGCCTGCACTGTCTTGATCTTTGCCTTGCTGCCGGTCGGCAGCAGGAGCAGAACCAGCCCCGCGAGCAGGATGATGAGAACGTATTTGTACTTGGCTGCGAAAGCGCTGAGTTTTCGTGTGTTCATGATGTGCTGCTCCATTCCTGCCGCGTGCGCGGAATCCCGAGGTCGGCCTCAATAATCTGCGCCAGGCGGCTGTTTTCTGCTGCCGGCCCGGATGTGATCAGGCGGACGGACTGCGGATACCAATAGCCGTCAGTGCTCCACTGCAGTGTGACCTGCGCATCGTCGAGTGCGGCGCCGCACTGCGCGGCTTTGTCCAATATATATGTGCGCATTTCCGATTCTATGACCGTGCGCTGCAAACGCTCGCTGCTGTCGGACACCGCGCCGTCTGTTGACACCGAGACATGATAGTCCTGCAGCGCAGCGGCATAGGCGTCATAATCAAACGTCACCAGCGGTGAGAACAGTAGGCACGTGAGCGCAATGCCGCCGGCCAGCTTCGTGATACGCCGCAGGCTCTCCGACGTCGGAAACAGCGACGCCAGCGCCGTCAGCAGCGCCACACCGGCCAGGCTGAGCAGCCAGGCACGTACAGATTCCATCATCCCGTCACCGCCTTCATACTCGACACGATCGAGAGAAACAAAATGAGCGACGCCACGCCGACCATCCCCAGCAGGAAGCCGTACACATCCGCAAAACCGTCGATCAGCCGGCCGACGCGCTTGTCCGCAAAGGACTCGGCGATACCGGCCGCGAGCTTGTACAAAACATAATGCACGGCAAGCTGGAGATACGGCGTGACGCACACCGCGGCGACGCTGACGACGCCGACGATGCCGATGCCGCTGCGCAGGATCGCAGCGCTGGAAGTGACCGTGGACGCTGCATCGGCCACGATGCTGCCGACGACCGGGAGCGCGGCAGAGACGGCCGTCTTGACCGCCTTGGCTGCGGCTGCATCCGCCGAGCCGGTGAGGATGCCCGTCAGCGACAGGTAGAGCGTGAACACGCTTGCAAAGCCGATGAGCAGCAGCCGGAACGCCTTACGCAGCAGGCCGCTGAGGGACGCGAGCACGTCGTTTTCGAGCGTCGTGCCGCAGATGACCGTACCCGCGTACAAATAAAGAAGTGGCAGGAGCACTGCCGTCTCGGCGGACAGGAGCACGTCCAGAAACAATGACGTCGCCGCATATTTTGCTGCCGCCGACGTCGCTGCGCCGCTTGCCGCCGCAGCGGCGCACATGCTCGGCAGCAGGATCTTGGAAAAATCGCGCAGCGTGGCAAGCGCCGCGCTGCCCGCGGTGATGCACGAGGTCACGTGGGTGACGCTCAGCGCAGCGACCGCCACCGTGCCGGCCATCTGCGTGACTTTTACGCAAGCGCCGCTCGCCGAGAGAGACGCGCAAAGGGCCGACAGGAACACGACTGCCAGCAGCAGCGCCGCGTTGCGCGCCGCCGATGCGACGGCTCCCCCGCTCTCGCGCAGCATATAGGCCCATAACTTTGCGAGCAGGGACTGCGGCTGCGCGGCATCCGCAACGGACAGTGCGCCAAAGGCATCGTAAGCCTGCTCCGGGAGTGAGGATTCCAATGATTCCGTGCCGAAATCCTCCGCCTGCTCGGCCGCAACATCGTAGGCAAGCGCCCCCGGCGTGCACGCTGCCAATACCAGCAGCACGGCCAGAAGCACAAGCAGCCGCTTTTTCATAGGCATTCTCCGATCATGGTCAAAAACGTGCGCATCAGCGGCAGCGCAGCGTAGAGTGCGGCTGCCACGCCCACGAGCTGTACCGCACAGGCACCGGCAGCCTGTCCGGCGTCCTTGCAGAGGCTCTCCCCGATCATTGTCAGGATACTGATGGTCATGCACTTGAGCAGCGGGCCGGTGTAGACGCCGGACAGGCCGCTGAGCGCAATCGCATCGCGGAAAAACGCCGCCAGCGGCTCCAGCAGACCGATGCACAAAAGCAGCGCCAGCAGCGCCGCCGCGATGCTCAGCAAAAGTGACATGCCCGGCACGGTCTTATAGACCGTTGCGGCGGCAGCGGCGGCAATGACCACGATGATGATCGCCTGAAAGACCGGCTCCATCACAAGGAAAACAGGCTCTTGATCAGGTCGAACAGCTCGCTGATCTTCTGGATCACCAGTACCAGCACCACAACAAGCCCGGCAATGGTCGTCATGAGCGCCTGTTCGTCGCGCCCGGCGCGCGAGAGCAGAATATTGAGCACGGCGACCAGGATCCCGATCGCCGCGATCTTAAAGACAAGGTCAACGTCCATAAGCGCCTCCTGTGTAAATCAAAACAGCGCCACGGCGGCGAGCAGTCCAAGCGTCACGCCGAGACCGCAAAACAGTTTGCCGCGCTGTGCCGTGTCCGTCTGCATCCGTGCGGCAGCAGCCTGCAGTGTCTCTATGCAGGCGTCCAGCGCACAGCGCTGGAGCTGCGCATCATACTTTCCGAGCTGTTCGCCCAGTGTCAGCAGCGCCGCACACACATCGGGCGCAAGCATGTCCAGCGCCTGAAACGCAGCCGACCAGCTCTCGGAAAACGGCCGGTCGCCGTCCGTGATGCTGTCTGCAAGCACGGCGTACTGTGTGCTCAGCGGCTCCTGCGCGCTCGCCGCCAGATGGCGCAGCGCCTCCGGCAGCGGCAGCAGGCGGCCGACGATGTCGCTGCGCAGCAGGTTCAGACTGTCGATCACCGCCGTGAGCATGCGCAGCCGCAGCCGCAGCTCCTGCCGCAGCGCGAACCCGGCGGCTGTGCTGCCCAGAAACAGAACATCAACGCTTGA
>OLRH01000514.1_pt1 | contig 19347 bp, 15 predicted proteins | sample 1672321 | NCBI WGS metagenome assembly OLRH01 (sample SAMEA3136671, study PRJEB25190) | human gut metagenome | reverse complement strand
CACCCCACCGTCACCGAGACGATCCGCGAAGCCGCGCTGAGCGCCGAAAAACGCGCGATCCACGTCCCGAACAAGTAAGACGGACATTTAAAAAGCCACTCATCTTACACTCTCTCTTTCTTATGGGCTGCCGGGTGTTCTTCTGTTCTCCTGTGTCCCGGCAGAAAAAAGAACCACCGTACGGTGGTTCTTTTTTTTGCCCAAAAGATGGATTTTACCGAAGTTCCGCGAGGTCATAGACGAGCTGTTCGGTTTTCTCCCAGCCGATGCAGGCGTCGGTGATGGAGAGCCCATATACGCCGCCCTCGGGCTTCTGGTTGCCGTCGAGGAGGTAGGACTCGATCATCAGCCCCTTGACCATGCGGTGAATATCGCCGCTGTGGCGGGTGCTGTGGAGCACCTCCTTGGCGATGCGGGCCTGCTGATCCCATTGCTTGCCGGAGTTGGAGTGGTTCGTGTCGATGATGACGGCGGGATTCTCCAGACCGCTCTTGCCGTAGAGCTCGCACAGCTGGCTCAGATCCTCGAAGTGGTAGTTCGGCAGGGCGCGGCCGTATTTGTTCACCGAGCCGCGCAGGATGGCGTGGGCGAGGGGGTTGCCCTTGCTGCGCACCTCCCACTGGGAGAGGAGGAACGTGTGCCCGTGCTGGGCGGCCTTGATGGAGTTCATCATGACCGTCAGGTCGCCGCTCGTGGGGTTCTTCATGCCGACGGGGATGTCGAGCCCGCTGGAGATGAGACGGTGCTGCTGATCCTCGACGGAACGCGCGCCGATAGCGACGTAGGAGAGAATGTCCGACAGGTACAGGCAGTTTTCCGGGTAGAGCAGCTCGTCCGCGCCGGAAAAGCCCGTCTGCTCGAGTACCTTGATGTGCATTTTGCGCGTCGCGATCAGACCCTTGAGAATGTCCGGGTCGCCGTTCGGGTCGGGCTGGTGGAGCATGCCCTTGTAGCCGTCGCCGGTGGTGCGGGGCTTGTTGCTGTAGACGCGGGGGACGAGGAGAATCTTGTCCTTCACCTTCTCCTGCAGGCCGCGCAGACGCGTGACATAGTCGAGCACCGCGTCCTCTCGGTCGGCCGAGCACGGGCCGATGAGCAGCATCAGGCGGTCGTCCTCTCCGGTGAGTACGTCGCGCACGGCGCGGTCGTTGGCCTGCTTCTGCCGGGCCAGTTCCGGGGAGACGGGGTACATGTCGCGGATGGTCTGGGGCGTGGGCAGCTTACGCTTGAATTCCATGTTCATGGGTGGTCGTTCCTTTCTATCGCTGTCTCCCGGGCGGGAGGGGAATTGTTGTGTTCAGGGGCGGATCTCCGCCCGGATGCCGAGAGCCTGCAGCACCTCGAAAAAGTCGGGGTAGCTCTTGGCCACGGCTTCGGCGCCGCGGATGGTGCCGCCGACGGAGGTGGCCAGCACGCTCAGCGCCATGACGATCCGGTGGTCGTTGTGCCTTCAGCATGGAACCGTCAAGGCCGCACAGGCCGACCGCCTTGCCGCCGGTGTTTTCCAAAAGCTGTACGAGGTCTTTATTGACTTTGCCTGCCAGCACCTGCTGCACAATGTCCATCGTCTCCGCGTCGGTGTAGCGCATACCGCCGACAAAGCGGCTTTCCTTTCCGATCTTTTTCAACATGCCGCTGATCTCCGGGCCGCCGCCGTGCACCAGCACGACATTCACGCCGACGAGCTGCATCAGCACAATATCGTTCATCACGGCTTCTTTCAGTTCCGGGTTAATCATAGCATTGCCGCCGTATTTGACGACGATGGTCTCGCCCGCCCACTTTTTGATATACGGCATCGCCTGCACGAGCACATGGGCGCGGTCGCTGTTCGAGATGCCGATCTTCTTTTCTTCACTCATGTTCTGTAATCTCCGTTGATTTTCACATAGTCATAGGTGAGGTCGCAGCCGAAGGCTTCCGCCTCCGCGTCGCCGCTGTTGAGCTCCACCAAAATGGTAATTTCCTTTTCATGCAGCACCTTTGCGGCTTCTTCCTCGCTGAAGTTGATGCCCGCACCGTTCACGCAGACATCTACCTGCCCGTACGCGCTCTTAAAGGACACGTCCACCTTGTTGATATCGATATCCGCGCCGGCATAACCGATGGCGCACAGCACGCGACCCCAGTTGGCGTCTTCGCCGAACATGGCAGCCTTGAGTAGAGAGGAGCAGATGACGGACTTTGCAACCGTCTTCGCCGTCTCCCAGTCCTTCGCGCCGGTCGTCTTGCAGATGAGCAGCTTCGTTGCGCCCTCGCCGTCGCCCGCCATCATCATGGAAAGCTTTCTGCAAACCGCCGTCAGCGCCTCAAGAAACGTCTTGTACGCTTCGTTTTCTTCGGTGATCTCCTCGTTTTCCGCCTCGCCGTTCGCCATAATGGCAAGCGTGTCGTTCGTGGAGGTATCGCCGTCCACGCTGATCATGTTGAATGTGGTGTCTGCTGCCGCCTTAATGGCCTTTTGCAGCATCGGTACGGAAATGGCGCAGTCCGTCGTGACAAAGCACAGCATCGTCGCCATGTTCGGGTGGATCATGCCGGAGCCCTTGGAGATGCCGCCGATGCGCACTTCTTTGTCGCCGAGCGTAATCTTTACGGCACACTCTTTTTCGATGGTGTCGGTCGTCATGATGGCCTTTGCCGCCATGTTGGAGCCGTTTTCGTTCAGCAGTGCCGCCAACGCCGTGGCTGCATTCTCAATCGGCGCGATCGGCAAAATCTGCCCGATAACGCCCGTAGACGCGACGATGACATCGTGCGGGTCAATGCCGAGCGCTTCGCCCGCGATTTCGCACATGCGCCACGCCTTCTTTTCGCCGTCTGCGTTGCAGGTGTTGGCGTTGCCGCTGTTGCAGATGACCGCCTGTGCGCGGCCGTCCGCGATATTTTTGCGTGTGACAAGAATCGGCGCACCCTTTACAAGGTTCTGCGTGTAAACGCCTGCCGCCGCACACGGTGTTTTGCTGAAAATCATAGCCAGATCGGCTTTGGACTTATTTTTGCGAATGCCGCAGTGGATGCCGCCGGCTAAAAAGCCCTTGGCCGCGGTGACGCCGCCTTCGATAAACTGCATACTGAATTGCTCCTTATATAAAAATCGCTTTTCCTTAATTTCGTACTCTTTTAGAATGCCGGCGGAACGAGCTTTAAGCCGCAGGTTTCGTCCAGACCGAACAGAATGTTCATGTTCTGAATGGCCTGCCCTGCCGCGCCCTTCACCATGTTATCGATAGCGCTGATGGCGATGAACGTGCCGGTGCGCGGGTCCGTAAAGATGGACACATCGCAGAAATTCGTGTACTTGATGTTGTGAATATCGGCGCTCTTGCCCTTTGGCAGCAAACGCACAAACGGCTCTTTGCCGTATCTTTCCTCATACGCCGCGCGAAGCATTTCCTCCGTAACGCCCGGCTTGAGTTTTGCATAGCATGTCGCTAAAATGCCGCGGTTCACCGGCAGCAGATGCGGCACGAACGTGATGTGCATTTTCTCACCCGAAATTTTGGAAAGCGTCTGTTCGATTTCCGGCGTATGGCGGTGACACGCGACTTTATACGCGGACATCCCCTCATTCAGCTCCGGGTAGTGGCTGTTCTGCGCCGGCTTTCTGCCCGCGCCGGTCACGCCGGACGCGCAGTTTGCGATGATGCCGGTCGTCTCGATATAGCCCTTTTCCAGCGCCGGCACGAGTGCAAGCGGCACCGCCGTGGTGTAGCAGCCCGGGTTTGCAACGAGCTTTGTCTTCTTAATTTCCTCGCGGAACAGCTCCGGCAGACCGTACACGGCTTTTTCGTGCAGCGCCTTATCCGCAAATGTGCCGCCGTACCACTCGGTATATTCTTCCTCGCTCTTTAAGCGGAAGTCCGCGCCGAGGTCGATGAACGCCTTGCCTTTTTTGTCACACTCCGCAGCAAGCTCCTGCGAAAGGCCGTGCGGCAAAGCGGCAAAGATGACATCGCTTTTTTCCACAACCGCTTCCTGCGTGGTACAGATGAGGTCGCACATTTCGCGGTATGCCGGGTAAACGTCCGACAAAGCCTGTCCCTCAAAGCTTACAGAGCTGATGGCCGCAAGCTCCGCTGCGGGATGCCCCGCAATCAGGCGGCAGATCTCCGCGCCCGCATAACCGGTGGCGCCCACGACGCCGACCTTGATCTTTTCCATTTTGATACCCCCAACAAAGGTAAAATTGAATTTATAGCCCGTTTACGATCGTGCGCACTTCTTTTGCCGCCGCGCGGACGTTCTCCGGGCACGGCGCACCTTTGACCTTGCGGTCGCGCACGCATTTTTCAAGGTTGATGGCCTCGTACACGCCCTCGTCGAACGCATTACAGACCTTTTTGTATTCGTCGATCGGCAGCGTCTCCAGCGTCAGGCCGCGCTCGATGCACAAGGCGACAAGCTCGCCCGTAATCTTATACGCATCGCGGAACGGTAGGCCCTTTGAAGCCACCAGATAATCCGCGCAATCCGTTGCATTGATGAAGCCCTTTGCCGCTGCGGCGCGCATGTTCTCTTTTAAAACGCGCATTGTTTTCAGCATCGGGATAAACGGCGTCAGGCACAGGCGCAGGGTATCCACCGCGTCAAACACGGCTTCCTTGTCCTCCTGCATGTCCTTGTTGTACGCGAGCGGCAGCCCCTTCATCATGGTCAAAAGCGCCATCAGGTCGCCGAACACGCGGCCGCTCTTGCCGCGGATAAGCTCCGTAATATCCGGATTCTTCTTCTGCGGCATGATGCTGGAGCCGGTGGAAAACGCGTCGTCCAGCTCGATGAATTTAAACTCCCACGAGCACCAAAGAATGATCTCCTCGGAAAATCTCGAAAGATGCACCATCGCAAGCGAAATCGCCGCGGCGATTTCCGCGCAGAAATCGCGGTCGGCAACGCCGTCGAGGCTGTTGCGGCTCACGCCGGAGAAGCCGAGCAGCTTCGCCGTCAAATCACGGTCGAGCGGGTACGTCGTTCCGGCCAAAGCGCCGGAGCCGAGCGGGCAAACGTCCATACGCTTTAACGCGTCCTGCATACGGCCGATGTCGCGCAGGAACATTTCGGCATACGCCATTAAATGATGCCCGAACGTGATGGGCTGTGCACGCTGCAAATGCGTGTAGCCCGGCATAACGGTGTCGGCATATTCCTCCGCCTGGTCGCACAGTACGTTGATGAGCTCTTTTAACTGTTCAATAAGCCCCGCGCACTCCTTGCGCAGCGTCAGACGAACATCCAGCGCAACCTGATCGTTGCGGCTGCGAGCGGTATGTAATCTCTTGCCTGCGTCGCCGATGCGCGCCGTCAGCTCGCCCTCGATAAACGTGTGAATATCTTCGGCATCGGGGTCAATGTGCAGAGCGCCCGTCTCGATGTCCTTTTCGATTTTCTCAAGCTCCGCGCAGATCTTTTCGCTTTCGCCTTTATCGATAATTCCCGCCGCGCCGAGCATTGTGGCATGCGCAATGCTGCCCTCAATGTCCTCTTTGTACATGCGGCTGTCAATAGAAATAGACGAGTTAAAGTCGTTCGTCTTCGGGTCTGCCTCCTTCTGGAAGCGGCCTTTCCATAATTTCATGGCTGAATCTTTCCTTCCCGTTTATGGCAGAAAAGGGCAGGCAGATGAATGCCTACCCTAAATCTACTTTTGGATTATTTATTTTCGGTCTTTGCCTTCATGTGTGCATAAACCTTGATCGGCAGGCCGAACAGGTTGATGAAGCCGTCTGCATCCGCCTGATTGTAGACCTCATCCTCATCGAACGTTGCGATCTCCGGGTCATACAGGCTGTACGGAGAGGTGTCACCTGCATCAATGATGTTGCCCTTATAAAGCTTCAGCTTGACATCGCCGGTAACGGTCTGCTGGGTGGAATCTACAAATGCGGAAAGCGCCTCGCGCAGCGGGGTGAACCACTGGCCGTAGTAAACAAGTTCCGCAAACTTCAAACCGATCTGCTGCTTGTAGTGGAACGTGTCTCTGTCCAGGCACAGCTCTTCAAGCTTATTGTGTGCGTGGTAAAGGATTGCACCGCCCGGAGTCTCATAAACGCCGCGGCTCTTCATGCCGACAAGTCTGTTCTCTACGATATCCGCAAGGCCTACGCCGTTCTTGCCGCCGAGCTCGTTGAGCGTCGTTACAACTTCCACACCGTTCATTTCCTTGCCGTTGATGGCGGTCGGCTTGCCCTTTTCAAAATGAATCGTCACATAAGTGGGCTCGTCCGGGGCCTGCTCCGGGGAAACGCCGAGCTCAAGGAAGCCCGGGTGGTTGTACTGCGGCTCGTTTGCCGGATCTTCAAGGTCAAGGCCCTCATGGGACAGATGCCAGATGTTCTTATCCTTGGAGTAGTTTGTTTCACGGTTGATCTTCAGCGGAATGTTGTGTGCTTCCGCATACTCGATTTCTTCTTCTCTCGATTTGATGCTCCACTCTCTCCACGGAGCGATGATGGTCATTTCGGGAGCAAACGCCTTAATGGTCAGCTCGAAACGAACCTGATCGTTGCCCTTGCCGGTGCAGCCGTGGCAGATGGCGTCTGCGCCCTCGGCCTTGGCAATTTCAACGATGCGCTTTGCGATGATCGGGCGGGCAAAGGACGTGCCGAGCAGGTACTTGTTCTCGTAGACCGCACCTGCCTGTACGGTGGGATAAACATATTCCTGAATGAATTCTTCCTTGAGGTCTTCAATGTAGAGCTTCGATGCACCGGTCTTCAGTGCTTTTTCTTCCAGACCGTCAAGCTCCGTGCCCTGACCCACGTCGGCGGAAACCGCGATGACCTCGCAGTTGTTGTAGTTTTCCTTCAGCCACGGGATGATGATGGAGGTATCCAGACCACCGGAGTACGCCAGAACGACCTTTTTAATATCCTTCTTTGCCTTTGCCATGATGTAACCCTTCCTTTTTTCATAAACCGCCGTCATCGTGCGGCGGAGAATTATTTGTTTCAACGGTCATTATTATACACCGTTTTCCGGAAAAATCAACCCTTTTCTTGAATATTTATTCATCTTTTTTGAAAGTTGTCGAAATTTCCAGATTTCATGCGGGTTTTTCGGCTTTGTATTTGTGTATTTTTCAAAATTCAATCTTCAAAAATATGCATTTTCGAATGAATATAGCGCATATTATACATTTGTATACACTGCTTTATACATTTTCGCTTTCGGAATTGTTTTCTACGATATAGGGCTTTATCAGCGCCATTTCGCGCGGCTCCACACGGGCATGAATAAGGAGCCCTTCCGGCACGTATTCTTCGGAGACGAGCGCGCCCACTTTTCTCAGCTGTGCCGCAATGCCCGTCTTTGCAAACGGCAGCAGCGCCGTCACGTCCACAGGCTTCACCGGCAGGTTATCTTCAATCGCCTGCAAAAGCGCCGGGATGCCTTCGTTTTTCAGCGCACTGATGCGCACCGCGCCCGTCAAATGCAAAGCGCTGTCCGCATCGCCCACAAGATCCCATTTATTGAGCACCGGGATAACCGGGCGGTCACCGCAGCCGAGGCTCTGCAAAATTTCATTTGTCACGTCCAAGTGCGTGCGTGCTTCGGGGCTGGAAGCATCGCACACGTTCAAAATGATGTCCGCCGTTGCAGCCTGCTCCAACGTGGAGCGGAACGCCTCCACCAAATGGTGCGGCAAGCGGCGCACAAGGCCGACCGTATCGATGAGCATAACGGTCTTGCCGCCGGGCAGCTTCAACGCGCGCGCCGTGGGGTCCAGCGTCGCGAAAAGCTTATCCTCCGCCAAAACGCCCGCTTGCGTCAAGAGATTCATCAAGGTCGATTTGCCCGCGTTCGTGTAGCCGACAAGCGCCACCGTCACCGTGCCGTCCTTTTCGCGGCGGCGCTGTGTCTCGTGGCGGCCGACTTCTATTTTCTTCAACTGCTCGCGCAGCGCTTCAATTCTGCGGCGAATGTGTCGGCGGTCGGTCTCCAGCTTCGTTTCGCCCGGGCCGCGCGTGCCGATGCCGCCGCCGAGACGCGAAAGCGCCGTGCCTTTGCCGGTCAAACGCGGCAGAAGGTATTTCAGCTGCGCCGCTTCCACCTGCACCTTACCTGCGCGGCTCTGCGCACGCTGCGCAAAAATATCGAGGATCAGCATCGTGCGGTCCACAACGCGCACGTCCGTCGCATTTTCAAGGTTGCGGATCTGCGTCGGCGTCAGCTCGCGGTCAAAAATAATCAGCTCAATCTCGTTGTTCTCGCAGAAATTCCGAATTTCCTCCACCATGCCGCTGCCTACGCACGTCGCGGTCTCCGGGGAGGGGCGCTTCTGCATCATCGTCGCAATAGGCTCCGCGCCGCCACTTTTTGCAAGCTCCCACAGCTCGCGCAGCGATTCCTCCGCGTCATACTCGCCCGTGTCCAGCGAGACCAAAAGCGTGCGCTCCGGCACGATTACGTTTTCCGTATAATTCATAAGGTTCTCCTTTTTCGTGTCTGATTTATCGTTTCAAAGCCGCAGCGTTTTCCGCCGCACAGCTTGTGTTTTCATTTCTTATTATACAGAAAACAGCACGGAAAACAACGTGCTTTTACGAAAAACGGACCTACACCGCGTAAAATAACATTTGCACCAACCGCCGCCCTGATGTTTTGGCGGTTTCTTCCATAGTTTTCGCCCACAGCTTTATGCTATAATGGAGCTGTAAAACTCGGAAAGGATGAGCCCCATGTACCGCTTTGCCCCCCAGTAAACACACCCATTTTTAAGAAAGGATCGATTTTATGAAAAAGCAATTTGCGGTCATGTTCTGCCTTTTGGCGATATTTACATGCCTTGTCGGGTGCTCCGGAAAAACGGAAAGTCCGTTTCCGTCTGCGTTTGTCCGTGCGGTGGGACAGAAAAAAGCGGACGCGCTGAAAACGCTCGGTGTCACCGAACAGGCGCTCTCCGGCTATACCGTTGACGTTTACGGCAAAACCGCCGATGTGCAGCTCTCATTTGACGCATATCGCGGCGATGAAACCTCCGCCGGCAAGCTCAACTACGCAGAGCTCACCGTACCGTGCACGCCGAATGATGACGGCTTTTCATACATGCGCACCTGCTACGACAAGCTTGAAAAAGCGCTCGGCGAACCGTTCACGACCGACGTGAACATGGACGGCGTTTCCGCCGAAGACGATACCGATACGCTTTTTGCGGCGCTGCAAAAAGATGCAGGCGGCGAAAATGTCTGCGCCTTACAATACCAGTGGCGCGGTCTCGGTGAAAACGAATCGCTGCTTTACCTTTATTACTATCCGAACGAAAACGGCTCGGCGCGCGTAAAGCTCACGTTTTTGCCGAAAGAGCGTGCACAAATTCCATAAAGCTCTGTAAAAAGGCGCGGAAGTTTTGAAAAGCTCCTGCGCTTTTTGCGTTTTCAAAAAATTTACAGGTTTTTGATTTGCTTTTTTTCGCGTATTGTGGTAATATACGATATTATTATACATGCCAAGCGGCATATGGCTGCGGCAAATTTTTTGTAGGAAAGACAGGTTATTTTTTCTCAGATGGACAGTCACAGTACAGGGTTGATCATAGCGTTGATCGTTCTGATCGTTTTGTCCGCCTATTTCTCCGCCACGGAAACGGCGTTTTCGTCTCTCAACCGTATCCGGCTCAAAAACTTGGCCGATAACGGCAACAAGCGCGCAAAGCTCTCCTATAAGCTCGTGGATAATTACGACGAGCTCATCTCTTCCGTTCTGGTGGGAAACAACATCGTCAACATCAGTGCGTCTTCTCTCGCCACCGTTTTGTTTATCAAAGCATTCGGCGACAACGGTCCCACCGTTTCCACCATCGCCATGACGATCATCGTGCTCATTTTCGGCGAGGTCACGCCGAAAAGCATCGCAAAAGAGGCCCCGGAAGCGTTCGCTATGTTTTCCGCGCCCATCATCAACGTGCTCATTTACGTCTTCAAGCCCATTAACGTATGTCTTGTGGGCATCAAAAAGCTGGTGAAAAAATTCGTAAAGGTCTCTAACGACCGTACCATTTCGGAAAGCGAACTGCTCACCATCGTGGAGGAAGCCGAGCACGACGGCGGTATCAACGAAAACGAAAGCGAGCTTATCCACAACGTCATCGAGTTCGACGACCTCGAAGCCATCGATATCATGACGCCGCGCGTAGACGTGGAAGCCGTGGATAAGACGAGCACCGTGCAGGAAATCGCCGACCTCTTTACGGAAACAGGCTTTTCGCGCCTGCCGGTGTATGAGGAGACGATTGACAGCATCGTCGGCATTATCAATGAGAAAGATTTCCATAACCTCGTGCTGCGCGACGGCAACGCGGTGAAGCAGATCATCAAGCCCGTGGAGTTCATCCCGCCTTCGATGAAAATTTCCGCGCTTTTAAAGCTTTTGCAGCAGAACAAATCGCACCTTGCCGTCATCGTGGATGAGTTCGGCGGCACCGAGGGCATCGTCACGCTGGAAGACATCATCGAAGAGCTTGTCGGTGAGATCTGGGACGAACACGACGAAGTGGTGGAAGCGTTCCAAAAGGTCAGCGACAACGAATACCTTGTCGATTGCTCCACTAACCTTGACGACCTTCTTGAATACTTCCATTTGAAGTCCGATTCCGAAGCCTCCACCATCAACGGTTGGGTCATCGAGCAGCTCGATCGCATCCCCGAAAAGGGCGACTGCTTTGATTTTGAAAACCTGCATATCGTTGTAGAAGAAACAGAGTACCAGCGTGCCACCCGCGTGCGCATCACTGTGTCCCCGAAAAAGGAAGAGTCCGAAGAAGCATAAAATTCCATAATTTATAAATCATTCCTAATTGCGCCCCGCTGTTTAACGCAGCGGGGTTTTCGCTTTGCAAAGCATCCGCCAAAATAATTTGCAAATCTTTTTCTTTCCTTTTAAACAGGTTTATGCTATAATAAAATCGACAAAAATTTTTCTTGTATTTTATTTAAAATTGTAAGAATTTCGTAAGGAGATTTTAAGAAATGCTAAAGCTGGAGCTTTTACTGCGCCGCATTCGCGGTTTTGACGCAAAGCGCATGATGGTGTATGTTCGCGACGTCAAAAAGGAGACCAAAACGCCCACACCCGTCATCATGGCGGATATGCTGTACTGCATTTTGCGGTATAACGTAGGATTTTACGATTACCACATTTTCGGTTTTGCGCACATCCACGGCGCAAAGGCGAGAAGCACATTCTTCACCATGCAGGATAACTGGCGCCTGACCCGCATGGTAAACAGCCCTGAAGACCGCCCCTATTTTGAAAACAAGCTGCTATTCTGCCGCACGTTTGCACCGTACCTCGGACGGTCATTTTTAGACCTCAATGAAGCCGGTGAGGACGCGCTTGCCGATTTTCTGCGCCACCACCCCGTGGTGTTTTTAAAAGAGCCGGAAAGCTTCGGCGGTCTGGGGGTCAAACGCTTTGACAGCGCCGGGACCGATTTAAACGACCGAGAGGCCGTGAAAAGGCTGCGCGAAAACTGGGTGCAAAACGGCTTACTGCTCGTGGAGGAAGCCTTACAGCAGCACCCGGAAATGAGCGCGCTGTATCCGTATTCGCTCAACACCCTGCGCGTCTGCACCTTAACAGATGACAAAGGCGACGTGCATGTGCTGTACAGCTTTGTGCGCACGGGCCGCCACGGCTCGTTTGTGGATAACACCACAAGCGGCGGGCTCAACGCGCTCATCTGCGACGACGGTGTTATCCGCCGCCCCGCTATGTCCGATAAAACCGGCATGTATTTCGACATGCACCCCGATACCTGCACGCCATTCATAAACTTCCGCGTGCCATATTTTGATGAAGCGATTGCGCTGTGCAAAAAAGCCGCGAAGGTCCGCCCCGACATGCGGTACGTTGGCTGGGACGTGGGCATCACCCCCACCGGTCCCGTTTTGGTGGAGGGCAACAACCTCCCCGCCTACGACGGGCAGATCTACCACCAGCAGGAGAACCCCGGCACCGGCCTCCGCCCCCTCGTCCGCTCCATCATCCCGGAGTTTTAGTTTACATAATTTTAAAATCATACGCAAAAACCCGCATTGCAGCCGGAAATTCCGTTTGCAATGCGGGTCTTTTATTTTTCGGTTCGTTCCGCGCGTCTGGCTTTGAAGAACCGGCGCAGGATTGCCGTGCATTCTTCACACAGCAATCCGCGGTATAATTCGGGTTTAAAGGCATTTTTGAGCGACGTCACCGACACAGCCGTGCCGCACGCACCCATAGCTTCGTCTTCCGTGCCGAACACGATGCGGTCCACGCGGGCGTTTACCGTCGCGCCCGCACACATGGGACACGGCTCCAGCGTCACATACAGCGTACAGCCGGTTAACCGCCAGGAGCCGAGCACTTTTGCCGCCTGTTCCATCGCTTCCAGCTCCGCATGGCCAAGCACACTCTGATGCTCTTCTCGCCGATTCCGCCCACGCCCGATGACTTTGCCGTCCTTCACAACAACGGCGCCCACCGGCACTTCACCTGCCGAAAAGGCTTCTTCCGCAAGCGAAAGCGCCTCGCGCATGAACTTTTCCTCCGGCACAAACGCGCGGTTTTTCATGGCATTATACGGCATATGTCCCCTTACGAATACAGCGTCACGATACACATGACAACAAACAGCACATAGTAGCAGATGAAACCGGGATTCACGAACATCCACAACGCCTTTCCGCGTACCGGTACGCCGCGCTGCATGGGCGTGCGGAACACCTTATGACCGGTGAAATTGCGGATAAGCAGCACCACAAGCGCAATCAGCCCCAAGCCGTACACGATATACGTCAGCAAATTGCTCGCGATATTCGCCGCATCCGCGCCCACAAGCCCCTCAAGGGCGATGGGCAGCGTCGCAAGCAGGTTATTGAGCATGTGCACGAAAATGTTCACCCAAATGTTGCGGGTACGCACATACAAAAGCGCCATTACAAAGCCCGCCATAAGCACCACGGGCAAGGACTGAATGCTGTAATGCGCCATGCCGAAAATCAGTGCGGAGAAGATCACCGCAGGCCAGTCACCCCAGCGGCGCATGACGGCCGTCGTCACGCTGCGGAACGCAAATTCCTCCGTCACCGGCGCGACGAGCACGACCGAAACGAACATCGTCAGCGCCTGCACGGGCGTCAGCGCCAAAAGGTCTGCCGTGTTTGCGTCGCCGTTCAGCCCCGCGCCCTCCAAAAGCTGCGAGATGAGGTTTGCGGGAATGTTCATTAAAACGCTGACGGCAAGGCCCGCAAAGACGAGCAAAACACTGTTCAGCACACCGTTTTTCTCCACAAGCACTGTGTCCGAGAGCTTTCTTTTCCCAAAGAACAGAAAAAACGAGAACGGCAGCACAATGGATAAGAACGATGCAATGGACGAAATAAGGTAATACGCCGTCGGCGGAAAGCCGCCAATGGTGTTCGGCCCCATAAAATTCACGCCGCACACCGTTAAAATCAGCGTTGCAAGCGTCGTCCACAAAACCTGTATCGGCAAAGAGGTCATGGTCGCAAACGAAAGGCGGGAAGCCGCGCGGCGCAGCTCCTTTTGCTCCAAACGCGCGGGGTCCGCCCACTTCGGCGGCTGTACGGGTGCGTAATATACGGGCTGCTGCACCGGCTGTGCATAAACGGGCGCGCCGTTACCGCCCTGCGGCGGATATGTATACACCGGCGTCGGGTTCTGCACCGGCGCAGGATTCTGCGGCGCGGTATACACCGGCTGCCCGTTATAAAGCGGCTGCGTCACCGGCTGCCCAGCGGGCGTGTAGTTCCGGTTATCGTTCATGCTCATTCATCCTTTCCCTTTTTGGTTTTCCCGTTTTTTTCGGGCTTTTTCACGTGAAAACGGATCGTCAGCTTTTCCACCCAGCCCTTTTTGTACTTGAGGGAAATGTAGCCGATGGTGCTCATCACCAGTGCGCCGATGGCGTCCACGATGATGTCCTTCATCGTGTCCTGCAAGGCTGCCTGCCCAATAAGCGCCGTGCCGTTATCCAGCATATATTTCTGCATGTTGGTGCCGAAAACGGAATCCATCGTGAATTCATAAATTTCCCACACCGCGCCCATCGCAAGCGCAAAGCAAAACGCAAATACGGCGATGAACACCGGTGAAAGATTCAACGGTATGCGCTCCGCATTGTTGAAAATCGCAATCATGGAAAAGCCAAGCGCGCCCAGCATTGCGCCGCTCATCGTGTGCAGAATCGTGTCCCATTGCGGTACGGCGTAGTAAAAGCTTCGCACCTCGCCGAGGAAGATCGCGCAGTACAAAAACGCAATGTACAAAATCAGCATCACGCGCGGAATCTGCAGCGTTTTCTGCCGGATGAGCCGCAGCGGCAGCACAATGGCGGCAATGCCCAAAAGGCACTGCAAAAGCATCAGCACATAGTCTTCGCGGCTGCGCACTTCCTCCGTCCCGCCGCCGTGCGACACAATACGTACTACAAGGTAGCCAAGCGGCAGAATAAAGCTCAGCAGCACCGCCATGATGAACATGCCGGTAAAGTCCCGTTTTCTTTTCGGCTTCATAGCCCGTCCTCCTAATGGGGGTATTTTTTACTGTGCAAGCAGCTCCGCGACGTTGTTTGCGTAAGCAACCGGGTCTTCAATGGAGCGGCCCTCAATAAGCAGCGCCTGATCGTACAGCACTTCGGTGTACTTTTTCAGCTTGTCTTCGTCGTTTTCAAAGCGGCGCAGCACCTCAAACACCGGGTGTTCGGTGTTGAGCTCAAATATCTGCTCGGCCTTCACCTTCTGCTCCGCGCCCGGCATGGAGTTTAGCACCTTCTCCATCTCCATGGAGATCGCGCCGTCCGTCGTGATGCACACGGGGTGATTTTTAAGCGTCGTCGAAACGCGCACGTCCTTTACGCGCTCGCCGAGAATCGTCTTCATCTTCTCAAGCAGAGCCTTGTTTTCCTCCGCCTGCTTTTCGGCAGCCTGCTTTTCTTCTTCGGTCTGCACGCGTGCGTCTTCCGCCGCAACGTTCTTGAAGCTCTTGCCTTCGTACTCCTGCAACACCATCAGCGCGAACTCGTCCACATCGTCCGTAAGGTACAGCACCTCGTAGCCGCGGTCAAGCACGGCTTCGGTCTGCGGCAGATGCGCAATGCGCTCCGGGGTCTCGCCCGCCGCGTAGTAAATGCAGGTCTGGTCTTCCTTCATGTCCTGAACGTACTCTTTCAGCGTGCGCATCTTGCCTGTGGAGGAGCGGAACAGCACAAGATCCTTGAGCTTATCCTTGTTGATGCCGTAGTTCTCGTACATGCCGAATTTGAGTCTCAAGCCGAAACTCTCAAAGAACTTCTCGTAGTTCTCTCTGTCGTGCTCCAGCATGGATTTAAGCTCCGACGCAATCTTCTTCTCAATGCGCGTCGCGATAAGTTTTAACTGACGGTCGTGCTGCAGCATTTCACGGGAGATATTCAGCGACAGATCCTGCGAATCGACAAGGCCCTTCACAAAGCCGAAGTAATCCGGCAGCAGGTCTGCGCACTTTTCCATAATGAGCACGCCGGAAGCATACAGCTGCAAACCCTTTTCGTAGTCTCTCGAATAATAATCCATCGGCGCTTTTACAGGGATAAACAGCAGTGCGTTATACGTCGCTGTACCCTCTGCGGAGGTATGGATAACCTTCAGCGGGTCCTGCCAATCGTAGAACTTCTCCTTATAGAAGCTGTTGTATTCTTCTGCAGTGATCTCGTTTTTATTCTTCTTCCACAGCGGCACCATACTGTTGAGGGTCTCCACCTCAAAATAGTGCTCATATTCGTTCTCCGTACCCTCCTTCGCACGGGTCTTTTCGACCTCCATACGGATGGGGTAGCGGATATAATCGGAATACTTCTTCACGAGCGAACGAATGCGGTATGTATCGAGGAACTCGCTGTACTTTTCTTCCTCGGTGTCCTCTTTGATATGCAAAATAATCTCGGTGCCGTGATCGGCCTTTTCGCACTCGCGGATGGTATAGCCGTCCGCGCCGTCGGACTCCCAGCAATACGCCTGCTCTGCGCCGTACGCCTTGGATTCCACGCGCACGTGGTCGCTGACCATAAACGCGGAATAGAAGCCCACGCCGAACTGACCGATGATGTCGATATCCTCGTTCTTTTCGTTTTCAGACTTGAATTTCAGCGAGCCGCTCTTTGCGATGACGCCGAGGTTCTGGTCAAGCTCCTCCTGCGTCATGCCGATGCCGTTATCGCGGATACGCAGCGTGCGGCTGTCCTTATCCGCCGCAAGGAAGATCTGGAAGTCGTCACGATTGAGTCCCGTAGCGCCGTCCGCCAGGGATTTATAGTAAAGCTTATCGATCGCGTCGCTCGCGTTGGAGATCAGCTCGCGCAGAAAAATCTCCTTATGGGTATAAATAGAGTTGATCATGAGATCAAGAAGTCTTTTAGACTCCGCTTTAAACTGTTTTTTTGCCATGCAAATTCTACCTCTTTTTCATTTTGGGCATCAAAATCGCGCATTCATCCGCCCGCGTTCTCTTTCTAACAACTATACTATACATTTGTTAAAAAATCACGAACAATTTTAATTTGGTTAAAAAAAGAACGGTTTAAATTTAAATTTCGCATGGATTATTTTTTCTAAAGGCGGCAATGCCGCCTTTTAAGAAACCCCTTGATAGGGTTTCTTACGAAAAATCGTCCACCGGACGATTTTTCTATTTTCCTGATCTTTGGGTAGGCAAAAGGATTTCGCCATTTGCGAATGGCGACTCAAGGCTCTGCCTTGATGAATCCAAGCGAACGCTTATGTTCGCTTTCAAGTTTTCTCGAAGAAAACTTGACTAAAGACTTTTAACCATGCTCGCCGTTAGAACTCTGCGGCAAACAAAAGAACTTTTCAAAGAACCGCCACACCTTCACTGCCCCGGTCACGGGGATTCTCGCGTCCAGCTCAAACGCGTTGATTTTCAAAAATGCCTTACCGTCCGCCTGATACAGCATTTCCGTCGGCGGGGCGTTGTCATTAAAGCTCAACCGTCTTCCCTCGGCGTCCACCATCAGCATACCGAACACGAACAGCAGCACCAGCACGGTGCAGAAAAACGACATCAAAAACGCGCGGGAACACACACATTTGCGCATGCAAAACACCTCCGCATGCAGTATGCCCCGTCCGTTTTCCGCTATTCCTCCGCTATGTCGTTTAAAACCGCCAGAATCGTCTCGCCCAGCAGCTCCCCGGCGTAGTCCGCCTCCCTTTGCGTATTCACCTCCGTGCCGACCTCCACCAAAAGCGAGCCGTGCGTGGCGTGCATATTGTAGTTTCTCTGCGCGAAAAACAGCGGTCGAAACAGCCCCGGATATAATAAATCGCCTTTTTGCTGCAAGCGCAAGGCCAAATGCAAGTTTTCCCGCCAATCCGGGAACAGCGGGTCTTCCGAAAGGTCACACCCCGCCATGATCATGATCTGCGCGGCATTCTCCCCGTTTACCTCCGCCACGGGCTTATACCGTGTGCCGTCGTCCTCCTCACCGAACGCGTCTCTGTGCACATCCACGGTGATCTGTATCGTGGGGTATTTCAGCAAATTTTCCTGCATCGCATCCATTGAGCGCTGGTAGCTGCCGGAATACGTCTCGTCAAACCTTGTCGTGTCGTGGATCACGCCGAACCCGCCCGCTTCTATCACGTCTTTCGCCCTTTTTGCCACCGCCACAACGCTTTTTTCTTCTTCCTCCGTGCGAAAGCTCTCGTCGCGGTAATACCAGTCCGATTCATACTGCAAGTACGCTTCTGACGTATGCGTGGAGTAAAACAGCACCACCGGCGAGCCGTCGCGCTTCACGTGCACATCGGGGTCAATTAAAATTTCTTCCGATAAATCAAGCCCCGAGTCCGAAGTATCCTTCACAAAAAAGCCGTTTATCTCTTCTCCTCCGCCCATAAAGGTCGCGGCGACCGCTGCCGTTTCACGCTCCGGGTCAGGTGTCGGTGCCGGCAGTACGGGCAGCTCCGTGTCTGTTTCCTTCTGTACGGGCACAGGTGTCGCCGTGGGGAGCAGTGTTGCTTCCGGCTCCGTTTCTTTTACGGCCTCCTTTTGGGGCGCAGGCGATGCTTCCGCTTGCGGCACTTCTTGACTTGTTGCCGCCTGTAAGCCCGCCGCCCTAAGCGCCCACGCCGCGCCGTTTTCCTTTACAACCGGCCATAAATTATCCCCCATGCACCAAAGTGACACGGCCGCCGCCAGCACCGCGCAAATTCTGTATCCGATTTTCCCGATCCGTTCCTTTCGCATCGCACTGCCTCCATTTGTGTGGCATATCCGTCTTATCATGCTTATGATACGGCATACAAAATTATGCACATGTACACGGTTCTGACGCGGAAAATTCACAAATTCGACATTTTCACACAGCACCAATATGCTATAATAAAATATATCATTCCTAGTTTTGAACGATTTTAAAAAACTCGCAGAACCCCAAACGGGAAACGAAGAAAGGATGGACTGCATGGCAAGATCCGTATACTCAGAAATCACCCCCGAAATGGAAGCCCTCGCCGATCTTTGCGTGAAAAACGGTAAGATTGACCCGGAACTCTATGCAAAATACGACGTAAAGCGCGGCCTGCGCGACATTAACGGCAACGGCGTTCTGACCGGCCTTACCGATATTTCGGAGATCCGCTCCAGCCGCATGGAAAACGGCGTGAAAATCCCCTGCGAAGGGCAGCTTTTCTACCGCGGTTACAGCATTGAAGATCTTGTCCGCAGCATGCCGAGCGACCACAGCTTCGGCTTTGAAGTGACCGCCTACCTGCTCCTTTTCGGCGAACTGCCGAATAAAGAACAGCTTGACGGGTTCATCAAACAGCTTTCGTTCTACCGCACATTACCCACAAATTTCGTGCGCGACATCATCATGAAAGCGCCGAGCGGCGACATGATGAACACCCTCGCCCGCAGCGTGCTGACGATGTATTCCTATGACGACGCCCCGGATGACATCTCCATCCCGAACGTGCTGCGCCAGTGCATTCAGCTCATCGCCATTTTTCCGCTTCTTTCCGTCTACGGCTATCAGGCGTATCGCCACTATCACGACGGCAAAAGTCTTTACATTCACCAGCCGAAGCCGGAGCTTACCACCGCCGAAAATATTCTGCGCATTCTGCGTTCCGATAAACAGTTCACCCCGCTGGAAGCCAAGGTGCTCGACATCGCGCTTATGCTGCACGCAGAGCACGGCGGCGGCAACAACTCCACGTTCACAACACATGTCGTGTCGTCCTCCGGCACGGATACGTATTCCGCCCTCTCCGTCATCGCTCACGCGATGCCACCTCCCCTGTCGAGGGGAGGCCTTGGCAGTCGGATGAAAGTTGATCTATTTGCCAAAGG
>OLRH01000491.1_pt1 | contig 19624 bp, 19 predicted proteins | sample 1672321 | NCBI WGS metagenome assembly OLRH01 (sample SAMEA3136671, study PRJEB25190) | human gut metagenome | reverse complement strand
GCAGATTTTCCAGCACCCGGTAGGTTTTGGAACCGTCAGGCCCAGGAGGTGGCCGGGGCGGCCCAGGCCCAGGCAGAGCTGTCTGCTATTACTGCCGGGTCGGACGAGATCGCCCAGCGCACGGCGGAGCTGACGGAGGAACTGACACAGAGCGAGGAAAAGCTGACGCAGACCCGCCGGGAGGCCGCACAGAACGAAAAGGAGCTGCTGTCCGCCCGGGAGGAGGAGCAGGCTGCCGCCAACATCATCGGCGGCCACAGCCTGAAAATGGAGGGCCGCCAGCGCCGAGCCAAGGAGAGTATAGAGCAGAAAAATCAGCTCTCCCTACAGGAAAAGACTATCTCCGACCGGATCCGCCTGCTCAGCGAGATGGAGAAGGAGTATGAAGGCTTTTCCAAGGCGGTGAAGATCGTCATGCGGGCCGCCGAGGCCCGGACACTCTCGGGCATCCACGGCCCGGTGGGCAACCTCATCCACACCGATAAGGATTGCAGCGTGGCCATTGAGATCGCCTTGGGCGGCGCCCTGCAGCACATTGTGGTGGACACAAAAAACGACGGGAAAAACGCCATCGGCCTATTAAAACAGCGGGACGGCGGCCGGGCTACCTTCCTGCCACTGGACACCATCCGGGGCAGGAGCCTCCGGGAAAACGGGCTGGAAAACGAATACGGCTTCGTGGGCATCGCCTCGGAGCTGGTGCGCTGTGACGGGCGCTATGGCAGCGTCATTGAGAATCTGCTGGGTGCCACCGTGGTGGTGGAGGATCTGGATTGCGGCATACAAATGGCCAAGCGCCACGACAACCGCTTCCGCATCGTCACTCTGGACGGCCAGGTCATCAACGCCGGCGGCTCTATGACCGGCGGCAGCGTCAGCCGCAATGCGGGTATCCTGTCCCGGTCCGGGGAGCTGGAGCAGCTGCACAAAAAGCTGAAAAAGATCCAATCTCAGCTTCAGGACGCCACCCTCCTGGCCGAGAGTGCCAACCGGGAGCTGCAGAAGGCCCAGTACGAGCTGGAGGTGGCCCGGGACCAGCAGCGCCAGGCCAATGACCGGGTGCTGACCCTGGAGGGGCGTAAAAATCACTATGACATGCTCATAGAGAGCCTGGAGCAGCAGCAAGAGAGCCTGCGCATCCAAAAGGAAAACCTGCAAAAGCGCAGCACCGACGACGCCGGACGGATGGATACTATCCGCCGGACTATTGCGGACTTTACCGCCCGGGCGGAAGAGACCCGGGAGGAAATAGAAATGCTGCAGCGCCGGCAGGAGACTGCCCGGCAGGGCCTGGGTGAAATGACGGACCGGTTGACGGAGAAAAAGGCCCAACAGGCGGCGCTTTCCGCCGAGGGCGAAAGCGCCCGGCGCAGCATGGAGGATCTGTCCCGATTGCGGGAGAGCCTGGAGGGCGAGCACACCGACCGGGAGAGTCTGCGCGCCCAAATGGAGCAGGCTATGGCTCAGGCTCGGGCCGAGGAGGAACGGCAGCAGCAGGAGGCCCGGGAACTGCGCGGCGGCATCGAGGAGCATCGGCAGGCACTGCAGAAGCTCTCGGAGGAGAAGATGGCTCTGGAGACCCGGCGCAGCCAGACAGACCGCCTCAGCCGCACCTGCAATGACACACTCCTCAACTGCGAGCGAGAGGTGACTCGCCTGGAGGGCAAATTAAACGGCAGCGCTTTGGAGGAAAAGCAAATTCTGGATAAGCTGTGGGAGCGGTACGAGCTAAGCCACAGCGATGCCCAGGCCCTGCGTGTCGAGCTGGAGAGTGTGCCCAAGGCCACCCGGCGCATCGGCGAGCTGAATCGGGAGATCAAGGGCCTGGGAGCCATCAACATCGGCGCCATTGAGGAGTTTGACCGGGTGAACACCCGCTATACCTATCTCTCCGACCAGCGAAACGACGTGGAGAAGGCCAAGGAGGAGCTGCTGGGCATCATCGAGGAGATCACCAAGCAGATGACGGAGATCTTCGCTACCCAGTTTGAGATACTCAAGCAGAGCTTCCAGGAGACCTTCCTGGAGCTGTTCGGCGGCGGCCGGGCCACCCTGGAATTAGAGGATGAAAACGACATCCTCCGCTGTGGCATTGAGATCAAGGCCCAGCCCCCGGGCAAGCAGCTGAAGACCCTGTCGCTGCTTTCAGGCGGGGAGAAGGCATTTGTGGCCATCGCCCTGTATTTTGCCATACTGAAGGTGCATCCCACGCCGTTCTGCGTGATGGATGAGATCGAGGCGGCACTGGATGAATCCAATGTGGTGCGCTACGCCAGGTATATGCGGCGCATTGCCGGCAAGACCCAGTTCATCGTCATCACCCACCGGCGCGGCACCATGGAGGAGGCGGACGTGCTCTACGGCATCACTATGCAGGAGCGGGGCGTCTCCACGGTGCTTACGGCCAACCTCAATGAGCTGAGCAAGGAAATGAAAATCAAGTGAGGGAAAGCGGATGGCCGCAGCCGGTGTGCGCACTGGCCGCACAATGACGTTTTTTACAAGAGATGCGCTGTGCGGTGAGACGCATGGGTTCCGCCCTACTGCAAGTCACTGCGTAGGGCGGCGCGGCCTCACGCCGCCGCGATGTCGTGGGGACCATCAGCCCTTATAAAGCGGTATATTTTTATAATTTGGAACAGGAGGCAGCATATGGGTATTTTCAGCAAGCTCAAGCAGGCCTGGTTCGGGGATGTGAACTGGGAAAAGCTGGACGATGAATTTTTTGATAACCTGGAGGAATCCCTGATCCTGGCGGATGTGGGAGTGAACATCGCCGCAGAGTCGGTGAACTCCCTGCGCAACGCCGTGTTCAGCTACGACATGAAGGATCCGGAGCAGGTGAAGGCGGAGCTGCGGAAGATATTGCTGCAGAAGCTGTCCGTGGGCGAAACTGCTCTGGACACCGCCAAGAGCCCCACGGTGATCCTGGTCATCGGCGTCAACGGCGTGGGAAAGACCACCTCCATCGGCAAGCTGGCCAACCGCCTGAAGGCGGAGGGCAAGAAGGTCCTGCTCTGCGCGGCGGATACCTTCCGGGCCGCTGCCGCCGACCAGCTGGAGATATGGGCCAAGCGGGCGGACGTGCCTATTGTGCGCCAGCATGAGGGGGCCGACCCCGGAGCGGTGCTGTTTGATGCAATGCAGGCGGCCAAGGCCCGGAATATAGATGTGGTCCTGTGCGACACCGCCGGGCGGCTGCACAATAAGCAGAACCTGATGAACGAGCTGGCCAAGCTCCGCAAGATCATTGACCGGGAGCTGCCGGAGGCGGGCCGGGAGACGCTGCTGGTGCTGGACGCCACCACCGGACAAAACGGGCTTATCCAGGCCCGGAGCTTTAAGGAGACGGCGGGCCTTACGGGCATCGTGCTTACCAAGCTGGACGGCACGGCCAAGGGCGGTATCGTTATCGCCATCGCAAGGGAGCTGGGCGTGCCGGTTAAATTTGTAGGCGTGGGTGAGGGCATCGACGATCTGAAGCCCTTTGACCCGGAGGAATTTGTAAACGATCTGTTTTAACAGGGGGGGAGACTATGACCAGAGCAGACGGACGGGCCATTGACCAGCTTCGCCCCGTGGAGCTGACAAAGGACTATATAAAATTCGCCGAGGGCAGCGTGCTGATTCGCTGCGGCGACACGGTGGTGCTGTGCAACGCCTCAGTGGAGGAGAAAACGCCGCCCCATGTGCCGGAGGGACACGGCTGGGTGACGGCGGAATACTCCATGCTGCCCCGGGCTAACCGGGAGCGCTCCCGCCGGGATATTGACAAGCTGAAGCTCTCCGGCCGCAGTGCGGAAATTCAGCGGCTCATCGGCCGCAGCCTCCGCTCGGCGGTGGACAGGGAGGCTCTGGGGGAGCGGACTATCACCGTGGATTGCGATGTTTTGCAGGGGGACGGCGGCACCCGTACCGCCTCCGTTACCGGCGGCTTTGTGGCCCTGGCCCTGGCCTGCCGCAAGCTGCTGGCGGAGGGGAAGGTAATGCGGGACCCCATTATCCACCAGGTGGCGGCAGTGAGTGCGGGCATCATCGACGAGGTGCCTGTGCTGGATCTGCCCTACAGCGAGGACAGCCGGGCCCAGGTGGACCTGAACTGCGTCATGAACGAAAAAGGAGAACTCATTGAGCTCCAGGGCACCGGCGAGGGCCGAAGCTTTACCCTCTCGGAGCAGCAGGAGCTGGTGCGCCTGTGCGCTAAGGGCATCCGGGAGCTGATGGAAAAGCAGCGGGAGATTTTGCGGCGGTAAAGGAGACGGCATTATGAAATTCATATTGGCATCCCACAACAAGGGAAAGCTGGCAGAAATGCAGAAAATCTTAGGGGAGCTGGGCGTGGAGGTGGTGCTCCAATCGGATCTGGGTCTGGACCTTGAGCCGGAGGAGGACGGCGCAACCTTCACGGAAAACGCCCGCATCAAGGCCCGGGCCGTCATGGAGGCCAGCGGTCTGCCGGCCATCGCCGACGACAGCGGCCTGTGCGTAGACGCCCTAAACGGCGCCCCGGGGGTATACTCCGCCCGGTACGGCGGGCTGGATGACGACGCGGCCCGCTGCCGCCTGCTGCTGCAGAACATGCGGGGCTCCATGACCCGGGCGGCCCACTTCCACACCTCGGTGGTGTGCCTATTCCCCGACGGCACAGAGCTGACGGCGGAGGGCGAATGCCCGGGCACCATTGCCTACGCCCCTATGGGAGACGGCGGCTTCGGCTACGACCCGGTATTCTTTGTGCCGGGCCTGCGCAAGACCTTTGCCCAGCTGACAGCTGAGGAGAAGAACGCCATCAGCCACCGGGGCAATGCCCTGCGGGCCTTTGCGGTGAAATTAAAAGAGTATTTGGAGAAGAACTGATTATGGAACTGACAAGCAAGCAGCGTGCCCAGCTGCGGGGCCTGGCCTCTACCCTGGACACCATCATTCATATAGGTAAGGACGGTATCAGCGACAACCTGGTGAAGCAGGCGGACGATGCCCTGGAGGCCCGGGAGCTGGTTAAGGGCAAGGTGCTGGAGAATTCCATGCTCACTGCGCGGGAGGCTGCCGAGGAGCTGAAGGTGGCCACCCGCAGTGAAGTGGTGCAGGTCATCGGGAACAAATTCGTCCTGTATCGCATGCAGCGCGATAAAACCAAGCGCAAGATCGAGCTGGTGAAGGCGCCCCGCCGGAGCGTGTGACCATGCGGATCGGAATTTACGGCGGCACCTTCAATCCCATCCATCGGGGGCATCTGACGGCGGCCGCAGCGGCGGCCAAGCAGCTTTGCCTGGACAAGCTCCTGCTGGTGCCGGATGCCATCCCGCCCCACAAGCCCCTGCCTGCGGGCAGTGCCGATGCAGCGGATCGGCTGGAAATGGTACAGCTGTGTACCGGGGAGCTGCCGGTTCCGGCAGAGGTGACGGATCTGGAGCTGCGGCGGCAGGGGGCCAGCTACAGCTGCGACACCCTGGCGGCGCTGCGGGAGCAGTATCCGGCGGATGAGCTGTTTTTCCTCATGGGGTCGGACATGTTTCTCTCCTTTGAGAGCTGGCACCGGCCGGAGGAGATCTGCCGCCTGGCTACCCTGGCGGTGTTCAGCCGCAGGACGGCGGACGAGGCGGCGGCCTTTGCCCGGCAGAAGGAAAAGCTGGAGAAGGCATTTTCAGCCCGGGTGACCGTGGTGATGAACCCGGAGGTCATCGAGGTGTCCTCCACGCAGCTGCGGGAGGAGCTGGCCCGGGGCCGGGGCCGGGCGTATCTCACCGAGCCGGTATACGGGTATATTCTGCGCAAGGGGCTGTATGGCACGGCGACGGATCTGAAGCATCTGACGCCGGAGGAGCTGCGGCCCATTGCCCTGAGCTATTTAAAGCCCAAGCGTATGCCCCATGTGCTGGGCACGGAGCAGGAGGCGGCCTTCCTGGCGGAAAAATACGGCGCGGATGTGACGGCGGCCAGGATCGCGGCCCTGCTCCACGACTGCACCAAGAAGCTGGATCTTCCCCAGCAGCTGTCCCTGTGCCGACACTACGCCATCCCGCTGGACGAGATGGAGCGGAACTATCTAAAGCTGCTCCATTCCAAGACCGGCGCGGCGGTGGCCCGGGACCGCTTCGGCGTTTCGGACGAAATTTATAACGCCATTTTCTACCACACCACCGGCAAGGCGGACATGACCCTGCTGGAGAAGATTATCTATCTGGCGGACTATATTGAGCCCAGCCGCAGCTTTCCCGGGGTGGAGGAGCTGCGCACGGCGGTGCATGAGGACCTGGACCGGGGCCTGTGCCGGGCCCTGGCGGATTCCATCGTGGAGCTGCAGGGCTACGGCAGCCCGGTGCATCCCAATACGCAGGAGGCTCTAAGCTATATACAACGAGAGATCGGAGGAACGATAGAATGAATAAAACACCCAGAGAACTGGCGCTGCTGGCGGCCCGGGCACTGTCGGAGAAGAAGGGCCGGGAGATCCAGGTGCTGGAGATCGCGGACCTGACCACCCTGGCGGATTATTTTGTGCTGTGTACCGGCTCGTCCAACACACAGATCAACGCCTTGGTGGACAACGTGGAAAAGGTACTCACGGAGCAGGCCGGCGAGGAGCCCCTGCACCGGGAGGGCTATCGGGGCGGCACCTGGGTGCTGCTGGACTACGGCTGCATCGCCGTGCATGTGTTCAGCGGCGAAGCCCGGGAGTTTTACGGCCTGGAGCGCCTGTGGCGGGACGGCAAGAGCGTGGACCTGGCCGGCGTCGTCACCGATGGAGATTGATTTCCGGCCCATAGGTGCCTTTGTGCGGGCCCATGAGACCACGGCAGACCGCACCGCCACGGTGGCGGTGCTGCGCCCCGGGGGATGCACACACCTTTCACTAAGGCTGCACCGGGCGCAGGAGCAGCAGGCGGCGGACGAAAAATACACCTTACTATTGGTGAAAACAGCCCTGTGGCTCCAGGGTGGCTGCACACTGGTGACAGCGGATGAAACGGTTTTCCGCTGGCTGCAGGAGGCCTATGGCCCGAGGGGCGTCAGGGCCTTTGACCGGGACTTTATGTCCGGCATCTATGGGGCGCCTTTTCGAGTGGAGCTGCATCCGACGCTGCCGGCGGTGCAGGAGGCTGTGCATCCCATATCCGCCAGTACGGTGGGCTGCCGCATCGGCATCGACCTGGGCGGCAGCGACCGCAAGGCTGCGGCGGTGATGGACGGAGAGGCCGTTTATGCCGAGGAAGTGGTCTGGCAGCCCAAATCGGCCGGGGATCTGCGCTATCACTATGAGGGCATCACCGCAGCCCTGCGGGCAGCCAAGGCCCATTTGCCCAGGGTGGACGCCGTGGGTATCTCCACAGCCGGGGTGGTGCTGGAGGGCGAAATTCGCCGGTCCAGCCTGTTTATGAGTGTGCCGGCTGCGGAGCTTGACCACTGCGGCCGGGAGCTTTTGCGCCGGGCGGTGCGGGAGGTCTGCGGGAATGTTCCCTGCGTCGTGTGCAACGACGGCGATGTGGCGGCTCTGGCCGGGGCCGTGAGCCTGGGGCGGCGGAAGCTCCTGGGCATCGCCATGGGCACCAGCCAGGCGGGGGGCTATGTGGACGGCGGCGGACGTATTACCGGCTGGCTCAATGAGCTGGCATTTTTACCGGTGGACCTGCATCCTGCCGCCCCTGTGGATCCTTGGTCCGGGGACCGGGGCGTGGGGGAGCGGTATTTCTCCCAGGAGGGCGTGATCCGCTTGGCGGCCCAATGCGGCCTTGCCCCGGAGGGAGACACCCCGGCGCAGAGATTGCGCTGGATCCAGGATCGAGGGGAAGCCGGCGATGGTCGGGCATTGGATGCATTTTTCGCCTTGGGGCGCATGCTGGGGCAGACCCTGCCCTGGTATCGGCGATTGCTCGGGTGCGAAAATGTGCTGCTTTTGGGCCGGGTCGTGGACGGCGCCGGCGGCGAATGTCTGGTAAATGCCTGCCGGGCGGAGCTTGCGAAAACCGGAGAGGGGATGGAGATTTTCCTGCCGGAGGAGTCCTTCCGCCGGGTGGGACAGGCCGCCGCTGCGGCAATGCTGGAAGCTGCCGCGGAATAAATAATAAAATATATGCCGGGCGGCGGAACGAAGAAAATCCTGCAGCCCGGCATTATCTCATCGGCAAAAAAAGCAGGCCCCGGGCCTGCTTTTTGCTGTGTGTTCAATCTGTGTGTACGTCCATCTGCGGGTAAGGGATGGTAAAGCCATTTTCCGCAAACCGGTGGCGGATGTGGCCCAGGGCCCGGCGGCGCACAGCACTTTGCACGGCGGGCTTGGCCCGCAGACCCCATAGGTAATCCACTGAATATTCCCCTAAATTACTCAGCCCCAAAAAATCACAGCTCTCAACATCCGGCAGGGCGGAAATCTCCCGTGCAAGCTGCTGTAAAAAGGGCTCAATGGTGTTGGGATCGTCGGCATAGGAGGTGGGAACAGTGATAAACAGCTCATTGCTGACCCTCGTGGCCTCAAAGATGTTCCGGTTGGAAACGGTGACGATGTTATTGGTAGCCAGCTCCCGGATCTTGGTGGAGCGCAGGGAAAACTGCACCACCTCGCCGGTGAGGTCGCCGTACTTAATCACATCCCCCACGGCAAAATACTCCCCGGTGAGGATATTGGTGCCCATGATAACGTCCTTCAGCATATCCTGCAGCGCCAGGCCCACAATGGCGCCGATGATACCCAGGCCTGCTATCAGGGAGGAGACATTCACCCCGTGGACCTGCAGGACCAGGATCAGCGCCAGCAGCGCCAGCAGCCCCCGCACGGAGTTCAGCGCCAGGGCCAGGTAGGTCTGGCGGCGGCCGGATAGGGCGCTGGCAGCAGTGATTTTCTCCGTGAAGCGGTGAATCAGATGCCGCAGCAAAAGCCAGCACACCAGGGCTGCGGCCACGATGCAGACACTGAAAATGAACTTGTAGGAGCCAAAATAGGCCAAGATCCGTTCCATGCCGCACCTCCCGGCGATTTTTCATCAGTATAGCACAGGCGGCGAACCTTTGCAATGCGAACTTTGGCTCAAAAGGGACTAAAAAAAGATAAAAAAGAGGAATATGGGGGTTTACTTTGCGCCGCGGTGCGGTATATAATACGGGGGCAAAATGACCCGATACCGAGGAGGTATAAAAATGTCTGAGAGAAAAGCAGAGGTGCTGATGACGGCGGCTATCATAGCCTGCAGTACCTCTTTTGTGTTCAGCAAAATGGTGTTGAGCACCATGGGCGCCTTCAATATCCTGGCGGCGCGGTTTTTGCTGGCATTTATACTGCTGTTTGCCCTGCTCGGCAAAAAGATGATGGGAAGGCTGGAGCGCTGCACGGTTTTGGGCGGAGCCCTGGTGGGCTTCCTCTTTTTCCTGGTGATGAGCTGCGAGATGCTGGCCCTCAAAACGGCGCACGCCGGTACGGTTTCTCTGCTGGAGAATCTGGCTATTATCCTTGTGCCGCTGCTGGAGTCGGCTCTGCATCGCATCCGGCCCAAGGCTACGGGCCTGCTGTGCGCCGCTATCGCCGTGGGGGGTGTGGCTATACTGGCCCTAAAGGGCGGGGGCTTCCGCCTGGGGGCGGGAGAATGCATGGCATTGCTGGCGTCTTTTTTGTGCGCTGTGGCCATCATTACCATTGAGCACATCAGCCATAAGACGGATGGCTCCGTCCTGGGCGTACTGGGGATGGGTTTTCTGGGCCTGTATGCACTGCTGGCTTCCTTCCTGTTTGAGTCGCCCCGGCTGCCTCAGACCGGCGGGGAGTGGGGTATCATCGCCGCCCTGGCGGTGGTGTGTACCGGCTTTAGCTGCACCCTGCAGCCCATAGCCCGGAGTCATATCGGTGCGGACCGGGCCAGCCTGTTTTGCGCGCTAAGCCCTGTCTTCACCACGATCCTCGGGGCGATAGCCCTCCGGGAACGGACGGCACCTTTGGACTATGTGGCCATGCTGCTGATACTGGGCAGCAGTCTACTGCTGTACCTGTCGAGGCTGCACAGAAAGTGCCGGGCCCGGGCCGTGCTGTTTGACATGGACGGCACGCTGCTGGACACCCTGGAGGACATGCAGGACTCCGTGAACCATGTGCTCATGGCTCACGGCTACCCGGCCAGGACGCTGGAGGAGGTGCGCACCTTTGTAGGAAACGGTGCGGGAAAGCTCATGCGCCGGGCCCTGCCGGATACGGTGGGGGAGGAGGAATTTGCGGCCCTGCTGACAGAGTATAAGGCCTGGTACCAGGCCCACAACTGCATCAAGACCCGCCCCTATCCGGGGATTCCGGAGCTGCTGGACAGGCTCCGGAAATCCGGAGTGCAGGTGGCCATCGTCTCCAATAAGCCCGACCCCACCACCAAGGCTTTGGCCCAGAAGTTCTTTCCCGGCGTGCCGGCCTTCGGCCAGCGGGACGATCTGCCGCCCAAGCCCGCGCCGGATCTGGTGCTTTGCGCCTTGAAGGATCTGGGCTGCCCCCGGGATAGGGCCATCTATGTGGGCGACAGCGAGGTGGATATTCAGACGGCGCAAAACTGCACCATGAAGTATATCGGCGTGAGCTGGGGCTTCCGGGGCCGGGAGAAGCTGCTGGCTGTAGCACCCCGGGCCACCGTGGTGGACAGGGCAGAGGAAATTTTGCAGGAAAAAAATTTGCAACTTGTCCATTGACAAGCCGGGAAAAGGTGCTTATAATATGCTGTAATCAAGAAAATGCATTGACGGAGAAGAGATCCCCGCCTGCCGCCAAAGAGAGGAGCGCCCCGGCTGAAAGCGCACTGCGGTGAGGAAGGATCGGTACCACTCCCGAGCTGTCCGTGAGGAGCGGAACGGGGCCTCCCGTTACAGAGGACACGAGCGACGGAGTATTTCCGTAAGCAGGGTGGAACCGTGGAGTAAAGCTTTTTACCTCACCCCTGAATTTTGTCAGGGGTGAGGCTTTTTGTCACCCCCAAGAAAGGAGAATATGACCCATGAGCGAAGAAAACATCTATACCTTTGAAAACCCGGAGTATCGCAAAACCTATTGGCACACCTGCTCCCATGTGCTGGCCCAGGCCGTTAAGCGCCTGTATCCGGAGGTGAAGCTGGCCATTGGTCCCAGCATCGAGGGCGGCTTTTACTACGACTTCGACGCCCCCTTCAACTTTACCCAGGAGCATCTGGACGCCCTGGAGACGGAGATGCGCAAGATCTGCAAGGAAAAGCTGAAGCTGGAGCGCTTCGAGCTGCCCCGGGCCGAGGCCGTTGCCTTCATGCAGGAGAAGGACGAGCCCTACAAGGTGGAGCTTATTAACGATCTGCCCGCCGACGCACACATCTCGTTTTATAAGCAGGGCGAGTTCGTAGACCTGTGCGCAGGCCCCCACCTGGACTCCACCGGCCGCATCAAGGGTAATGCCATCAAGCTGACCCAGTGCTGCGGCGCCTATTGGCGCGGCGACAGCAACCGCAAGATGCTTCAGCGTATCTACGCCGTGGCTTTTCCCAAAAAGGAGGAGCTGGACGAGTATCTGAAGCAGCGGGAGGAGGCCCTCAAGCGCGACCACAATAAGCTGGGCCGGGATCTGGAGTACTTCACCACCGTGGACTATATCGGACAGGGCCTGCCCATTCTGCTGCCCAAGGGCGCCCGGGTCATTCAGCTTTTACAGCGCTGGGTGGAGGATGTTGAGCAGAAGCGGGGCTACCTGCTGACCAAGACCCCCCTCATGGCCAAGCGGGAGCTTTATAAAATCTCCGGCCACTGGGATCATTACCTGGACGGTATGTTCATCCTGGGCGACCCCCACGACGAGACCAAGGAGTGCTTCGCCCTGCGGCCCATGACCTGCCCCTTCCAGTACCAGGTGTATCTGAACCGCCAACGCTCCTACCGCGACCTGCCCATGCGCCTGGGCGAGACCTCTACCCTGTTCCGCAATGAGGACTCCGGCGAGATGCACGGGCTCATCCGCGTCCGCCAGTTCACTATTTCCGAGGGCCATTTGGTGCTGCGCCCGGACCAGTTGGAGGAGGAGTTCAAGGGCTGCCTGGAGCTGGCCAAGTACTGCCTGGGCACCGTGGGCCTGCTGGATAAATGTACCTTCCGCTTCTCCCAGTGGGACCCCGCCAACCCCAACAACAAGTACGAGGGCACCAAGGAGCAGTGGGACGAGGCCCAGCGCGTCATGGGCCAGATACTGGACGATTTGGACGTGAAGTACGAGATCGGCATCGACGAAGCCGCCTTCTACGGCCCCAAGCTGGATATTCAGTATAAGAATGTGTTCGGCAAGGAGGACACCCTGGTCACCATCCAGATCGATATGCTCCTGGCCCAGCGCTTTGGTATGTACTATATTGACGAAAACGGCGAGAAGGCTCTGCCGTACATCATCCACCGTACCTCTCTGGGCTGCTATGAGCGCACCCTGGCCTACCTCATTGAGGAGTATGCCGGTGCCCTGCCCACCTGGATGGCACCCGAGCAGGTGCGCTTCCTGCCTGTCACCGACCGGGCCGCCGACTACTGCGCCGATGCAGCCAAGGCTTTGGAGAGTCAGGGCTTCCGGGTGGAGGTGGACTACCGCAACGAGAAGATCGGCAAGAAGATCCGCGATGCGCAGATGGAGAAGGTGCCCTACATGGTAGTGGTAGGCGACCGCGACATGGAAAACGGAACCGTCTCTCCCCGGCACCGGACCGACGGCGATCTGGGCGCCATGTCCCTGGATGCGTTTGTCGCCCTGCTCCGTCAGGTGGTGGACAGCAAGGCCAAGAAATAAAAATCAAAATCCAAAAGCACCGAGCGCCCCAAAAATGGGGCGCTCGGACTTTTTTGAGAGGGAAACCTTCGTAGGGGCCGATGCCCACAGCGGCCCGGTTGCATCGGCCCCAAATCCATCCGTAGGGGCGAACGACACTGTCCGTCCTTTGCGGCGGCGTGAGGGCACGCCGCCCTACGGAAGTCCATTATGGGGTGCGTAGGGGCGGGGCCCGTGTGGCCGGCCGTAGCTCCCTTCCCGCAAAAAACAGGAGACGGCATAGGCCGCCTCCTGTTTGGTTATTTTTTTTGCCTTGCTTTAGTAGCTGCCCAGGTCGGCGGACTTGTCGCCCTGGGGATCTGTGCCGAACTTGTAGTCGTTGCCGGGGAGGATGGCGTTGAGGATCACGCCGCACAGGGCCGCGATGGCCAGACCCGTGAGAGTGATGTCCGCGCTGCCCACGGTGAAGGTGATGCCGCCGGTGGAGCTGAAGCCCAGGCCGCTGACGAAGATCACCGCAGCGATGATCAGGTTCCGGGACTTGGTCAGGTCTACCTTGTTCTCCACCACATTGCGCACACCCACAGCGGAGATCATGCCGTACAGCACGAAGCTGACACCGCCCACGATGGCCGTGGGGATGGAGTTGACCAGGGCGTCAAACTTGGGGGAGAAGGAGAGGATGATGGCGTACAGGGCTGCCAGACGGATGACCCGGGGATCGTAGACCTTGCTCAGAGCCAGGACGCCGGTGTTCTCGCCGTAGGTGGTGTTGGCAGGGCCGCCGAACATACCGGCCACCACCGTGGCCAGGCCGTCGCCCAGGAGGGTGCGGTGCAGGCCGGGGTCTGCGATGAAGTTCTTGCCGGTGGTGGAGGAGATGGCGGACATGTCGCCGATGTGCTCCATCATGGCGGCGATGGCGATGGGGGCCATGACCAGGATGGAGGTCAGGTCAAACTTGGCGATGACAAACTGCTGCAGGCCCACAAAGTCGGCCTTGCCTACCTCGGTGAAATCCACCTGGCCGGCGATGAGGGCCACAATGTAGCTGCCCACCACACCCAGCAGGATGGGGATGATCTTTACCATGCCCTTGCCCCAGATGTTAGCCACGATGATGATGGCGATGGCCACCAGAGCCAGCCACCAGCAGGTGGAGGCATTGGAGATGGCGGTGCCGGAGAGGTTCAGACCGATAAGGATGATGATGGGGCCGGTGACGATGGGGGGGAAGAAGCGCATGACCTTCTGGGGGCCCACCAGCTTGAACAGCAGGGCCAGCACCAGGTACAGCCCGCCGGCGATGACAATGCCGCCCAGGGCGTAGGGGAGCTTTTCCTCACCGGTCATGGTAGCGAACCTGCCCACATCCAGCTTGGCTACCGCCTCGAAGCCGCCCAGGAAGGCGAAGGAGGAGCCCAGGAAGGCCGGGACCTTCAGCTTGGTGCAGACATGGAACAGCAGCGTGCCCAAACCCGCAAACAGCAGGGTGGTCTGGATGGAGAGCGGCAGACCGTAGCTCTGCACCAGGATGGGCACCAGCACCGTGGCGCCGAACATGGCGAACAGATGCTGCAGGCCCAGCACCAGCATCCGGGGCAGGCCCAGAGTGCGGGCGTCGTAGACGGCCTCATTGCCTAAGTTGTGTTTCTTCTTCATGGGAAACTCCTCCTTCATTTTATTTACATTTTTAATTGTAAACCGGCAAAAAAATTGACCGGTAAAAATACCGGTCAAAAAGGAAATATAGAAATGAAAACAGAGGCGCCAACAATCGGGCATTTCTTTTTTGCGTTAGAAAAGGTCATGTCGTCGCCTCCCTTCAAATTTCATCTCGAACATTATACGGCGGCAAATGACAAAAGGCAATTAGGAGTAAGTCCAATTCTAAACCGAAAAGCTCACTGTTTTTTGTCGAAAAAAACTGATAGCTTGGGGAACAGAATTGCCGCCACGGCGATTTTCAGGGCGTCTCCGGGGAGGAACAGGAGCATCCCATCCCGCAGCAGCCGCCCCAGGCTCCAGCCCTTGCCCAGGTACACATTGAGAATCAATCCCATGTACGGCAGGCCCACGGCGTAGAGGGTGGCCAGGCCCGCTGCGCAGGCCAGGATAATGCGCAGGGGCCGGCGGCTTTTCCTTGTAATAAGCCCAATGACCAGGGCCGAGGGGATAAGCCCCAGCAGAAAGCCGAAGGTAGGCTGAAGCACATAGCCAAAGCCCCCGCCCAGGGTGAAAATGGGCAGGCCCACCAGGCCCAGAAGCACATACACGCCCTGGCTGGCCGCGCCCCAATAAGGCCCCAGCAGGCACCCGGCCATGGCCGTGAAGAAGAATTGCAGGGTGATGGAGGAGTAGCCCAAGGGGATTTTAATGAACGCTCCCACGGCGGTCAGGGCCGCTAAAAGGGCTGCTCGGGCAAGCATTTTCGTTTTTTGATGCATATTTGTAAACCTCTCTCCAAACTATTTTGGTTTACAATACAATAAAAAAAGAAACTTGTCAATCCTTTAATATAAATTTGGTTTACAATTTCAAATTGCGATGGTACACTCTCTTTGTCAAAAAAAGATGTCATTGCGAGACCGGTTCGCAAACCGGTCGTGGCAATCTGTGGTCCCCTTGCACGCACGCCTTGTCATACACGCGGCGGGGTGAGGGCACCCCACCCTACGAGGGGGATCGGCATCGTTGTAGAGGCGGGCGACCCTGTCCGCCCGGAGCGTGAGAATGCATATTTTTGTGGAGGGGAGGAAGGAAACATGAGTCAGCAGCGTGTGTGCCGGGCTCTGCAGGAGAGCGGAGACTATCTCTCCGGTCAGGAGCTGAGCCGGACCCTGGGCATCAGCCGGGCTGCCGTATGGAAGGCGGTGGAGGCTTTGCGCCGTCAGGGGTACGACATCGAGGCCCGCACAGGCCGGGGCTATCGGCTCATAGGCGCACCGGATTTCCTCTCCCGGGAGACGGTGGAGCAGTATTTACACCGGACTCGGGAGAATCTCCATGTGCTGGAGACGGTGGACTCCACCAACTCTTTCTGCCGCCGCCTGGCTCTGGAGGGGGCCCCCGACGGAACGGCGGTGCTGGCGGATTGCCAAACGGCGGGCCGAGGGCGCCGGGGCCGCAGCTTCCAGTCCCCGGCAGGCAAGGGCCTGTTTTTCTCCATCCTCTGGCGGCCCGATTGCGCCCCGGAGGAGCTTTTGCCGCTGACGGCTCTCAGCGCCGTGGCTGTCTGCCGCGCCGTTCAGCGGGTGACCGGTGTCCGGCCGCAGATCAAGTGGCCCAATGACCTGGTGCTGGGAGGGCGCAAGCTGGCGGGCATCCTCACGGAGATGTCCCTGGAGGGCGAGAGCGGCCATGTGTCACATGTGGTGGTGGGCATCGGCATCAATGTTCACCAGCAGCCGGAGGATTTCGCCGGCGAGGTGGCGGACATTGCCACCTCTCTGGACCTGTCCCTGGGCGGAAGGGTCTGCCGGGCCCAATTGGCGGCGGCCCTGCTGGAGGAGATGGACTACCTGCGCCGGGAGGTGCTGTTTGCCCCGGAAGGATGGCTGGCAGACTATCGGGCGGCCTGCCTGAATATAGGCAGGACCGTGCGCCTTCTTCGGGGCGATACCCGGGAGACGGTGCAGGCCCTGAGAATTGATGAGCAGTACGGCCTGGTGGTGCGCCATGAGGACGGAACAGAGGAGACCGTGCGCAGCGGCGAGGTGTCGGTGCGCGGACTTTATGGATATACGGAGTGATAACAATGCTGAAAGATCTTTGGGAGCTGTTTTACACCTTCGCCAAGGTGGGCGTTATGACCTTTGGCGGGGGCTACGCCATGCTGCCTATATTGCAGCGTGAAGTGGTGGAGAAAAAGGGCTGGGCCACCGACGAGGAGCTGACGGACTATTTCGCCATCGGCCAGTGTACCCCGGGTGTCATCGCCGTGAACACTGCCACCTTTGTGGGGCAGAAACACGCCGGGGTCGCCGGCGGCATCATAGCCACCCTGGGGGTAGTGTTCCCGTCCCTTATCATCATCTCCGCCTTGGCCAAGGTCATCACCGCCTACGCCCACTTTAGTTGGGTGCAGCACGCCTTTGCAGGCATCCGGGTGTGCGTGTGCGTGCTGATCTTTAATGCCGTGCTGAAGCTGGTGAAGGGCGCTATGAAGGATGCCTGGTGCTGGGGAATTTTCGGGGTGATCCTGGTTTTGTCCTTCGTTCTCGATGTGTCGCCCATTCTGTATGTGCTGGCGGCGGGCCTGGCGGGCGTAGTGCTTCAGGCCGTGAAGGGGAGGGAGAAGAAATGATCTATCTGCTGCTGTTTTACGAGTATTTTAAGACCGGCCTTTTTGCCGTCGGCGGCGGCATGGCCACCCTGCCCTTCCTCTATGATATGTCCGCCCGGCATCCGGATTGGTTCACCACCTCCCAAATCGCCGATATGCTGGCAGTGTCCGAGTCCACTCCGGGCCCCATCGGTGTGAATATGGCTACCTATGTGGGCTTCCAGGTGGGGGGCGTTCTGGGGGCGGTCATTGCTACCATTGGCCTGATAACGCCGTCTATCATCGTCATTTTGATCATCGCCGCGTTTCTGCGCAGCTTCCGGGACAGCCGCATCGTCCAGAGCGTGTTCTACGGCCTGCGCCCGGCTTCGGCGGCCATGGTGGCGGCGGCGGGTCTCAGTGTGGCGGGAGTGGCCCTGCTCAACAGCGGCATGACGGGCCTGGCTGCGCTGAACTGGAAGGCCGTCCTTCTTGCAGCTGTGCTGCTGGTCCTCACCCGATGGGTGAAGCCCACCAAGGGCCTGCATCCTATTTTGTTCATCCTGGCCTCCGCCGTGGTGGGCGTGGTATTTTCCTTCTGAAAAAACAGACGGCTGACATAGTCAGCCGTCTGTTTTTTTGAGATCGCCGCAAAATCCAAAGAGCCTTGCAAGAAAAAAGCCTGTAGTCTGCGGATACAAGTGCCAGGAAGCTTTTGACTCCTATTTGTATAAACCGGGCAAAATATACAAATCACCATCACTTTATCGCCCGAAGGCCCAGGCGGCGGCTACGGCAATGACCTCCCTGGCCCAGTAGCCGGGGCCCAAAAGCCAGTAGGACCGGCAGCCCAGGGATTGGGCCTTCAGGCCGCTGCCGCGGGCATATACGGCCGCCCGTAGCTGATGAAAATTGTCGCTGGCCACGGCTACCTCCGTGGGCAGGCCCTTTGCCCGGATGATGTCCGCAGCATAGGAGATGTTCTGCCGAGTGTTCAGGGACTTTTCCTCCAGATAGATCCGCCCCGGGTCGATGCCCCGGCGCACCAGCTCGTCCCGGATGCACCGGGCCTCGGTGATGATCTCGTCGTCAGCCATGCCGCCGCAGGCCACGCACACTGCTTCGGGATTGGCGGTGAGATAATCGTAGGCGCTGTCGATGCGGGCAGCCAGCATCTTACTGGGCCGAAGGCCCCGGACCTCACACCCCAGCACCAGCACCGTGCAGGGCCCTGCGGCCTCGGGCCGGTCCGCCGCCTGACGAGCCATCAGCCCCAGGATCACGGCCACGCACAGCAGGCCCGCGGCGAAAAGCGCCAGCAGGCTGCGCCACAGGATGCGGCCCTTGCCGGTGAGCAGCATTTTGAGCTTTTGGGGGCGCAGGAGCATCCACGCCAGGACACCCAGCACCGCCGCCGGGAAAAACATCCCGATATGGTGCGCACCGATGGCCAAGGGCAGCAGGAAGAACACTGCCAGAGCGATGCACAGCCCCGCCAAGGAGTATCGAAGGAGCCTGCCTCCGCTCATGTTGCATCCTCCGGCGGATTTTCCGCAATGTGGCCGGCAATGCGCTGCATAATGAGATCCAGGGCCACCAGGTTGTGCCCGCCCTCCAGCACCACAATGTCGGCATATTTTCTCGTGGGCTCCACAAACTGCTCATGCATGGGCTTGACGGTGGTGAGGTATTGCTGCACAATGGATTGCATGGAGCGGCCCCGCTCCTCCACATCCCGCAGAGCCCTGCGCAGGATGCGCACGTCGGCATCGGTCTCCACAAAGATGCGGATATCCATCAGCTGCCGCAGCCGGGGGTCGTGGAAAATGAGGATGCCCTCTACGATAATCACCGGGGCGGGCCGGATGAGCACCGTTTCATCGGTGCGGTTGTGGTCGGCATAGGAGTACACGGGGCAGCGAATGGCGCGGCCGGCCTTCAGCTCCTTCAGCTGCTGGACCATCAGATCCGTGTCAAAGGCATCGGGATGGTCGTAGTTTTGCTGGCAGCGCACCTCAAAGGGGACGTCCTGGCGCTTATAATAGTTGTCATGATGCACCACGCTGATGGCCGGGCCGAAGTGGGCGGCCAGGTGGTCCGTCAGGGTGGTTTTGCCGCTGCCGGTGCCCCCGGCGATGCCGATGATCATGGTATGCATAGGCGATGACCCTCCGCTTCAATACATTTTATTCTATTATAGAAAACTGAGTGGACAAAAGCAAGGAACAATGTAAAAAAAGGATGAATTTCCATGTTTTTCAGTTGACGCATGGGGAGAAAACCGTATAATAGAACGTATAGAATTTGCCTGGGAGGATATACAATGCGTCTGCTGAAATGCCCAAAATGCGGAGAGATGTTCTCCGATACATATAAAACCTGCCCCTTCTGCCAAGAGGATGAAGAACGCCATAGCAGCAAGCCCGTGAAGAGCGCCGGGCGCCGCACCGGCGGCGGCCGGGCCAAGCCCAACCATGTCTTCAGATCTTAATCTTTCTTCTCGAGTCATTAAGGTTTCATATAATTTTTCACCATGACGAGTACCAATAATATTTGTACCTGTATCACCAAATAACTGCTGAACAGCTTTTGCCATTTTGTTGTCTGAACTGTTCTTTCAAAACTTGGCTTA
>OLRH01000481.1_pt1 | contig 19839 bp, 12 predicted proteins | sample 1672321 | NCBI WGS metagenome assembly OLRH01 (sample SAMEA3136671, study PRJEB25190) | human gut metagenome | reverse complement strand
GAAAAAGCATGAAAAATCTGGAACAGTTTTTCGACATCATAGTAGTAGGCGCCGGTCACGCAGGCTGCGAAGCATCACTGGCATGCGCCCGCTTAGGGCTCAACACAGTCATGTTCACAGTCAGCGTAGACAGCATCGCCCTTATGCCCTGCAACCCCAATGTAGGCGGCAGCTCCAAAGGGCATCTCGTCCGTGAGCTGGATGCTCTCGGTGGGGAAATGGGTAAAAACATAGACAAAACCTTCATCCAGTCCAAAATGCTCAACCAGTCCAAAGGCCCTGCAGTCCATTCCCTTCGTGCACAGGCCGATAAACAGGCCTACAGTACAGAAATGAGAAAGACACTGGAAAATACAGAGAACTTAACCATCCGCCAGGGTGAAGTGACCGAGCTTCTGGTAGAAGACGGGCACATCACCGGTGTAAAAACCTTCTCAGGAGCCACCTACCACGCAAAAGCTGTAGTCCTCTGTACAGGAACCTACCTCAAGGCCCGCTGCATTTACGGCGACGTCAGCAACTATACAGGACCGAACGGCCTTCAGGCAGCCAATTACCTTACGGATTCCCTGAAAAAGCTGGGGATCGAAATGTTCCGCTTCAAAACAGGAACTCCGGCCAGAATCGCCGGAAACACCATTGATTATTCTAAGATGGAAGAGCAGTTCGGAGATGAAAGAGTCGTACCGTTCTCTTTTTCCACAGACCCGGAAGCTGTACAGATCGAGCAGAAATCCTGCTGGCTGACCTATACAAACGAAAAAACACACGAGATCATCCGTGCAAATCTGGACAGATCCCCCCTTTATTCCGGAATGATCGAAGGAACCGGACCACGTTACTGTCCGTCCATTGAGGATAAAGTAGTTCGTTTTGCAGACAAAAAACGCCATCAGGTATTTATCGAACCGGAAGGTCTTTACACAAATGAAATGTACATCGGCGGAATGTCCAGCTCCCTGCCGGAGGATGTTCAGTACGAGATGTACCATTCCGTACCGGGTCTGGAGAACGCCAGGATTGTAAAAAATGCTTACGCTATTGAGTATGACTGCATTAATCCGCGCCAGCTCTATCCCACACTGGAATTCAAAAAGATCAAGGGCCTTTTCAGCGGCGGACAGTTTAACGGAAGCTCCGGATATGAGGAAGCAGCCGCTCAGGGCCTCATAGCGGGAATTAATGCAGCTATGGAGGTAAAAGGCCGGGAACAGCTGATTTTGGACCGCTCAGAGGCATATATTGGCGTTCTCATCGATGATCTGGTAACAAAGGAGAACCATGAGCCGTACCGAATGATGACAAGCCGTGCTGAGTACCGTCTGCTCCTCCGCCAGGACAACGCAGATCTTCGTCTTCGTAAAAAAGGCTGGGAGGTCGGCCTGATCGATGATGAGACATACCATAAATTACAGGAAAAAGAGCGCCGGATCCAGGAAGAGATCGAGAGAGTGGAACATGCAACTGTAGGTGGTTCTGCAGAGGTACAGAGCCTTCTGGAATCTCTGAACAGTACCCTTCTGAAATCCGGAACCACCATTGCAGAGCTGATCCGTCGGCCGGAGCTTAACTATAAGGTGCTTGCACCCATCGATAAAGAAAGACCGGAGCTTCCGGAAGATGTATGTGAGCAGGTAGAGATCAACATCAAATATGATGGCTACATCCGCCGCCAGATGAAGCAGGTAGAGCAGTTTAAGAAACTGGAGCAGAAAAAGCTTCCGGAAGACATTAATTACGAAGATGTAGGAAGCCTCCGCATTGAGGCACGCCAGAAGCTGGAAGCCTACAGACCGGTGTCCATCGGTCAGGCGTCCCGTATCTCCGGTGTATCCCCGGCTGACATTTCCGTGCTTCTTGTATATCTGGAAAGCAGATCCGGACATAAACACGGATAATACAACGAATAACAATAAAACACAGAAAATAAGAGAGGAAGCTGCATGTACAATTTAGAAATCCTGGAAAAAGGCTGCGAGGAGCTTGGAATCACACTCAGTGACACGCAGAAAAACCAGTTTATCCGATTCTACGAATATCTTGTAGAAAAAAACAAAGTCATGAACCTCACCGGTATCACAGAATTTGACGAGGTTCTCGTGAAACATTTCCTGGACAGCCTCTGCTGCGTCAAGGCTGTAGATATGGGTAAGATAAAAACCGTTATGGACATCGGAACCGGCGCCGGATTCCCGGGTGTTCCCCTGAAGATCGCCTTCCCGGAGGTGGAAGCCTGCCTTCTGGACTCCCTCAATAAAAGAGTAAAATTCCTGGAAGAAACCTTTGCGCTCCTGGGCCTGGAGGGGATTTCCGCCATTCACGGAAGAGCTGAAGAATATGCAAAAAACAAAGCCTACAGAGAAAAATATGATCTCTGCGTATCCAGAGCAGTATCCGGACTGGCAACCCTGTCTGAATACTGTCTCCCGTATGTAAAAGTCGGAGGGCTTTTTGTCTCCTATAAATCCGGTTCTGTAAAGGAAGAAGCAGAAGCAGCAGAGAAAGCAGTAAAGATCCTTGGTGGAAAGATCAGGGATATTCAGTACTTTGACCTTCCGGGATCTGAGATCGGCCGCTCCCTGGTCATTATCGAGAAGGTAAAGAACACCCCAGGCAAATATCCGAGAAAAGCCGGAACACCGCTCAGAGAGCCACTGGCATAAGATACCTCCTGTCGAACAAAGGCAAAATCTGTCCGACAGGAGATTTTTTTGTCCGGGAGTTTCACAAAATTATCACAAATTTATCCTACTTTTATCACAAATTACTTTTACACTATAATCCGATAGAGATGCCCCTGGATTCCCCCATTCTCTGTTTCATCCAGGGGCATTTTCTATTGGTGTTGAAAAGACGCCAGAGTCAAGGGCTTCAGTTTCAGGACCTTTTGCCTCTGGCATCTTATAAAATGGGAAATCGATAATTAAAAAAAGTATTTCCCTGAGAATAAAAGGAGGAGAGTAAAGTGATCGAAGTAAGTAATCTGGTCAAAAAGTATGGCGATCATACTGCAGTTGACCATCTTTCCTTTCAGATCGAAAAGGGGAAAATTTACGGATTCCTGGGCCCCAACGGTGCAGGAAAATCAACAACTATGAACATGATCACAGGATACATTGCTTCCACAGAAGGAAAAGTGATGATCGATGGTCATGATATTCTGGAGGAACCGGAGGCAGCCAAGAAATGTATCGGCTATCTGCCGGAAATGCCGCCGCTCTATTTTGACATGACTGTTCTTGAGTACATGAAATTTGCGGCTGATCTGAAAAAAATCCCAAGAAACCAAAAAGACAAGCAGATAAAAGAAGTCATGGATATGGTAAAGATCACAGACATGAAAGACCGTCTGATCAAAAACCTTTCCAAAGGTTATCGCCAGAGGGTGGGCCTTGCACAGGCAATCCTGGGATATCCGGAGGTGATCATCCTGGATGAGCCGACAGTAGGACTTGATCCGAAGCAGATCATCGAGATCCGTGACCTGATCAAAGGCCTGAAGCAGAAGCACACGGTTATCCTAAGCTCCCATATCCTTTCCGAGGTAAGAGCAGTGTGTGATTATGTTCTGATCATTTCCCATGGAAAGCTGGTAGCCAGCGATACACCGGATAATCTGGAACGTCTGGCAGCAGGCTCCAACAGCCTCCTTATGAAGATAAAAGGCGAGAAAGACACGATTCGAAAAGCTCTGGAAACGATCGAAGGCGTAACCGGGGTGGAAATGTCCTATGACAGCGATGAGAAATTGTGGAAAACAAAACTTTCCATTCAGGAAAATGTGGATATCCGTGAAAAAGTCTTCTACGCTATGGCAAAAGCGAACTGTCCAATCTACGAGATGCAGGTTAAGAGAGTTTCCCTTGAGGATGTATTCCTTGAGCTTACCGAAGGAGAGAAAAAATCCGCCGGAAAACCGGAAAGCTCACAGTGGAAACCGGTAGAAGACAGATCATCGGAAGAAGAAAAAACTCAGGAAGAAAAAAACGGGGAACCAGAGAAGGCTTCTGATGAGAAAGAGGGGGATCAGTCATGACAGCGATTTTTAAAAGAGAACTGAAAAGCTATCTGACCTCCATGGTTGGATATCTCTTCATATTTTTCGTCCTGGTGCTGACCGGAATTTATTTTTCCGCATATCAGCTTTCAGGCGGCTATTCAAAATTTGAAACTACCTTAAGCGCACTGACCTTTGTGTTCCTGATCGGTGTGCCGATCCTTTCCATGCGTGTACTTGCAGAAGAGCGCAAGCAGAAAACGGATCAGCTTCTTCTGACCGCACCGGTATCTGTATGGGATATCGTATTTGGAAAATATCTTGCACTGGTAGCTGTGTTTGCCATTCCGGTCGTGATCATGTGCGTTTATCCTCTGATCATGAGTAAGTTCGGAACGATTTCCTATGCTTCCGCATACACCGGGATCCTGGGATTTTTCCTTCTGGGATGCGCGAATCTGGCGATCGGTGTATTTATGTCAGCACTTACAGAAAGCCAGGTAATTGCAGCAGTACTTACTTTTGTATTCCTGTTCGCCTTCTATATGATGAACGGAATTTCCTCATTCTTTTCACAGACCTCCATGTCAACCGCAGTGGCATTCGGACTTCTGATCGTGGCGATCGCTATCATCATTTATACCATGATCAAAAATGTCCTGATCTCTGTAGTGATCGGAGCTGTGGGAGAGATTGCTCTTGTGATCGTATACGTTGTAAAATCCAGTATTTTCCAGGGCGGTATCCAGAAGGTACTGAACGTATTTAACCTGAGTGGACATTATGATAATTTTACAAACGGCGTGTTTGACGTGACAGGAATCGTTTATTTTATTTCTGTTATTGCGATCTGCCTGTTCCTTACCATGCAGTCCATTCAGAAGAGACGCTGGAACTAGGGGGTGAATGGAAATGAAATTCAGTGAGAAATTTAAGAAAAATAAAGGCGAGGCAGCCGTACCGGAGACAGCACAGGACTCCGGCAAAAAGAAACATAAACCGGATCCGAAAAAGCTGGTAGGCACCATCAGCAAAAAACATATCAAAAATGGTTCCTACAGCATGGCTATGGCAGCTGTCTTTATCGTGATCGTGGTTGTGATCAATATGATCGTCGGGGCGATCCCATCCAAATATTCACAGCTGGATGTAAGCTCATCCAAGCTTTACACCATCGGTGATGAAACAAAGAAGGTACTGAAGGCACTGGATAAGGATGTTACCATTTATCAGATCGCGGCAAGCGGTTCTGAGGACGACACGATCTCCAATCTGCTTTCACGTTATAAAGATGAGTCCAAGCATATTAAAGTTGAGGTGAAAGACCCTGTTGTAAATCCGAAATTTGCATCGGAATATACAACCGATGATCTTGCGTCAAACAGCTTGATCGTAGTCTGCGGCGACAGAAACAAGGTTATCAATTACAACGATATGTATTCCTCTTCAGTAGACTATAATACCTGGCAGCAGACTACTACCGGATTTGATGGAGAAGGACAGATCACAAGTGCGATCGGCTATGTGACATCCGAGGATCTTCCGATCATGTACACCTTATCCGGACACGGAGAAAAAGATCTGGATTCCAGCTTTAAAGAAGATATCCAGAAAGCAAACATTGATATCAAGGAGCTGAACCTTCTCACAGAGGGAAAGGTTCCGGATGATGCAGACTGCCTGATGATCGTATCTCCGACCAGCGATATTTCCGAGGAAGAAAAAACAGAGCTCCTGGATTATCTGGAGGCAGGCGGAAAAGCTATGATCTTCTCGGATTATACACAGGATGATCTGCCGAACTTTGATGCGGTTCTTGAAAACTATGGTGTAAAGTGTGCCGAGGGAATCGTATTTGAGGGTGATAATCAGCATTATGGAATGCAGATGCCATATTATCTTGTACCAACAGTCAACAGCACAGATGCAAGCTCTGAGACAGCTTCTGCAGGCTCCTATGTACTGGCACCATATGCGCAGGGCATTCAGAAAACAGATGATGTAAGAGATACCGTAACCATCGACAGTATCCTGACAACCTCTGACAAGGCTTACTCCAAAACAAATATGCAGAGCAGCAATATCGAAAAGGAAGACGGAGATGTAGACGGACCGTTTGATCTTGGTGTTGCCATCACTGAGAAACTGGATGATGATAAGGAAACACAGATCGTTTACTACTCCACAGCAAATCTGATGGAGAGCCAGATAAACCAGATGGTATCCGGCGGAAATGAAAAGCTCCTTCTGGAGTCCTTAAACTGGATGACCAGCACAGACGACAGTAATTCCGTTTCTATTCCATCCAAGAGCCTTGAGTCCACAAGCCTGACAGTAACTGATTATGATGCAGCCTTCTGGAAGATCTGTACCATTGGTCTGATCCCGGGAGTATTCCTTGTTGCAGGATTCCTGATCTGGCTTAAGAGGAGAAAAGCATAATGAAAAAATCGACCAAACTTGTTTCAGCAGTTGTTGTTCTGGCAGTTCTCGGCGGCGTTTATGTGGGACTGAACACCTACGTATCCAAAGAAGAAAAGACAGAGAGCAGCGAAGAGGAAAGCAAAACAGAAGTGTTTTCCGTGAAAACGGATGACATTAAATCCCTGGAATTTATCGTAGACAAGAAGGAAGTGACCTTTGAGAAAAAAGATGATTCCTGGGTGAAAAAGGATGAGACTGCTTTTCCTGTAAATCAGACAACTCTGGATTCCGCAGCTTCCGCCATCAAAAAGGTGGAAGCGGACAGAGTCCTGGAGGATGTGGAGGATCTTACGGAATACGGACTGGATTCTCCATCTAACACAGTAACCGTTGATACCGCTGATGGGACAACGAAGCTCAACATCGGAGATGAGAATACGTCTACGAATCAGTATTACATTTCCAAGGATGATGATGACAGCACGGTATATGTAGTGGCAGCAGATACAGTGTCTCCGTTTATGAATTCCCTTTACGATTATGCACAGGGAGAAGATTTCCCGACAATTGATTCTTCCACAGTGAAAAAGGTCCAGGTCAGCGAGGATAAAGATTCCTATGTCCTGGAAGAAAATTCCGACGGAGCTACCTGGGATGTTTCCGGTGACGGAAACAGCGATAAAGAGTCTGCCGATACAACGGCAGCAGGAAATGTAACCTCCGGACTTGGAAACTTTGCATTTGACCAGTTTGTAAACTACAATGCAGAGGATCTTTCCCAGTATGGCCTTGATAAGCCCTATGCGACGATTACAGTGGATTATCAGGAAAAGGTGAAGAATAACAGCACAGACAGTACAGAATCCGGAGAAAACGATTCTACGGCCTCTGAGAGTGATTCTGAGAGCGGCGCCAGCGCTGACACGGATAGCAGCTCAGAAGATGCAGACAGCAAGACAACCACAGTGGATAAACAGCTTGTCATTTACGTTGGCGATGAGGCAGGAGATGGCAGCAGATATGTAACGGTAGATAACAAACAGATCTATACAATGTCAACGGATACACTGAGTGCAGTTATTGACAAGACGCCGTCAGATCTCTGGTCACTGATCGTCAATTATGTGTCTGTAAAAAATCTGGATCAGCTCCAGGTTACTTACGGTGAAACAACAAGTACTGTAAATGTTTCACGTGAAACATCCACAGATGATGACGGAAACGAGAAAGAAACAACAACTTATCAGCTGAATGGTAAGGAAATAGAAAGTACAACCTTTACTACCTTCTACAACAAGTTGATAAACATGGCAGGACAGAAGAGACTGACAGACGCTTATACACCGGCTGCAGATCCGGAGATGACCGCTGTATTCACAGACTCTGACAAGAACCAGACAACCGTTACCTTCTACACATATGACACAAACTATTATGCAGCTGTCGTTGGAGACAAGGTATTTCTTGTAAACAAAATGACAGTAAAAGAAATGTTCAATGCATATGAAACCATGGTAAACGGTGAAACAGAGACAGAAGCCACAGCAACACCAACAGCTGAGGCGGAAAAATAAAATATTAAGAAAATAAATAAAAACACCTCGGAGATCCGTAAATAATAAGGTGATCTCCGAATATCCGCTTGATGATCAGATATTCGGAGACACCACACAGATCAGGATTTTCCGGGGTGTTTTTATGTTGCTGTTATTTTACGGTCCTTACAGATGAATACGGTCCGTATATTTTTTTACCGTTTGTGATGCGGTATGCACGGATACGGTATTTGGTTGCGGTGCCTGGCTTTTTATCGGTGTAGGTTGTATTTTTTGTATTGCCGATAGCTTTCCAGGTTTTACCTTGAAGACGATAAATGGTGTAGCATAGGTGATGATTCCGTCTGTTTTTGCGGTCAGTGGATTAGATGCATACCAGGTTGCTTTTCCATTGAAAACCGCAGGCTTGCAGTCAGAAAGAGCTCCGGTTTGTGAGCAGATCTGAGAAGTCATATTGCCGCTTCTTCTGAATCTGACAGGAGTGTTTCTGAACTGAAATCTGCTGCATAGATCAGGCACGGTGTACTGGCAAGCTTGATTTTCTATAACTGCTATAATTATAGCGTGGAGAATTGACGAGGACAACATAAAAAAACTGTACAGAAGCTCATCTGAGCAACTGTACAGTTTTAATTTTTCTATATCTAACAGAAGGTTCGGGGGAGCTTCTGTCAGTAACTAAGTATTATGCAAGGCCTCTTTCTTCCAGCCAGTCAAAGAGAACAACTTTTTCTGCTTTCTTTCTCTTGGTCATGTGATTGAACTGAAGGATCGTCAGGATCGTGAAGATCACTAACAGTGCAACCATTACAATAATGGAAGTGGTAATGCTCCGGCCACCGCTGATCGTTGCACGGAATGCGTCGACCGTATAAGTAAACGGAACGTATGCATGGATCTTTGCAACGAATGAAGGTGAAACCTCAACCGGATAAGTTCCGGCAGATCCTGCAAGCTGAACGACCATGAATACCAGCATCAGGAAGCTTCCTACTTTACCAAGAGTAATGTTGAAGAAGTACATGATAGAGGTAAAGGTCATTGATGTCAGGCAGGCGAAGAGTACGGTTTTGCCCATCTCTGCAGGTGTGAATCCGTTAAATGCACGTAACAGCAGGATCAGGCAGATTCCCTGAAGGATCGCTACCGGATAAAGGACGGAAGCTTTGCTTGCCCACCATGCGAAACCGGATTTCAGTTTGCCCTTATACTGAGCCAGAGGATACATCAGGCAGAATGCCAGTGCGCCGACCCAGAGGCCTACAGACATCATGTAAGGTGCCATTGCGTGTCCGTTATTCGGGACATCGGTAAGTTTTGTTTCATCGCTTACAACAGGAGTTGCGAACATTTTGATCGTTTCATCACTTGCTGAATTGTCTTTTACAGTGGTAGCTCCATCGCTGAGGCTTGTGGTCAGTGTCTTGGAACCGTCTTTCAGTTCTTTCATACCACTTCCAAGCTTCTTGGAGCCATCATACAGCTGAGAGGAACCGCTCTGGATCTGGGCAGCGCCATCTGCAAGCTGTTTTGCACCATTGTTAAGTGTGCTGTTGTTGCTTACAAGTTTCTCGGTACCGCTGAGAAGTGTTGAGGTACCGTTTGCTAATGTCTTAGTTCCGTTTGCAAGAGTAGTAGCACCGCTGGAAAGGGTCTTGGCTCCTGTTGAGAGCTTTTTGGTACCGTCTGTAAGAGCGGAGCTGTTTTCGGAAAGCTTAGCAACACCATCGGTGTAGGTTGTGATTCCATCTGTCAGTGTTCCGGAACCATTGGCTAATGCTTTTGTTCCATCTGCAAGAGTAGCAGCACCGCTGGAAAGAGCCTTGGCTCCTGTTGCCAGTTTCTTGGTGCCGTCTGTAAGAGCAGCACTGTTTTCGGAAAGCTTAGCAATACCATCGGTGTAAGTTGTGATTCCATCTGTCAGTGCCTTAGAACCATCTGCCAGCTGACCTGCACCGGATTTGATATCCGGAAGTGCGCCAGTGATCTGTTTGCCGGCTGTTTTCAGATTCTTTGCACCATCGTTGAGCTGCTTATCATAAGATGTCAGTTGGTCAAATCCATCGTTCAGAGCTTTGATTCCTGCTGCTGCAACCGGGAAGGCTTCGACTGTGCCGTCTTCCAGAGACTGAAGTCCTGCGGAAACGTTCTTGGTTCCTGTGTTTACAGCCTGTGCACCCTGATACAGCTGGGTAACACCTGCAGAAAGCTGAGCGATCAGATCTGTAGGAAGCTGACTTGTAGCTGCAGATAACTGCTCTGCACCTGCGCTCATGGTTGTTGCACCTGCACTCATCTGGTTTGCACCATCTGTCATGGTTGTGGCACCCTCAGAAAGTGTGCCGGCACCCTGAGTCAGTCCTCCGGAGATCTGAGTCAGTCCGGAAGCTGCTTCGTTAAGCTTGGAAGCAACAGCATTCAGATTTTCCTGAGTAGAAGAGAGCTGACCGGATACACCAGCTGCAAGCTGTGAAACCTGATCAGAATAGCTGCTCATGTAAGAACCGTCCACGCCAGTCATTCCACCGGCTACGCTGTTTAAAGCGTTGATCACATCATTCAGAGCTGCTGCGGAAATGGTTCCGTCCTCAGAAGCGGTTGCCTGAATCGCCTGAAGCTGTGCTGCTAAATCGGTCATTGTCTGTCCGGCAGTACCGATCTTGGTATTTGCATCAGTAAGTGCTTCCGTTGTCTGCTGTCCGTATCCTGTAAGGATGCTGCTGACCTGATCACCTACCTGTGAGAACTGTGTGCCTGCATTCTGGAGAGCAGGGATCAGACTGTCTGTGATACTGCTGCTGGTCTGACTTGTGATGCCTGCGGCCTGAGTGATATATCCGGCTGCGTTGTTGATTCCGTCTGCGGCATTGTTCATACCAGCTGCAGCACTGTTCATACCAGCTGCGGCTGTGTCCATACCATCCTTTGCGGAAGTAAGGCCGGCTGCAAGCTTGTTGATGGATTCCTGTGTTGTTCCCTCCTTCAGAGCAGAAACCTTATCGTTCAGGGCTTTCAGTCCGTTTTCCAGCTGCTGTGTTCCGGATATCAGTGACTGTGAGTCATCGGTTCCTTTGGTAACACCGGTATTCAGCTGAGAGATACCATTGGAAACTGTTGTGAGTCCGTCTTCAAGTTTTGCAAGCTCTTTGGCACCGGCTGCGAGTTTGCCAGCACCAGCCACATAGTTGGTAGTTCCATCTGCAAGAGTGTCAGCACCAGCTACATACTGTGTTGCTCCGTCGGAAAGAGTATCAATACCTGCACTTAATGCATTTGCACCGGATTCCAGGCTGCTTGCGCCGGATTTCAGCGTATCAGAATTTTTATTAAGCTCATCCACACCAGCGGTGTACTGCTGAACACCTTCATCCAGAGTATCCACACCGGTTGTCAGCTCAGGAACCTTTTCTGTCAGAGCTGCAACGCCGCTGTTCAGCTGGTTTGCACCGGATTCCAGGCTGCTTGCACCGGATTTCAGTGCATCAGAATTTTTATTAAGTTCATCCACACCAGCGGTGTACTGCTGAACACCTTTATCCAGAGTATCCACACCGGTTGTCAGCTCCGGAACCTTTTCTGTGAGGGTTGCAACGCCGCTGTTCAGCTGATCTGCACCATCGTCCAGGCTCTTTGCACCATCGTTAACCTTTGCAACACCATCGGTGTAGGTCTTAAGACCTTCGGTGAGACTGTCAGCACCGCTTACGAAAGTAAGAGTACTGGTGGAAAGCTTCTTAAGGTTTTTGGTAATTGTTTTGTTACCATCAGCTGCTGTATTCAGTCCGTCTTCGATCTTTCCGGATCCGTCTGCAGCTTCCTGCATTCCGTCACCTGCTTCTGAGATAGAATCAAAAACGGTTTCTGTATAGGTTTCCGTAACCTTGGAAGCAATGTTATCACGAAGCTTCAGCATTGCTGTTTCACTGAGCTTGGAGGCGATATAGTTGGTTCCAGGGTTTGTCTCATAGGATAGCTCCATTTGCTTTGGATCGTTGTCCATTACAGTGGCTGCGTTTGCGGAGAAATTTTCCGGAATTTTGATAACCATGTAATAGGTTCCATTGGCCAGACCGTCCTCTGCTGTCTTGCTGTCTACAATGTTAAATGCCATTGAGTCGTTGTCTTTCAGCTCATCCGTCATGTCCTTACCTATGCTTAAGGTCTTGCCATTATACTCGACAGGTTTGTCTTCGTTTACCACGGCCACTGGCAGGCTGTCTACGTTTCCGTAAGGATCCCACATGGATTTCAGAAACAGACCTGCATAGATGATCGGGATTACGATAATGGCGATTACGACGATAAGCATGAGCTTGTTACGAAGTAAGCTTTTCCATTCGTTTTTGATCATATTACCTATCCCTTTCTTATTAAATTGTATTATCAAACATAGTTGATTAATCAAACTTTATTCCAGTAATGGCGACGAGATCTATTAATCATATTAAAATCTATTAATAGCTTTATATTCCATTATCAAACAAAGTGTTGATTTTCTTTACGTGATGTATTATACTAAACACATACCACAGATACAACCATTAAATCTTTACTGAATGTATATTAATAGACGGAAATAATGGAAGTGTCTATTACAAATAAAAAACTGCATAATAGACAAAAAGTACGTTATTTCCTTTGAATTTATGTGCAGTTGGTAATATTAAATGCAGACAGGATTCCTATGTTTCAACACAAATATGCAGCAGATATCTGGTATCGTGTAGGTCGGCGTCGTTAACAATTTTGATCTTGTCAATTCTTAACAACAGCAGATATCTGGTATCATACAGATCGGCGTAGAGAAAGCGAATGCTTTTATTCGTTTGAAGGATGCATTATCATTGTATGACAGTTGCAGAGTATCGTAAGTGACAGGTGATTGAGGCGGAGGAAACGTGCTTGCTTTTTTGAATTGCAGGGGGAATTAAGATGGCGGAAAAAGTTGACAGAAGAGTACGTAAGACCAAGGCACAGTTGCGGGCGGGGCTTGCCCGTCTTATGCAGAAGAAGAGCATTAAGGAGATTACGGTAAAGGAACTGGTGGAAGAAGTTGATATCAACCGCTCCACATTTTATCTTCACTATACAGATATCTATCAGATGCTGGAATCCATTGAGGCTGAATTGATGGAGGAAATCACGCATCTGGTGGCAGACTATCCTCTGGATCCTCTTAATAATAAGGAGAGCTCGTATCCTTTTATTGAGCAGATATTTACGATCCTGGATCATAATAAGGATATTTGTATCGCACTTCTTGGAAAGAATGGAGATATGGCTTTTGTGAATCGTATAGAAAAACTGATCGCAGATACAGTGCTGCATCGCTTGTCAATTCGTCTGCCGAAAGACAACCGTGATATTGAGTATGCGTATGCGTTTTGTCTGAATGGATGCGTGGGAATGATCAAGACATGGCTGTCTTCTGAGAATCAGGAGAGTACACAGCATATGGCAGAGCTGACACATAAGCTGATCGATAATACAACACACATGTATCTGGAGCAGGCACTTAGATAAGAGAAATGTCCGGATGCATGCTGTGAGTCTGGTAAAAAATAAAGAGTATTGTTTCACGTTTGTTTGAGGGAAAACTTATGTTTCACGTGAAACAGTACTCTTTTTTTATTGGCTTTTTGTTGGTTTATAGCATTTCCACAAATTACTGCATGAAGATCAACGGCTCCGAACATGAACAATGTTCTTTTGATACGTTGATTTCCAAAATTACTATAGATAAATTTTGTTTTTGGTGCCGGATCATAAGCTGTTTTTACAGGAAAATAGCTACCTGTTCCAGGAAATGTTCCGGATCTTCCAGATGAGGAAGATGTCTGGTTTCCGGGATCACAGCGGTTTCAATGGAAGAATTCAGCTTTTGATATTCCTCTGCGATAAGAGAAGCGGAAGCTTCTTTTTCTCCGGAAATAATATAGATGCATGCATCGGAAGATTCTACGGCATTATTAATGCTGATATTCAGGTATTTGCCAATGTAGCTGGAATACAGATATTTGGCGTTGGAACCGCCCTTGTGAGCGGATTCATAATAGGTGTCTACCAGTGTATCTGTTACATGGAAGGGATTGTAGAACAGCTTTTCCATAAACAGACTGCTGATGGATTCGCGGGAAGCTACCATATGATAGATCAGAGTTCCGAAAATCGGAAGCTCGATAAAATACTTAAAGAGCTTGTTGTCTTTACAAGGTGCCTGCTTCAGGGAACTGAAGCTTGGTGGATTGACCAGCATGATCTTGCGGAAATGGTCGGAATTGTTACGGTAAGCCATGATCGCAAAAGAACCTGAGAAACCACTGGCAATAACATCGGTTTCCTCACGAATCACATTCTTGGCAAAATCACAGAGTAACTGAGCAAATACAAAATTGGTATAAGTAATATCCGGTTTTTCGGAACGTCCACATCCAAGAAGATCAATGGTGTAAACGGTATGTTCGGTTGCGAGCTGCTTCTCTATGGCATTCCATTCATAACCGGAAGCACCTGGCATGATATCATGAATAAGAAGAATAGGGGTGCCATGTCCCTGTTTTGTATAAAAAATCTTTCCAAAACGCCAGTCATAGGTTCTGCTGTGTGGCTGTTCCAGCATATCTTTAAGCTGAGATGTGGCATCTATGAAACGGTTAGCAATATGAATAACACCTGCGGCAGTTCCGACTAAAGCTGCAAGAGTAAGTAGTCTGTGTCCATTTTTCTTCATTAAAAAGCCTCCTGGAATTCGTAAAAATAATCAGGACAGATGTAACGTAATTCAGGTATCTGATCTGATTTTTTCTGAATATTTCTTTGCTTTATTATACGACAGGAACGAAAAATTTACAATGCTTTTGTGGGAACCCTAACCTTGTTATTGTATGCTGACGCTACTGTCCATTCTGTTCTTGGCGATGATCGCTAAGTTGCTGTTCGTTCTGCTTTTAGTAACGCGCTTCGCAATGCAAAGAATTTATGTTGATCGCATAAATTGGTGCGGTATGGTCTCGGGCTTTCGGCGACCTTCGTTCACAAAAAAACTTACGGAATTTAACGTTGAACAGTAACGCTCGCTAAGTTGCTGTTCGTTCTGCTTTCAGTAACGCACTTCGTAATGCAAAGAATTTATGTTGATCGCATAAATTGGTGCGGTATGGCTTCGGACTTTCTGCGGCCTTCGTTCACAAAAAAACTTACGGAATATTATCAGTGAACAGTAGCATCGCCAATATGCTTCATGATACATAGAAATCAGATTTTGAACCGAATCAAGTAAATCCCCTGCTTTAATTGCGAAGAGCAATAAGCAGAGGGTGGGGACTTACTTGTATCAGGAGGAGGAAAAGCTCCTTCTGATAAACTGCGAAGCAGTTATTTGGTTATGAGCAAGTAGCGAAGCGGATGCTGTTATCCGCTGGAATGCTTTTATACTTCAGTAAAATACCAAGTGTTTCACGTGAAACATTGGACTTGTTATCCGACAGAGCTGATGCTATACAGGATTACCGAGGATGATGTTGATAAGGGTTTTGTTCAGCATCAGTGTGCGGTTCCATGGATTGAGAATTACTCCCTCAACAGACGGCTCTTGCAATGCAGAAGCAAAAATCTTATCAATATCTGCGGTAAATGAGGACATGATCTTATCACTGCCTTTTAACTCTTCGTCAAAGCTGGTAAATGCAGCCCACCATTGCTTTCCATCGTTGGTTTTGATCGCATGAAGAGAAATTTTTCCATCACCTTTTGGAGGTTCTACAGCAATGATCAGCTGTGCCTGCTCCTGCATTCTGTGACGGATCACGGTGAGAGTATGAGCAAGCATTTCTTCGGTTGCTTCTTTTTGGAGTGCTGCAATGGCAGTTTCGATCTTTTCATTGCCATTTAAAGTCTTGTCTAATTGTTCTTTATAGAAATCGTTGCGATTATTTGTGGTGTTCATGTATAAAATATTCCTTTCGATCAGATGATAAATGACTAGTACATTGTTTTCGAAATAACTATACCAATTACTTGTTGGTGAATCCGACTGCACAGATCTAAAAGTCTCAGCATAGCCAGCTACGCCTGCATTTTTATACCTGCACACTCGAATCCACATCCCACGCGATTAGTATAGTTATTTACGAAACAATGTATTAGCCGCAAACTGCAAGGAGTTTGCGGATGCTTTCTTTATGGATTATAGCATTTCAGGGGAAAATGAGGCAAGAGAAGAAGTGTTTTTAACTGAATCAAATAAGTCCCCTGGTTCGATTTCGAAAAGCAATAATCAGGGGAACTTGCTTGCATCAGGAGAAGTGCAGGCTCCTTCGGATAAACTGCGAAGCACTTATTCGGTTATGAGCAAGTAGTGAAGCGGATGCTTTTATCTGCTTGAATTTTAAATCAAGAAGTTTCCTGATTACTGATCACTCCGTTCTTGGTAATACACTTCGCGATGCACAGAAATTATGCTAATCACATAAATTTGCATGGTATGTCCAGGGCTTTCAGTGGTCTTTGCGCACAAAAAAACTCGGAGGATAATATTACCAGTTAACAGTAAGTCCCCTGCTTCAATTACGAAAAAGTAATAAGTAATAAGCAGTGGGTGGCGTGTATTAGGAAGAATGCAACGGCGTTTAGAAGCAGGGAAAAGAATAGTGGGCATGTCTAAAAACAAGGTACTGCACTAATTCATGTGGCCACTGTTATGGGTACATTGTAAGCAGGTCCTGATAAATTGCAAAGTAGCTATTGGGTGTAGAACTGCGTAGCGAATACGGGTATTTTTATTCGTTTGATCCCAAATTGGATAGATATGTTTGCACACTTGAAGGTGAGTTGCCAGATACTGTCATCAGTATTCCCCATGATTTCGGTCAGATGCTTTTGTGAACTGGATGGGGAATTAACAAGTTAAGTGAATGTAGTAAAAATGTGTATTTATATGAAAAAATGGAGGGGAAGGCGGAAAATATGGGGGATTTTATAGAAGAACGATATAAGAGTAAGGATGAAATAAAGAGAAATGAGAGATTATTTCTGCGAAGAGAACACTATGATAATGATAATAAAACAAACGTTAAGTACGATAAAAAGGACTTTATAAAAGAAAATACTGGCAAATAAAGAGAAATAATAGGATATTTACGAATAAAAAAGTATTAAAGTACAAATTATAGTACTTTAAATAAAAAAGTACGATAAAACGTACTTTGCACGCATGTACATATAAAGAAGCCTTAAAATATAAAATGTGCACCTGCACACATACGGCAAAAAGATAAAATATAGATCCGTTCCTACTTTAAACATGTGAAATTTTGATTGATCGAATAAAAGAAAGCAGCTGCTTCGATTACAAAAAAACAATAAGCTGTGGGTGGGAAAATACTTGTACTCTTCCTGATAAACTGTAAAACAGCTATTTTGTGTAAAACTGTGATCGAATGCAAAAATTTTTGTCCGCATGACTGGGATAAAGGGAAGACAGGGAAGTCTTTTACGGCTTGATTTAGAAGAAAAAAGCCTATTAAGTGAAATTTATTTTATGCCAGTTCTATGCCGGAACCTTATTCAGATACATTTTATATTGGATATTACAAAATGAAACTATGCTTGAAAAAGCCTTTAGTTAACATGTACATAACGAATATATAACAGGATTGGAAGAAAAATGAAATAAATACGCAAATCTTTCGTAAACATAATAAAATAAACAAAAATCGAAAATTTCAGTTTCATAATATTATATTTTTTTCGCGAGAGATACATGTATTTCACACTATAAAAACACTCCGGGAAAAGAAGTTTCCATTTACTATATATAGATGCTTTTGGGGAATATAAAGATAACAGCCACATTATTTTGTGGATGGAGTTTCTTGTATTTTTTATATGCTTTCGTGATATAGATAATGCCAGAGAGAATATATCGGAGTATTTTTTTGATATTTCTCATTGATTTTATAATGTGTTCGTAACTGTTCAGTACCCTTGCAGTTACAAGTCAAACCGTGTCCTGGATCGATTTCGTTGATGGCATTTTTAACCGGATCGAGGAAGTCACTTGATTCAATTATGAATATTGGTTTGATAATCCATCTTCGGATGTTTCACGTGAAACATCCGAAGACAGATTAAGAATAAAGAGTTATAACCCCATCTTTGACAATTGCAGAAATAAAAAACAGCTGTAGTTCGTGCTTATGTGTTTTATGGTAGGTTTAATATAGATTTTAATCGAATCAAGTAATTCACCTGCTTCAATTGTGAACTACAATAAGCAGCGGTTGGGGACTTGCTTGTATCAGGAGAAGTACAGTCTCCTTCTGATAAACTGCGAAGCATTTATTAAGCTATGAGCAGTAGTGAAGAGGATGTTTTTATCCGCTTGACTTAAAAAATGTTTCGCAACAACGACAACTCATATGCGCTTTACGGTAGCGTGATATAGTTTTTAATCGCGTCAGGAGGTCCCCTGCTTCAAGTGTAAGAAGCAATAAGCAGCGGTTGGTGACTTGCTTGTATCAGGAAGAGTACAAGCAAGTTTTGATAAAATGCGAAGCAGTTATTCGGTGTAAAGCTGCGTAGCAACTGCGGATGCTTTTGTTTGTATGACTCGAATCAGGAGTTCCCCCCTGTTTTTGGCTTCAATTGCAAGAAACGATAAGCAGTGGTTGAAGAACTGCTTCTTATCAGGGAAGAGTAGCTTGTAGTCCTTTTGGTAAATCGCGAAGCAGTTATTCAGTGTAGAACAGCGAATGTGTTTACAGATGCTTTTATTCGCTTGATAATAATAGTAATGTTTTTAGTGTTCAGATAAAATTTGAAAATGCTATAAATGCTGTAAAAGAAAGGGATTTCGATGCCTATGTAGCAGTGTGCAAGGTTCCATAAAAGATAATATCTATACCGAGAAAATCGAATTATTTTCGAGATTACGATAAATCAGAACAATTTCAGCAAAATATCTATAAATGGGAACTTCATTTCTCGGTACGTTTTTATGGCACGATTTCTTTTCCCAATCCGCTGTAGCACAGGTAATCGGTGACCGTCAGGCCAGCGGCTTTTGCCTGCTCCTGAATGATTCTCTTGATACGGGGCGTCACCCGCAGGGTGATGATCTCGCTCTTTTTTACTCTCTGCATGGCTCCTCCTTTTCCCCCGCAGGGGCCGGGTTCGGGGCAGCGCCCCGGAACGGTGGCCGGCGTATAGCCGGACGCGATGCTTGCCCTCCCAAAAGGGAGGAATCCGTCTCCACAGCCCCCGTCGCGCCCTCTCCAGACGGTTGGTCAACGGCAGCAGGGGCGATAGGGACGATTTTTCCGGCACCCTCCAAATCGACACGATCGGCACTGTGTAGCTCAATGAGCCGCTTTCCGTTGCTGCGGCGCACCACGGCAGTGATCCCGGCCTTGTTTAGAGCGTCAACGCTTTGCAGGATTATCCGAGCCACCTTCTTGGGCGTGATGCTCCGGCTCCGGTCAGGGTCGATCTGCTCGGAGAGCTCCGTGGGAGTGCCGATAAAGTTGTTCCGGTCCGTCAGGAAGGCAGAGAGGAGCGTGACGATCTGCTCCCCCGGCTGCCCAGCCTGCGTCCCGCTGTCCGACACCAGCTCCCACACATTTTCGCTGCCGCGCTGGAGCTCAAGCTCCCGGTACTCGATGTCCCGGCCCACGCAGGAGAGCTTCGCCCTGCCGCTGCCACGTTTTTCTTCCACCAGGGTGAAGCTGGAATCCACCGCGCCGCTGATGGCGGTGGTGCCGGAGATCCGGTGGAACACATCGTCTGCCTTCTCCTTGCGCAGATGGTGGACACGATATTCCAGGTGTGGCGGTATTTGATGCCTTTTTCCGGATTGTTGCCGCA
>OLRH01000478.1_pt1 | contig 19877 bp, 11 predicted proteins | sample 1672321 | NCBI WGS metagenome assembly OLRH01 (sample SAMEA3136671, study PRJEB25190) | human gut metagenome | reverse complement strand
CTGCGAATGGCTCTGCCATTCGTGGGATGCCGGCAGCGAGTCGCGCCACGTGATGAGGACATCGCCGCCCGAACGCTGGAGTACATGACTGCGATGGAAACTGCTCCGCAGCCCGAAGCCAGCGGGCTGGAGGGTGACTACCGCATCCTTGCCGACTTCAATGGCACGATACTGGCGGGAACGCATAGTAAACACGGCATCCAGTTTGTTACCTGGGATCGGGACTATGATCGCACAGACGTGGCTCTCCGATGGCGAAATACCGGTGCGGCTGAAAAGTGGGATCGAAAAAGCAGAGTTTTCGCAGAAATCCTTTTTTGGCTTCATTTGATTACTTTATTTTTTGGCAGCGGTGTGTTATACTCTAAAGATAACAATTCATGATGGGTGCACCATGTGTTTCTCCTATCAAAGATAAAGCAGGGATCATATGAAACGAAAACGAAATCGCAGCGGATTTACATTGATGGAAATGCTGATCGTCATTGCGCTCATTGCCGTACTGATCGCGATCGCGATTCCGGTATTTGCGTCACAGCTTGAAAAGAGCAGGGAGGCCACAGACCTTGCGAATGTACGCGCCGCGTATGCACAGGTCTCCACAGAGGCGCAGCTCGGAAATTTTGAGGCCACGGTCACGGTCGATCTGAAGCAGAAGCAGGCGGACTGGCAGTCGGTCGATCCGGTAAATATCGGCGGCATCGTCCATTACAAAGACCAAGGAGATACGGATAATTGGACGGGTGTTGCTTCTCCCAACGGGACCTGTGTCGTCTCCTATAGTGCGGATCGCGGAATTATTTTAACCTGGAATGGGAAGGCCGATCCGTCCGGGAAGAAATACCCGTTTAATACAAAGGAGACGGATTTCTTCCAGCTTTTATACAATACGGATTTTTGGAGCAAAATGCAAACGCATTCAAACTTTGAGTTTGACTCCAGATGTCCGAATTCGGAATATGTTCCGACCATTACCGCGGCGATCAAAAAGCTGGATAACAGTCTTTTGCAGCAGCCGGACTGCACCTGGGCTTTTCTCGGCAGCGGAATAGACGGGAAAGAGGCAGACCGATATCTCTTTTGGACATCCCTGAACACGGATAAGGTCGGGGCCGGAAAGGAAATTCCCGTGATCGTCCAGACCGGGGACGGGAAGTACTATGTTTCCGAAACCACGACCGGCAAGAGGACGAAAAACGGCAGCGAATATGTCGCCGTTTCCCAATCACTTACTTCGCAAAACCAGTATAAGCAGATTCTGAAAAACGGAGAAGCGTTTTCTTCGTTAGAGGAGGCCTACGACGCCTACCTCAGCGCTTTGGGCAATTCCAAGTATGACTCGGTTCGCGGGTCTTAAGGCATTTCCACCGATATGACGCTTGTTTTTCCGCGTGTGCGCGATCGACAAAAACGCCGCCCGAAAGGGCGGCGTTTTTGCTTGCCGCTTCTGCGGCTTACCCCTGTCGGTATCGACCCGGAGAGAATAGCTGGTTTACTGCCCGCGGCGCCTGCCGTTCCACGCCAGACCGGCAGTGCTCAGCAGGGCGGCAGCGGCATAGAGCGCCACGCCGGGGTCCGTGGTCTTGGGGCTGGCGCTGCTGCCGCCGATGGTGAACTCAGCGGTGGCGTCGCCCTCTGTGGATAGAATGGTGACGGTGTGCTTGCCCGCCGCCAGTGTCTGGAGGTACACGGCCTTCAGATAGACCTCGATGCTGCCCTCCTCGGCGATGTAGTTGGACTTGTCAAGGGTCTTGCCGTCCACCTGCACGCCCTGGAAGCTGGCGAAACTGGCGGAGGACTTAAACGTCAGACCGTAGATGCCGCCGGAGTAGTCCGTGGCGCTTTTGGCGTCCTTCGCCGTCAGCAGCGCCGTGATGGTGGGCGTAGAGGGGGAATAGTAGTAGCCGCCGGTAGTGGGGGTGCTTGCCTCGGGAGTCATCGTCAGGTCGGTGAGCACCCACATGGTGCCATCGGAGCCGTCGCTGGTATCGCCTTCATAGCGCGTATAATTCATAAATTTTCCGTTGATCTTCAGCTTGGTGTCGGGCCCAAATACATATCTGTTGCCATAAATAGTCGTCACATACACACCGTAATGATAGGCCTTTCCGGCCTCAAAAGCGGTGATTTTGTTTTCATAGAAATTGCCGAAGTCTGTAGACATCGCACCGGTCGTGCTGTTCAGTTCCCACCACTCGCAGCGGTAGGCGTATTCTGCGCCGTCGGGCACCTTGCCGGTGAACACGGGCTTGCCGCCGTCCTTAAAGCTGACGGTGACACCGTTGATCTCCACCACATCAATGACGGTCACAGTGGGCATCGTGATCGTTTTAATGGATGGGATATACATGGAGCCGCCGACGAAGGGTGCCGCCACTTTTTGACCGTTCACGGTAATGACGGTTTCGCTGCTAAAAGAATACCCATCTTTCGGCTTCAGCATGATGGAATACACATAGGTCTTGCCGTTTTCAAATGCGGTGATGGTGGGCAGAGAGCCGTGGGAGTCGTTGTCGGAGTACCAGGCGGCAACGGGTTGGTTGTTTTCAAATTGCTGCCAGCACTCGTAGAGGATATCATAATTGTACTGATTGGCTGCCCGCTTGGCGGTTGCCCGCGGGGCATCGCCCGGCTGATAGTCGAATTTCACGTTTTCAATGGCGGCGGCAGAGATGGTGGTTGACTGGCTCTCGTCCGGGAGGTCAACCGCATAAATACCATAAACGCGCAGCTGTGTGCTCATTTCCTTTATTTCAAGATTTGTGTGGTTACTCGGCGTACCCCATTCATAGTCTCCGACGGAAACAACCGTCTCGTCATCACTGAAAAAATAACCACTGTCTGCAACAAGTACAATGTTATAGGAATAGTGGTGACCGGCTTCAAACTGTGTGATATGCTTATCCTCCGCAAGCGATGCCATCTTTTCCGAGTCGGAGTACCAGTAGCGCCCCGTGCCGGACCAAACGCCGCCTTCCACTTTTTGGTAGATTTCGCGCCAATACTCATAGGCAACGGTACAGTTGCCCTCGGTTACGGATGCCGTTTTCCGCGGCGTATCCCCTGCCTTGTAGCCGATATGCGTATACGCTACCTTGACCTTTTGCATGTAGTTGACCCCATCTGCAAACGCCGAGATCGGCGTCAGCGACAGCGACAGGACCAGCGTAAGGAGCAACGCCGGAAAAAACCTTTTCTTTGTCATTTTGTTCCATCCTCCTGTTTCAATTTTTCACGTATTTACAAGCTTTTTACATTTTCTATTGTACCACGGCGGCCGAGGCAGGGAAACGCGATTACCGGCTGCGGCGATTGCTGGTTTTGGAAATTTTTTTGCTTCACTTTCCTGCCATATGGGCGTATACTATACACAGCTTTCACCGCAGGAGGTGCGCCATGCGCTTTTGTGAGCAGCTGAACGAATACATCACCCGGCTGGACTGCCGGGGCAAGGAGCTGGCGGAGGCCGCCGGGCTATCCGCACCGTCCCTGAGCCGCTACCGCACCGGCGAGCGTACGCCGGGCCGCGGCAGCGCCGTGCTCACAGCGCTGAGTGATGCTTTGGCCGATATGGCCAAAGCAAAGGCGCTGCCGGATATGGACGCGGACACACTGTATAGCGCGTTCCTGCAATGCGATGAATATGCCGGCACGGACAAGAAAATGCTGCGGGAGAACTTCAATGCGCTGATCGAGGTCATGGGGCTCAGCGTGGCGAAGCTGTGCCGCTGCGCCAACTACGACCCGTCCGCCATCTTCCGCTTCCGCCGGGGCGAGCGTCAGCCGGCGGAGCCGGAGCAGTTCGCCGCCGCCGTGGCGTCCTATGTTTCCCGGGAGATGGACGGCCCCGCCCAACGGGAGGTGGCCGCCGCGCTGCTGGGCTGTGCCGCTGAAGATCTCTGCGACCGCGCCGCCTACTGCCGGCGGGTGCAGGATTGGCTGCTGGGCAGCCATGCGCCCCGGGAGGACAGCGTCTCCCGCTTCCTGACCAAGCTGGATGAGTTCGATCTGAATGCGTACATACGCTCCGTCCATTTTGACGAGCTGAAGGTCCCTGTGGCGCCCTTCCAGCTGCCCACCAGCCGCAGTTACTCCGGTTTGCGGCAGATGATGGACAGCGAGCTGGACTTTATGAAGGCGGCGGTGCTGTCGCGCTCCACAGAGCCGGTGTTTTTGTACAGCGATATGCCCATGACAGAGATGGCCCAGGACCCGGAGTTCCCCAAGAAGTGGATGTTCGGCATGGCGCTGCTGCTGAAAAAAGGTCTGCGGCTGCAGATCATCCACAACATTGACCGCAATCTGCCGGAGATGATGCTGGGATTGGAGAGCTTCATCCCCATGTATATGACCGGCCAGATCGAGCCGTATTACTTCAAAGCGCCCCAGGGCGGTGTGTTCCTGCATTTCCTGCGGGTATCCGGCACCGCCGCGCTGACCGGCGAGGCTGTGTCCGGCCACCATAGCGAGGGGCGGTATTACCTGACCAACAACCGCGCAGAGGTGGCCTATTACCGCCGTCGGGCCGACGCTCTGCTGGAGAACGCCAAGCCGCTGATGGAGATATACCGTGCCGACGGCGCTTCCCGGCTGAACGCGTTTCTGCTGGCAGACAGCCGCACCCCCGGCCGACGGCGGTGTGTCCTATCGGCGCCGCCGTTGTATACCGCGGACCCCGCGTTTTTGACGGCGGTGCTGCAAAGACACGATGTGCCTGCGCCGGATCAGGAGTGTATCCTGGCCCACGCCAAAAGCCGCCGGGAGCAGGCCGAAACCATCCTACGGGACAATGAAATGGTGTTGGCTCTGCCCCGACTGACAGAGGAAGCCTTTGAACGATACCCGATGTCCCTGCCCCTGTCAGGATCGTTCTATGAACGTGATATACCGTATACCTATCAGGAGTATCTGGAACACATCGATCAGACAGAACAGTTCGCGGCAGTGCACCCGCGCTGCCGCCTGGAACTGACCGCCGACAGCACCTTCCGCAATTTGCAGATCGTCATGCACGAGGGGCGGTGGGCCATGGTGTCCAAGGAAAAATCACCCGCCATACATTTTGTCATCCGTCACGCCAAGCTTCGTAGTGCTATTGAGAGCTTTGAGCCGCCGCTGGTGGAGGAATGACAGCCCGCGCGGTCAGTAAGCACCGGCGTGTTTGTGGTCAAAATTATAGTCAAATCCCCGTTCTGGCGCAGAAGAAAAGCCCTGTAACCGGCATGGTTACAGGGCTTTTCACTGGCGCAGTGGGAGGGATTCGAACCCTCGTGCCGCTTTTGACGACAACACGATTTCCAGTCGTGCTCGTTATGACCTCTTCGATACCACTGCGTATTCTCTTTTGCTGCGAACAGCAAAATTTATTATACCAAATTTTTGGCGCTTGTCAACACATATTTCCCAAAATCTGAAAGAATTTATGAGCAGGATGTTCCGGAAAACACCCTGCCCATAAATTTCCTTTAATCCAGCTTCTTCGCCACGGTCACCATCACCGTGTCCAGAGCGTTACCCATCCGCTGCATGGCCTGGCCCACAGCGGTTTTCCGGCACTTGGGACGGGGACAGACGATCATCTCTGCGGTGACACCCACCATAATCCCGGCGGCCATGCCCCAGAGAAACGGACTCTTACACATTTGCAATTCACTCCTTTGTCCACGCGGATAGTATCTCCCATTTGCCCGGAAAAAACCGTCAGGGCGGTTGCCAAATTTCGCCGCGTGGCGTATAATATCCATAAAAAAATCGGACAGATAAGAAAAGGAGCTTTTTATGTCTGCTGAACGTCTGCAGGCGGCCATCCGCCGCACAAAGACGCCGGTGGCCCTGGTGTTGGATCCCCGGGAGGACCGGCTGGAGAAAAAATATTTGAAGAATTTTACCGATCTGTACGGGGATTGCCCCATGGCCCATGCCGAGGCCCTGCGCTACCATGGCAGCCAATCCATCTCTCAGGCGGCGGGGAAGCTGCCGGCGGTGATGCTGCGGGCGGAGCCGTATCTCCGACAGGGCTTCATGGGGATGGATGTGCTCTCAAACCTGGTGAACATGGCCAAAAATCAGGGGCTATACACCATTGTGGACGCCCGGTGCGCCGGGACGGAGCCGTGGCTCCAGGGGGGCGTGAACGCCGACGCCGTGACCATCCTGCCCTATGGCGGGGCGGAGAGTTGCCGGGTAGCGGAGGACAAGCTGGTTATCGCCGTGCTGCGCACCAGGGAGGCCGGGGTGGCCTCCGTGCAGAATCTTATGGCCGGGGACCGGCAGGTGTTTCAGGCGGCCGGGGAGCAGATGGCCCGCTTCGGCGCTGCCTGCATGGTAGAAACGGGCTTTAGCCTGGACATCAAGGACCTGCGCAGGCGGCTGAAGGACGCCTTTCTGATCCTGGCCTGCTGCGATGGAGACAACGCCTATCCCGCCTTTGACGAATATGGCCGCGGCGCCCTGGTGGCGGACGGAGAGCTGCAGTATGCAGAGGATCTGTCTGCGGCCATAGACGCGGCGGTGGCCGACATGAAGAAAATCATTCAAGTACTGTAAGGAGAACGCCATGACCCGCATTTATTTAGTCAGACACGCCGAGGCAGAGGGGAATCTCTACCGCATTGCCCACGGCCATTATAACGGACTCATTACCGCCCGGGGGTATAAGCAGATCGCAGCCCTGCAGCAGCGGTTTGAGCACATACATATCGACGCCGTATACAGCAGCGACCTGTTCCGCACCCGCACCACGGCCAGGGCCGTATATCTGCCCAAGGGCCTGCCCCTGCACACCGACCCGAACCTGCGGGAGGTGAATATGGGCGTGTGGGAAGGCCACACCTGGCAGCAGCTGCGCATGGAGGACGAGGAGCGCATTGTGGACTTTAACCGCCATCTGGACCGCTGGCAGGTGCCCGGCGGCGAGACGGCTCAGCAGGTGCTGGATCGGTTTATCCCGGCGCTGACGAAGATCGCCCGGGAAAACGACGGCAAAACCGTGGCGGTATTCAGCCATGGGGCGGCGCTGCGGATGGTGCTGGGTACTTTGGAGGGCAGGCCCCTCAGCGAGCTGGGCAGCACGCCCCATGGGGACAACACGGCTATCTCTTTGGTGGAGTATGACGAGGATGGCTTTACCGTGCTGTACCGGGATGACAACCACCATTTGATCGATGCGAACCTGTCCACCTTTGCCAAGCAGAGGTGGTGGAAGGATGAGCGGATGCTGGAGAGCGATATGTATTATCTGCCCATGACCGATGCCCAGCGGAAGGAGCTGGGCATCGGCCCGGAGGGAGAGGCCATTGCCGTGCTGCATGGGGGTGAGCTGGCCGGCGGCGTACAGCTGCTGCCCCAGAAGGAGCCCGGGGTGGGCTGGATTGGCTGGTACGGTCTGCTCCCCACCTGGCGGGGCCTGAACCGGGGCATCGGCCCCCTGGGACAGGCGGTGCAGTATTACCGGGAAAAGGGCGCACAGCATATCCGCCTGCACTGCCAGGACGCGGAGACGGAGAGCTTCTTCCGCCATTACGGACTTGAGAAAACTCCCCAGGGCGACATGGATCTCTACATAGGATACGGAGAAAAGGCATGAGAGGAACGGAATTCCTTCCGGTGAGCCGGGAGGAGATGCGGGCCCGGGACTGGTACTACTATGATTTCCTGGTGGTGATGGCTGATGCCTACATCGACCACCCCAGCTTCGGCAGCACGCTTATCGCCCGGCTTTTGGAGGCAGAGGGCTATCGGGTGGCAGTGCTTGCCCAGCCGGATTGGCACGACTACACGGCCTTTGCCGAAATGGGAAAGCCCCGGTTTGGCGTGTTCATCGGAGGGGGAAACCTGGACAGTATGGTGGCCCACTACACCGTGGCGAAGCGGCGGCGGGACAAGGATCTCTACTCCCCGGGGGGTAAGATGGGGTATCGCCCCGACCGGGCTACCATTGTGTATGCCAACCGGGCCCGGGAGGCCTTCGGAAGCGGCACACCCATTATCATCGGCGGGCTGGAGGCGTCGCTGCGGCGCTTTGCCCACTACGACTATTGGGACGATAAGGTGCGCCGGCCCATTCTCTTTGATGCACCGGCGGACCTGCTGGTGTACGGCATGGGGGAGACGGCCACGAGAGAAATCGCCCGGCGGCTTTCCCGAAAGACGCCGGTGAAGGATATTACCGACGTCCGGGGTACGGCATTTTTGAGCCAAAGTCCGGAAAAGTGCATTTACCGGCCGGTGACGGCGCCCTCCTACGAGAGCGTCCGGGAGGACAAAAAACAGTATGCCATAGCCACTAAGCTGCAATACGACGAAAACGACCCCATCCGGGGCTGCGGCGTGGTGCAGCCCTGTGAGGGCCGGTTCCTCATTGTGAACCCGCCCCAGCGCCCCCTGCCCCGGGAGGAGCTGGACAGGCTCTACGACCTGCCCTTTGTGCGGGAGGTGCATCCCATGTACAAAGAGCCCGTACCGGCTATTGAGGAGGTGCGCTTTTCCATTGCCCACAACCGGGGGTGCTTCGGCGGGTGCAATTTCTGCGCGCTGACCTTTCACCAGGGGCGGATGGTCACTTCCCGGAGCATTGAATCCGTCCTGCGGGAGGCGGAAATACTCATCAAGGACCCGCAGTTTAAGGGGTACATCCACGATGTGGGCGGGCCTACGGCCAACTTCCGCCACACCTCCTGCCCGGGGCAGAAAAAGCACGGCTGCTGCAAAAATCGCAGCTGCCTGGCCCCGGAGCCGTGCAAAAATCTGGATGCAGACCACACGGAATACACGGAGCTTTTGCGGCGCCTGCGCAGGCTGCCGGGGGTAAAAAAGGTGTTCGTCCGCAGCGGCATCCGCTACGACTACATGCTGCTGGATAAGAAGGGAGACTTTTTCCGGGAGCTGGTGGACTACCACATCAGCGGCCAGCTGAAGGTGGCTCCGGAGCACTGCGTGTCCTCGGTGCTGGACTACATGGGAAAGCCCCATTTCGATGTATTCGAGAAGTTCTGGCGCAGGTATCAGAGGCTTAATGAGGCGGATCACAAGGAGCAGTACCTGGTGCCGTACCTCATGTCGTCTCACCCGGGCTGCACCCTCCGGGACAGCGTGCGCCTGGCGGAGTTCCTGCATAAAACCGGGCATCTGCCGGAGCAGGTGCAGGACTTTTACCCCACGCCGGGGACCATCTCCACCTGCATGTACTACACAGGCATCGACCCCCGGGACATGACGGAGGTGTATGTGGCCCGGAGTCCTCACGAAAAGGCCCTGCAGCGGGCGCTGCTGCAGTGGGGACGCAAGGATCTGCGGCCCCTGGTCATAGAGGCCCTGGAGAAGGCGGAGCGGACGGATTTGATCGGGTATGAGGAAAAGTGCCTGATTCGCCCCCAGAAAGGGGAGAAATACTTTGGCAAGAAGCCGGAGGAGCCGACAAGGCCTGACCGGCAGGAAAAGCCCCGGGGCGGCAACTTCCGCCACAAGCGGCCGGAGAATCCGGGCCAAAAGGGGAAAATGCCCCAGCGGAAGAAGGAGGCCTTCGCCAAGCGAAGAAAAGGGAAATGAGCAAAGCCCGGCGATTTTCAAGAGCGGCGGCCGGGCGGGGATAATTACTGCCCCATAATTAAGTAAAATTTTGATGAAGCAATCCTCGGCATGACCGAACAGCGGTCATGCCGAGGATTGCTTCTTTTTTGCTGTGTATTTGGGTCCATGCGGCTGCGTCGTGGGCAGCCGCTATATCACATAGTCATACCCGCCGGGGTCACTGTGGGTCAGATCCGCCAGGGTGATATTCTCAAAGTATTCCGTAATAAGCTTATCCAGGCCCCGCCACATGGGAAGCGTGCGGCATTCGGCGGAGTGAGGGCAAGCATCTGCGTCGGGATCCAAGCAGGAAACAGGAGCGATAGAATCCTCCGTGACGCGCAGGATGCTCTCCACCGTGTACTGCTCGGGCGCCTTTGCCAGCTGATAGCCGCCGCCCTTTCCCCGCACGCCGGTCAGCAGCTTTGCTTTTACCAGGAGCTTTATAATGTTCTCCAGATATTTTTCAGATATTTCCTGCCGCTGGGCAATGACCTTCAGCGGGATAAAACCGTCTGCCTGATGCTCGGCCAGGTCGATCATGACCCGAAGCGCGTACCGGCCTTTGGTTGAAATCAGCATTTCTGCGTCCTCCTTTTAAGAACAAGCCTATTATACAGCGGGAAAGTGGGTAAATCAATAAAAAATTGAAAAGCCTATTGACAAATGGGGGAGGCGGCATTATAATCCATATAAACCCACAGGAAAGGTTGGTTATTAAATGAGCTTTATATGGAGATACCGATGTTGCCGCTGTCAGTGAGCAGGCATACAGATAACCGGGAGCAGAATACTAAATAAAACAATAACTACTTAGGAGGAAAATACGATGAGTAAGGTATATACATCCGCCGATCAGCTGGTCGGCAAGACTCCGCTGCTGGAGCTGGTTCACATTGAGAAGGCCGAGGGGCTGGAGGCCAAGGTCCTGGGCAAGCTGGAGTATTTCAATCCCGCCGGCAGCGTGAAGGACCGTATCGCCAAGGCTATGATCGACGATGCGGAGCAAAAGGGGCTGCTGAAGGACGGCTCCGTCATTATTGAGCCCACCTCCGGCAATACAGGCATCGGCCTGGCTTCTGTGGCGGCCGCCCGTGGCTATCGCATCATCATTGTCATGCCCGAGACCATGAGCGTGGAGCGCCGCCAGCTGATGAAGGCCTACGGTGCGGAGCTGGTGCTCACCGAGGGTGCCAAGGGCATGAAGGGTGCTATTGCCAAGGCAGATGAGCTGGCCAAGGAAATTCCGGGCAGCTTTATTCCCGGGCAGTTTGTGAATCCCGCCAATCCCGCTGTCCACAAGGCCACCACAGGCCCCGAAATTTGGGAGGATACCGACGGCAAGGTGGACATCTTTGTGGCAGGTGTGGGCACCGGCGGTACGGTTACCGGTGTTGGCGAATACCTCAAGAGCCAAAATCCCAATGTAAAGGTGGTGGCCGTGGAGCCTGCGTCCTCTCCGGTGCTGAGTAAGGGTGTGGCCGGCAGCCATAAGATCCAGGGCATCGGCGCAGGGTTTGTTCCTGATGTGCTGGACACCAAGGTCTATGATGAGATCATTCCTGTGGAAAACGAGGATGCCTTTGCCACCGGCAAGCTGATTGGTAAGAAGGAGGGCGTTCTGGTAGGCATTTCCTCCGGCGCAGCCGTATGGGCCGCCATCCAGCTGGCAAAGCGGCCGGAGAACAAGGGCAAGACCATTGTGGCCCTGCTGCCGGATACCGGCGACCGTTATCTATCCACCCCGCTGTTCGCAGATTGAGGAAAATTCAAAGGGAGGCTGAGCAGCCCCTCCGGCATGAGCCGGAGGGGCTGCTTTTTGCTTAGGAAACAGGGATCAGGAATGGGGATAAACGGATTTCCCGGCTTGCTTGTTTTCTGAAAATGCCGCCGCTTGGGAAACAAAAAAGCACCTGCTTTCAGTATCGAAAACAGGTGCTTGGAGAGTTGCTCGGCTTTGGAAGCGGAGCGTTACCATTTTCCCTTTTTAATCCTTCCGCCAATCAGGATAACGGGAAACAACGAAAAAAACATTGTCCCAAATCAGGCTCTTTTGACGGTATTATAGCAGAAATTTACGAAATTTGCTACCGCTGGCTATCTGCCCTGCCTTTTTTGCAGCTTTTCGCAAGTCGCTCTTGAAAGGATCATAATTCTATAGTATACTAATCGTAAACGAACGGTCGGTTTGTCTTGGGGGCGTGATCTATATGAAAACAGCAGAGCAACAGCACAACCAAAGAAAATGGAGGTCTTAAAGCAGGGGGTCGCCCTGTTTGTGGATAAGTACAAGGAAAACCAAGCATAAGTCGGTCGGCCGCCGCCTGTTCACGGCGTGGGCGTCGGTGCAAAACTCCGCCGTAATAATTCCGAACGGAGGGAAGAAGATGAAAACAGAAAGGAAACTACTCACAGGCACACTTTTGGCGCTTTGCGGGGCTCTTTTGGCGCTTTGCATCGTGCTTGCCGCAGGATGGAGCAAGGCAGCAAAAACCGACACCGCACTGCCGGAGGTGCGGAATAGCGGCACGGCGATCCAGTGGAAATACAGCGACGAAGCCGATTGGCGCGACCTGGTGGCGCTTTCCGAGCTGCGGGGCGCTGCCGGAGAAAACGGCAAGGATGGAGCCAACGGCAAAGACGGCAAGGACGGAGCCAACGGCGAGAATGGCACCGACGGTAAGAACGGAATAAACGGCACAAACGGCAAAGACGGCGTTGACGGAAAAGACGGAGCCGATGGAAAAAACGGCAAGGACGGAATTGACGGTATCAACGGCACAGACGGCATTAACGGCATTGACGGAAAAGACGGTACCGACGGTAAAGACGGCATGAACGCCAAAAACATAGAGGTGCAGCGAGCCGAATCCTACATACAGTGGCGTTACGAGGGCGGCGAGTGGCAGAACCTTGTGGCGATCGCCGACATCACAGGCCCTACTGGGCAGAAAGGCGCAGACGGAGCAAACGGGAAAACACCGGAGTTCCGTGTAAGCGAAAACACCCTGCAGTGGCGCTATGTCGGCGATGAAATATGGCTGAACCTGTACGATCTTTCGGTTTTGAAAGGACTCGACGGCAAGGATGGCGCTGACGGCAAGGACGGTATAAACGGAAAAGACGGAATCGACGGCAGAGACGGAGCCGACGGCAAGGACGGCGCGGACGGCAACACCCCGTTTATCGGCGAAAACGGCAACTGGTGGATCGGAACTACCGATACGGGAGTGAAAGCCGCAGGTGTTGACGGAGAAAAAGGAGATAAAGGCGACATCGGCGAAAAAGGAGACAAAGGCGACATCGGCGAAAAAGGAGACAAAGGCGACAAGGGAGATAAAGGCGACAAGGGCGACCCCGGTGAAAAAGGCGATAAAGGTGACAAAGGCGATGCCGGTCAAGACGGCAGCAGCCCGGGCTGGTTTTACGGCGTTGGGGTGGTACAATCGGTCAATCTTCAAATGGAATCGGCACCGCTCTATTTTCAGGGAAAAATGAGCAGCGGCGGGCTTGTCTCCTGTGACGGGGATACCGTTCGATTGTCACGTGGACATCATTATCAGGTGAGCGTAAACGGGGCGGTCTATGCCATGTCAAATGATGACAAAGGCTTCTATTCCGTTCGGATGACGGACGGCTATGATAACCAGCTGTGCAGGGATCTTACGAGCATAAAGGTGGACAAAGGCAAAAAGCTGAACGAGACGAGAAGAGAGCAGCATACCCTGAGCTTCAACCGGGTATACGATGCCAAAGGCGGCGATATCGTCCTGCGGCTTGCACTTGAGCAGGCCGAGTATGCTACCTATCTTCTTTCGTTCAGAGGCACCATTACGGTAACCGCTCTTGATTGAGTTTATATAACGGAGGTAACGCAAAATGAGAAAACGAATACTCAGCATCCTGCTCACCCTTTGTATGGTGATGTGTGCCATTTCACCTGTGATGAGCTACGCCAACCCGGGAGTATCAGCATCCGGCTCAAGTGCATACGGCGCACTGCTCACACCCGACACAACCCCGCCGGCCGGATGGGCAGAGGACAAAAGCAACCCGTACGGCACCAAGAAAGGTCAGCCCTTTGCTATCACCCCATGGTATGAGCCGATCATTTACAGCTACCGCAATGCGGAAAACGAAGCTGCAAAGGATCATACCAAAGTGTATGACAAGCTGACCCTCGGAAAAAATATCATCGAGTCTCCGAGCGGTACATACAGCGTTTCCTCGGTCGATAATGTCGCTTTCGCTGTCGGCTTGGCTTACGACCCGCTCGGCACGGGCAGAAACGATCACGCCATCTTTGTCGGGCTTTGCAACATGGATAACAACAAGAACACGGCAAGGGTCTGCTATTGGGTGCAAAATCTTGTAAACAACAAGCGCTCCGAGCTTCAGGAAATTGCCGACGCGCCGAAGTGGGCGTGCAAGACCGATTACGGCGAGCTGGAATATCAAGAATTCCGCCACTATTTCAATGTCACGGCGGGCGACTATGACGGCGACGGCAAAATGACCGCCGTTATCACCTATGCCAGCAGTGATGATCTGTGGGGCATTGCCGGAACGGGCATTGCCGGTGAACAGGCGTTTTACAGAAGATCCTTCGCGGGAGCGGATACCTATTTCGGCGGTTGGGAAACGACCGAATACGAAAAAGATCAGATCACAAAGTCGCTCGTTTCGGTCGACATCGACCGTGACGGCTGTGATGAACTTGCGGTTGTCGCCGGCGCCGCCGAGCCGTTCCCTTACAGCAGCGGTATGCTGCCCGGGATCCCCGGCGTTTCGGCGGATACGTATGCCCTTTTTGTCTCAAAGCTGACGGTGTATAAAAACAGCGGCGGGACCTTTAAGAAAATATCGCAGAAAAAACTGATGACCCTCAATCGTGAGGATGAGAAAGAGGACGGCAACAGGTACTATGACCATATTCGCTTCCCGAACATCACGACAGCCGACGTCAACTGTGACGGATATGAAGAGATCGTCGTTGCGGGATATTACAACGAAGTAAAGGAAGAAAAGACTTACGGTTTTCTTGCCAATTCGGATACCGATGCTTCGAATATGGGATATGCCGTGTATTACAGCGAAAACGATGCGATCACAAATGTTCAGAAGATCGCGATGAGCAGCTACACGGCAGGCGGAACAAACAATAACGGCGTGAAGCCGAAGCCCGCTATGACTGGCGTTGCCATCAACGGAAGAGGCACGCCCGAGCAGGTCTTCATCGCGGGTGCTCTCTATGAGGTGCAGGAAAACGGCGGTCTCAATCTTCTGTGCGATACCACGCGCGAGAAGAACTCGAGTGCGAGATGGTGGTGGTATTATCAGGATGCCATCGCTGGCAACTTTGACCACAACACCGAAGGCCGCGAGCAGGTGATCGCACTTGCCGCCGAAAGACAGAACGGCACCAAAAATGCGCGCAAATTCGATCTGTTCACCGATGTGTTCTATGGTGAGGACTTCGGCAGCGGCACACTGTCAGTTGCCGGCAAATATACGGCGACAGCCGAAAAAGACGAATACTCAAAGCTGTGTCACGCCGTCGACCTCGCATGGGATATGCCGTATAACTGCATTCTGCTTGCGGGAGATGTGAACAAGGACGGTCTGTTTGCCCGCTATGAGGGCAAGGGCTACGGCTATTCCGATGCACAGGTGCAGGCGGTGCTTCAGGCGGCTCCGTATTTTGCGGAGCTCGGCGACTACGACCTCGATTTTTCCGACGGTTCCACCACCTATACCTTCTCCTCCGGCTATTCGGACACGAAATCCTCATCGCACAACACCTCCTTCGGTGCGTCCATCGTCGCGCAGGGAGATCTGAAGGTGTGGAGATACGAGGCGACGCTCGGATATACCATGGACTTTACCAAGAGTACGGAGGACACTCTTTCAAAGGAATACAGCGCCTCCTTTAATGCCGGCGGCAATGATTCCGTGGTGCTGTACCGTGTGCCGGCGACAACCTATTATTACTCGCTTTATGACCCGCAAAAGGGCGATTTTGACCTCAGCGAGCGAAATACCATTGCCCTGATGATCCCCGGGCAACCGGTTTACACCATGCTCGACCGGGAGTATTACGATGAGTTTGCGGTACTGTACAACGAAACCTACAAGAAAGACATTGTAGCGGGAAAGGCAAAGGCTCTGCCGATACTGAACAGCCATGTCCTGCCGGAAAATGCCGAGGGCGACCCGTTCGCCTATTGGTCGAATACCGCTACTACCGCCGACTATGTTTCGAAATTTGAGTCGCTGAGTAAGCAAAAATATGAGCTCGGCTTCGGTGCAAGCAGTATCACAAACGACTGGACGACCACGTCCGAACATGCCGAAGGAGTTGAGATGGCTCACGGCTTCTCAGCTTCGATGAAAAACACGTGGGGCGTAGACGCATTCAATATGGGCTTTGTGATTGATCTGAGCTACAGCAAAGCAACGGGAACGGTCTACACCACGACCGAAAGCAGCGGCGCCAGCGGCACTGTCAACAACATCGACCGCCGTTCGCTCCTTGCCTCCTACGGAATCGGCTACGATGTCTCCGGCCAGTACGGCTTTACCTGGGATTTCGGTATGCGCACATGGACGGCAGGAGATCAGAAGATTCCCGTGTTCGGTTATGTGTTGACCAATCTTCGTGCCGCGCCGCCCATACCGACACTTACGGGCGTATCCGTAACGGACAATCAAAGCGCAAAAATCACCTGGAAGGCGCCGACGGCAGATCTCAGACGCCCCTATGCCGGGTATCATATCTGGATGCGTATGGATGACGGAGAGTTTGAGCGCGTAACCGAAGCTCCGCTTTCTGCGGAAGAGCTTTCTTATACATACACCTCACTGCAGGCGGATACCACCTATACATTTGCAGTCTCCTCCGTGACAGACAAAGGAATGGTATCGGCACTGTCCAACACCAAAACCTTCTCAACCTTTGCGGGAGCGGACGGCAGAGAAATCGAATTCCGCAGTAACGGCAGCAGTATCCAGTGGCGATATGCGGGTGAAAGTGACGACGCTTACCGCGATCTTGTCTCACTTGCCGAGCTGACGGGAAATGACGGCGCAGACGGAAAGCAGATTGAGCTGCGGGTATATAACGGATTTGTACAGTGGAAGTACAGCGATGATTCCGTCTGGAACGATTTGATTGCCTTGTCGGATCTGAAGGGCGACAAGGGCGACAAGGGCGACAAGGGCGACAAGGGAGATAAGGGAGATAAAGGCGACCCCGGACAGGACGGAAAAGACGGCATAACACCTCGGCTTAAAATCGGGGAAGATAACCTCTGGTATGTCTCCTATGACGGCGGACAGACATGGGTATCCCTCGGTGTGAAAGCCACCGGAGAGAAGGGCGATACCGGTAAAGACGGACAACAAGGCGAAAAGGGCGATAAAGGCGACAAGGGTGACCCGGGAGAGGCCGGTACACCGGGACAGGACGGCAAGGACGGAACAAACGGTGTTAACGGCGCAAGCGGCGCTGACGGTAAAAACGGGAAAGACGGTAAGGACGGAATCGGAATCGCCAAGGCGGAGATCAATGCGGACGGCGAGCTTGTTATCACCTATACCGACGGAAAGACGGTCAATCTCGGCAAGGTCGTCGGCGCGGACGGTAAGGACGGTCTGACCCCCTTTATCGGCGAAAACGGCAACTGGTGGATCGGCGAGAAGGACACCGGTGTGAAAGCGGCGGCGGATGCAGCAGTCCCCGCAGGCTCCGGAAACATATCCGCATCCTCTCCTGCTTTGATTGTTATCGGTTCTGTTGCGGGGCTTGCGCTGCTTGGTAACCTCGGCTTGATTTTGTACATTGTACTGAAAAAGAAAAAGAGTCTTGTTTGAGGCTGCAAAACGGAGGTAGCAAGAAATGAAAAAACGAATACTTAGCATCCTGTTGCTGTGCTGCATGGTGCTGACCATGCTGCCGACAACAGTATTGGCAGCGGACGGGCCGATGGATACCATACCAAAGTACGACGTGAGCATTGACGTGTACAACCGGACATCGGACATATCCATTAAGGACAGTAGGAGCTACTATATCTACTCGTCCGTTCCCGATAAGCTCAGGGACACATGGGCATGGGATAAGAAGATATTCATCAAGGGAGATAAAACCGCGCCGCACGTATTTATTGACGGCGTAAATATCGAGATGAGTCCCAGTTCCAAGGGGCCGGCCATAGAGTTGAACAAAAAGGCTTCGGCATATATCTATTTCATCGGCAAGAACAGCTCCCTGCAAGGCGCCGACGGCCGCGCGGCAATACAGAAAAACCGCAGCGAGGGTCAGCTTTATGTTCTGGCGCGCACAGGCACCACGGTGACCTGCAAGGGCGGCGACAAAGCGGCGGGCATAGGAGGAAGCTACGCGACCCGCAATATTTCCAACGGTTATTACAACGGAGATATGTACGGCCACGGCGTGAATATGCACTTTGGCTCTCGGAGCAATCCTGACTACTGGGGCGGCATCATAGCGGCCATCGGCGGCAGAAACGGTGCTGGTATCGGTGCCGGTCGGGGAGGTGCCGGTGAGAAGCTGTACTTCTACTCCGGCACGGTGCAAGCCAACGGCGGCAGATTTGCTTCCGGTATTGGCGGCAGCTATGAGGGTCGCGGCAGTGAGATCTATATTTATGGTGGCACAGTCAGCGCTCAAGGCGGTGAGGGAGGCGCTGGTATCGGCGGTGGCTGCTGGAAAACGGAGCAGGATATGAATGGCATCAACGCCGCCCACGACATTTACATTTCCGGCGGCACGGTCACGGCCAAAGGCGGCTACAACGGCGCGGGTATCGGCGGTGGGCAGTATGTCCCCGCCCGTAATATCACGGTGACGGGCGGCGTTGTGACGGCGACGGGACACTACGGAGCGGCGATAGGCGGCGGCCGCTGGTGCCGCGGAATGGACATAACCCTTACCGATGCTACCCTGAATCTGTCGACCAATTACCGCAGCAACGGCTCGGACGCGGCGGCTGTCGGCTACGGCGACATTGTTTACAAACCGGATGAGCTCGTGGCGGATCCGTCGATCGCGACGAACGACCGGATAAAGGTCGGCTCAAAGGATGGAAAGATCGTCATGCTGACGGCTAACGGTTACGCGCTCAGAACGGATGGGAAACCGAGCTACTTCATGCATCTCGCTGATTTCCTGATTCCGGACAGCGACGGAATGATTGACCTGTCGCTGCTGACTCTGCCATACACGCAGAACTACGGATGGGCGATAACTGATCTTGATGTGAAAATGATGGAGACCTCCTGCGAGGGAAACCATACCTACGGCTGGAAAAACCGGAATGGCTGTCATGTCTGGGGATGCACACGCTGCCCGGCCCGGAATCCGCTAGAGCGTGGACCTGCGCCGGATGGTGAACATATTCCCGGAGAATGGGAAATCCAGGAAAAGAAGTGCACTGTGTGCGGGCATAAGCTGATGAAGGACACGACCCCGCCGGTGATCGAGGGAATTACGAATGGAATGGAGTATACCGCCGACGACACCGATGACGGGCAGCCAGGCACGATCAGCTTCATGGTCAGCGACCCGGCGAGAGACAAGGAGGTGTCCTCTGGTGTCAAGTCCGTGACGATCAACGGTGTGGGGCAGACCGTGCAGGCCGGACAGGTTTATCATCTGACCGCGCCGAACGGCGGCAACAATGATGAGGGATTTGTGTATGAGGTCGTTGCTACGGATAATGCGGGCAACAGCACCACGACAACGATAAGGCTGTACAGAAGACACCGGGTTCTAATCCTGAGTGACAGAAACGACCCGAGCAGCGCGATCTTCCACCTTGGCGTGCCGCACGGGTTTGAACTGGAACTGCCGTTCGATCATCTGCCGAAGGAAGCGTATTTTGTCGACTGTGATAACGAGGACATCAAAATAAGCCGCGGGGAGAATAATGACTATAACTTTGGCATCATCAGCTCGAACCGGACGTTCCTTCAGGTGATTCCGGAGACTGAACTGCCAACGCTGGAGTTAGGGCTCAGAAGCAGGCGCTTCTGGGGCTATCACGCAGACTCGGAGAGCGATTTCTGCTACGCGGATATGCCGTCAAAGACTGAGGAAGGCTATCTTATGGATATCCGCGTCACATCAAACAAAATCGGCTACTACTTCGGATCGCCGGTACGCTACACGCAGGAGCAGCTGAAAGCACTGGATGCAGAGGGCAAAATCAAGTGGACGCAGTTCGACACGACCTCGCTCCTGACATTCGATGTGATTTTGCTGATGTGTGATAAAGAAGTAGTAGAAG
>OLRH01000475.1_pt1 | contig 19890 bp, 28 predicted proteins | sample 1672321 | NCBI WGS metagenome assembly OLRH01 (sample SAMEA3136671, study PRJEB25190) | human gut metagenome | reverse complement strand
GCGGTTTTTATTGTGCTGATAACTGCTTGGAACTGCTGAAAAATGCTGGAATCTGGGTCGTGTAAAGGTCGTATTTTTTCAAAAAGGTCGTAGAAAAGTCGTGTGAATCTGAGCGTGTTAGATAGATTTACATAAAAAATAAGCGGCGGGCAATCCTTGAAATGAGGGGATTGCCTGCCGCTTTTATTATGGATTATTTAACTTGCTGGTAACTTGCTGGTCAGCTGTCTTTGCCGATCTGCTTAATAACCTGATCCGCACCGGTAGCCGCAAGGCCGGAAACAATGCCCACGGCCAGGGCGGTCAGGGGATCAGCGGCCGGGAAGTCCGGCACGTTGATGTACATGGCAGCCAGGCCCAGCAGGCCGCCAAGGGCGCCGCAGATGGACGGCAGCCATTTGTTAGCAAGCGGCGTTTGTTTGACCGCTGTTGCCGCCAGGTAGCAGATAACCGTAATCGCCGCCACCCCTGCCATACCAAAAGATGCAAAATCCATGAGTTTTTCCTCCTATGTATTCGTGTTCAAGCGGTTTTGTTCTCGAGATCGGTGATGCGGTGGTTTGCAACCTTGATTTGTTCTTCCAGCACCGGTACACGTTGGGCAAAATTATTGTTGGCACGGACTTCACGGGTCAGCTCTTCAATTTTTGTATCGGTCACGGCTTGCGCGGTGGCCATCCTCTGCTCTGTGCGCCGCTGCCCGGCAAGATTGGTAATAATAACGCCGATAAGGCTCAACCCGCCAGTAATCAGCGCAACAACAATAGCATCCACCAAATCACTCCTCCACATACTCGGCCTTGTACAGCCCTGCATCAATCAGCTGCAGCTCTGCACACTTGCGCATGATGTACCAGGCGTCGCCGCTGGATACCGGCCCAACGTCCAGCATCCACTGGTTGCCATCTGCACAGGTTTCGCGGTACAGGCCGGCGGAGATAAGCCCCAGCCCCTCGCACAGGGCGCGAATGGTTGCGCGGTCGCCGCTGGAGATACGGCCAATGGTGATTTGCTGCTTGTCCAGCTTGTTGGGGGTGGTGTCCTCCGGGGTGGGCGCGGTGTGGCCCTGCAAGCCTGCCTGGATCATCAGCTGCTCATAGTCCTTGTATACCCTGTTGCAATCCAGGCTGGTGCCGTAGCCGGGCACGCCCAGCGCGTTGCGGCTGGAATACTGCCAGATGCCATACGGCAGCGGGCAGGTGCATGTGCTTCCGTACTGGGCAACCCAGATATCGTATTTGGACAGCGCCTTGTAGTCTAAGCGGTTGCGGATAAAATCGCAGGACGCATACAGGATACCATAATACCCCGCGGCTTCAATTTCGCCCAGGAACGCCTCTACCAGAGCCGTGCGCTGCGCGGTAGTCAGGCGCAGGATACACGGCTCATACTCAATGTCATAGGCCACCGGCAGGCACAGGTGCTTGTCCTTAATCGCTGCCAGGCAGCAGCGGGCTTCCTGCCGTGCTTCCTCCGGCGTGGTGGCGTAGCTGTACCAGTACACGCCGTACTGGATACCCAACCGGGTGCACTCCACGGAGTTGCGCTCAAACTGGGGGTCTTTCTGGCTGCTGTAGCGGCCATACCCGGCGCGCAGCATGGCGTGGCGGATGCCCTTGCTGTAGGCTGCCTGCCAATCAAATTTGTTTTGGTGTTTCGATACGTCGATTGCATAATACATGCGCTTCACTTCCTCTGTGTGTTGTATGCTGCTGTAACTGCCCAGCTTGACCGCACTGCTGGCCGTGCTGAAATCAGCATCCAGCCAGTTCAGCGGGTTGGTACGCTGGCCTTTCCAGCGCACTTCAAAATGCAGGTGTGCTCCATAGCAGTTGCCGGTATCGCCGCTGTAGCCGATCAGCTGGCCTTCCTGCACCTGCTGCCCCTGCGCCACGCAAAGCTGGCTCAAATGGGCGTACAGCGTTTCCAACGTGCCGTACTTGTAGGTCGTGTGGCGCAGCTTAATCATGTTGCCATAGCTGTTGGTGTCGCCCTGGGTGCGCTTGCCATTCCAGTGGTACGCGATTGCAACCGTGCCACCCTCCGCAGCGTACACGGGCGTGCCCGCTGCTGCGCGGAAATCCAGCGCCCGGTGCAGGCTGCCGTCATTGTAGAGCCAGCCTGCGGTGATAATGTGTTGGGCCAGGGGCCAATGCAGCAGGGCTTCTTCATTCTTCAGCCGCATTTTTATCCTCCTTATTTTGTCCTCTTCCATATCCATACCGATAAATAAGGCGGCATGTTGTTGTGGGCTGCCCCGGAACCGCCGGAGGCGACTGTTACGGTTTTGGATTCCCAGTTCGGAATACCCCAGCCACTTGATTGCGTTTGGACATACGCATCCGCAGAGCTTCCGGTTTTGGAGCGTATTACGTTGCTTCCGTTGGCCACAGACAGCGAATAATTCGGTAGCTCGCTTTGTGTAAGCTTATGGGTGAATTCGCCCCCAGTGCTACCTGCGGGATAACTGCTGGAAGCAGCAAACAGGAAAGTATCAGATATTCTTTCCCACGTGCCACCAAATAGATTTGCCGGGCTTGTACTGTTTACGCTCATGTAAATGCTGCCAATCGGCCAGGCCGCAAGTTTTGCTTCCGCGATGGCTGCTTTTACCGCTGCTGGTGTTGCTGCAATTCCTCCGCTGGTTGAACTGGTTGAACTGGTCGAATCGCTCAGCTTCACGCCGCCCGCGGTCGAAGCATTACCTGTCGGCAGTGTGTACTTAGTATCTGTTGTCGGCGGTGTGTATCCCAAAGCACTTGTCACGTTCGCCTTTGTCAAACTAATCGTGCCGGAATTCTCCGTAATGTTACTCCCGATTTTTACACCACCCAAAGTCCAAGCACTTGCGGTTGGCAGTGTGTACTTGGTATCAGTAGTCGGTGGCGTATAGCCCAGTGCATTTGTCACGTTAGTCTTACTAATGCTGATCGTGCCGCTGTTCACTGTAATATTGCTGCCAATCTTTACGCCACCCAGGGTTGAACTGGTAGCGGCAGGCAGCGTATGGGTACCGGAGGAGGCCGGTGTCATATAGATCTGGTTGCTGTTCAGCGTTCCTTCACTCTTAGCATTATCATACTGGGCTTGCGTCAGGTAGTTGATCACCAGGCTGTCCAGCTTTGTATCAGTGGCCATAATCATATACCTCTCGTTACAATCGCGCTGATTGCGGATAGTCCACTCGGCAGCCCAGTCAGTTTTCCGTTGCTGATGCTTAGGCTCAGGTTGGTGCTGCTTGGGCCACCGTATATGGCGCTCTTGTGGTACTTGTCGCCCTCAAACGCGACCAGGCTCGTAGTCTGCCCGCCCCAGCCGCCAGAACTGGTTATGGTGCCATAGCCCCAAATCTTAATGGTTCCGCTGGCGGTCTTAAAACTCACGCTGGGGTTGGTGTCCGTAATGGCATAAGCCTCCACATTGTTATTGCCACTGCCGCCGGAACTCCCGCCGCCGGCATAAGTTCCTGTCACACCAAAAATACTCACCCCGCTCTTAATGTTCCCGGCCACCAGGTTTGCATCGCCCTTGATTGTCTGTGTCCCGCTCAGGTATTGCCCAGATGCAATGCTCTGGTCGGTTGTCTTCGGGATATAAGTTGCTGCGCTTTTTTTGGTCACATCACTGCCAATATAAGTGCTCGATATCGCATTCACGGTCACTTTGCTCAGTCCGTCATATCCGCTGTCCGGGCTTACCGTCTGGGTGCTCTCGCTGGGCGTAACCGTTTTGGTCTGCAAGTTTGGCGTGTTTCCGCCACTGCTGCTCCCGGCATAACTGCCTGTCACATTAAAAATCTTTACACCGCTCTTAATATTGGCCGCAGTCAAATTGCTGTCACCCTTAATCGTCTGGGTTCCATTCAAATACTGGCCGGATGCAATGCTCTGGTCACTCGTTCCCGGCGTATAAGTCGCAGCACTTTTTTTCGTCACGCCGCTTCCCACATAAGTTTTTGATACTGCATTCACTGTAACCTGGCTCAAACCATCATAGCCATTGTCGGCCTTAACCGTCTGTGCGCTCTCACTGGGGCTTACGGTCTTGCTCTGCAAACTCGCCCCACTTGCACCACCCGTCACAAAGCCGCCCTGCATATCAACGGCATTGCTGCCTAAATACACACCCATGCAGCTGTCACCACCTTCTGAGCGTAACGCTTGTCGCGCCAACGCTGGCTGCCGTTATGTCAATGGTTTTTGCGCTGCTGCCGTCCCATGCGCCCTGACTGGTTCCGTTCAGTTTGATGGTCAGGCTGTTATTTAGTTTTTCGGCGCTCGTTGCGGAGCCGCCTGCGTTGCTGGAACCGGCATAGTTTGTGGTTCCGGTGACTTTGTCCCCTGTGGCACTGTGGGCAATTACCCCTTTCGGCAGGTCGGCAGCCTGCACCGTATCGCCGGTCAGGTCGAGGACAACTTCATCATTGATAACAACCTTGTTTACGGCCATGCTCAGCCTCCGATCGTCAACGTCTGGCCGCCAGCCGCATTATCAACGTATGTGGCCGGGATCGCCTGCACAGTAACTTGGGACAGGCAGTTATACGCTTTGTCGGGCAGCACAACCTGCTGCTCAAAGGTCGGCGTAACGCTCTTGGCCTGCGGCTTCATGCCTTCGCTGCCGCTCATAGAGCCTTTCACGCCCAGGACCGTAACGCCCTCGCGGATATTTGTGGGCACCAGCTTGGCCTGTTCGGTCGCTGCGATAGTCACTCCGCCCGCGCCATCATGAAAGCCCATGGGAATGGTGTACTTACCAGAAACGGTGCTGATTTCACCGTTGACTTCGCCGTTGTTGGGCATTGTGCCGGTCATTTTAGCGCCACGCGCGTAGAATGTTTTCCCGTTCAAAACCTCCGCCACAGCTGCGGTAGCATCGCTGGTATCCGCGTCTTTCGTGCTGGTACCGGTAATAGGGGCGCCGGACTTGTCGTGCGCTGTGATACCTTTTGCGAGCTTGTCCGGGGTAATGGTATCGGCAGTCAGGTCAAGCTTCGTTTCCTTGCCGATAACAACCTTGTTTACGTATTTATTGGGCATTGTAGTACTCCTCTCCTATAATCAGTGTGTAACCGTTGGAATCGTTGGTTACCTCGTACTGAGGTATCTTTTTGATTGTTATGTTCTGCTGCAATAACCGCTTTGCGGTGGGCAGGGTCTGCGCCGAGAGCAACGGCGTGATGTCATATGGCCCTGCATACTCCGGCGCGCTAACCACTGCGGTGCCTGTAATGCGCACCGATACGGCGTGCTGTTGGGTTACTCGCACTTGGATCATGTATCAGCCTCCTGGAATAAGGTCGGGCTCATTTTGAGCGCCAAAATTTCCGTCTGCGGCTGGTCAGCGCTGTCCCGCAACGTGATGCGGGTGTCCATGTACAGCGTCTCGCCGCCCATGAATTTGTATGTCTCCGCCCGCGTCCAGGGGATAAGGATGATGTTCTGCCCCGCTTGCCGGGTGCAGTCATCCGGCCAGACGTTGGATTTAATAGCCGGGAAGCCTTTGCAGCTCTTCTGTTTGAACACAAATTCGATCCGGCTCGCATCATCCAGATCCAGCCCGATTTCCACGGGCAGCACAAATTGCGTTCCCTGTTTCATTCGTTTTTCTCCTAGTTCGGCAGCTTTTCTTCCTCTGTTTTCGGAGTTTCGATGTTTGCCGCCGCTGCTTCTTCGGCGGCCATGTTCTCCCGCACGGCGGCAAGCACGTTTTCCAGGACCAGCTCAGATACCGCATAGGGGATTTTCGCCTCATTGATCGCGGCAATAATCTTGCGTCTACACTCTTTAATGCGTTTGGTATCGGTCATGGTTTTTTTTCCTCCTTACAGCCGCGCGTTCACGGCATTTTTCAACGTGGCAATGGCCGCCAGAACCTCTTCATCAAGGGCCACAAAAGACCCCCGATTGTTCTGGCTGGTGATGTTGCCGCTGTTGTCCAGCTCCATGTAGGTGTAGCTCACTCGTTCGCCTTCGGCGGTCGTAACGACCGCCACTCCAGATAATTTCTTCATGTTAATCCCTCTGATTCGTCTAATAGAATGTCTGCGGTTTCATCTGCGCCGGTGTCCATAGCTAACAGGTCATCTGCGGCGATGGTGCTTTCATCCTGGGCGCGGGCGGCGGTGCTGGCGGCCAGCTCAATGCCTGCCGGATCACCGGCAGGGTAGCTGCTGTCACTGCGGTCGGCATAGCTGCCCTCATAGCCGCGCTGGGCGGCCATGCAGAGCCACACAAACTGCTGCCTCGGTGCACCGTGTACAATGGCGTACTGGCCGCAATCCTCAGCCCACAGGTGCCCGGTGCCATCGCAATCCGTCAGCAGCCAGGCGGGCTGCCCGTACTGAGCGATGGTCTCCGCATAGCGCGGGTCAAGGGCAATCAGGCACCAGCCGTCCGGCCCGCATTCGCCACGTCCCCAGTCTGCAAAGGTCGGCAGCGGCGTTTCAAACGCGGCCATTTTCAGCGCGCCGAAGCTGGTAGGCACCACGCGGGATTTTTCGCCCCAAACGTCCAGATTGTGTACATTCAGCTTGCCGCTCACGCCAACGCGGGTCGTATTAAAATCGGCATCGCTGTCATTGCTTCGGTTGTAGGTGATCTGCATTCCAACGTAAGATGTGGGGTCGAGTCCGTTGACCCAGCCGTACTTGGCGTACTTGCTGCACGCCCCAATGTAGGAGCTGCCAGCCTCTGAGTACAGCACGCCGGTCAGGCCGATGCTGCCGGTGTTGATGGTGGCATACCATGCGATGTGCCGGTTGTCCAAAAATACACGCTCACCGGCCTCGGTGCCCATACGAATCCAGGCGTTATCCAGGTCGTACACGGTGGTGTAGTTGAGGTTATGCAGCTGCCCGGTCGTGATGTTGCCGCCGTTGATAATGGTCTTGTCCTGGTTCCAGGTACTCAAATCCGAAAATGTCACCACGCCGGATAGGTTGATCTGTGCGCTGGTGATCTCTGTTCCGCCTGCCGTTAGCTTGATGGTGCTGCTGGTTCCACTTGTGCTGGCCGTCAGCCGGATGGTGTCAAACGTCTGCTTGATCTCGGTTTTGGTTTCGTTAGCGGTCAGATAGTCGCCGGTGCTGGCCGTCCAGGCAGTGGGGGCATTGCCCATCTGCACCATGGGGTGCATGATGGTCAGATCGTTGGTAACGGTGGCGTTATCGTCCGCGGTACTCACAAACAGACCGTCTGCATAGCCGTCCGCGGTCGCCGTGAACGCCGCCCAGCGCAGCTTCCAGCCGTTGTCCAGCGCAATGTCCTGCTTCGCGTTTTTGAATGCACTGCCGTAGTAGGCTTTTGTTCCGCTGGTGGATTTGGTCTCGAACTGCAAAAACAGGCTGTCCGTGCCGGAGTTGAGCTTGTACAGTACCGATGCACAATAGGTCATGCCCTTGGCAATCACCAGCGTTTTGTCCGCACCAAAGTGGAAGCGAGTGTTCCGCGCCTTGTTGGTCACGCGAACGGATTCACCGCTGATCGTGTATGTCCCTTTTTTGTTCAGGTCATTGCCGCCTGCATCCAGGGTCGCATTGTTCCAGTCGTCGGTGCCCACAATAATATTGTTGCCGCCGGTGATCCGCTGCGTTACCGTCTGGGTAATGATGTCGGCTTTCTGGTCGATAGAGGATACTGATTCTTTAACGGTTTTGAATTCCCGCTTTGTGCTGTCCAGGTCGTTTGAAATGGTTGTGGTGGTCTCTTTCAGGCTGCGGACTTCCGTTTTGATTTCATTCGCCGATTGGGAGATCAGGCTTTTGGCGTTTTCCTCTGTTATGTAGTCCCCGCTGCTAGCTGTCCACGCGGTCGGTGCATTGCCGTATTGCAGCATGGGGTGCAACAGTTCAAACTTGTTGGTGTAGCTGCCGCCAACCCCCGCCTTTATGCTGCCGCAGCCAAGCTCGACCGTTTTCAGAATACCGGTGCTGCTGGGTGTCCAGGTGCCATACCGCAGCACCCAGCCGTCTGTCTGCTTAATTTCAATCTGGTTTTCGGTTGTTATGCTGGTATAGTAAGAATTTCCGTTGTCGGCGTCATACGTAAGGCTCAGGCACAACCCGTCGGTGCCGGAAATTGGCTTGTACATGACGGACAGGCACAGGGTAACGCCTTTGGTAATGCGAGCGCCAACGGTGTTGAAAACAAAATACCGATTGGAACCTGCGTTTGTTACGGTCGCGCTGCCGGTATCGTTGTACGTGACCGAGCTGCCGCTGACCGCGTTGCCTTGCAGCTTGGCGTTCTTGAAGCTCTCACTGCCCAGGATCAGGTTGCCGCCGCCGGTGATTTTGGTGTCTTTTTTCACCTCAGAGGAAAGCCCGTCCACCGTTGCTTTCAGGTCGGTATACTTTCCGGTCAGGTCGCTGGCCTTTACTTCCAGGCCGTCCACGCTGGTCTTGATCTCCAGCATCTTGCCGGTCAGGTTCTTGTAGCTCTGCTCATTTACGGCTGCGGTTCCGTCCCGTGTGGCGTTGCCGGTGGATTCCAGCGTGACCTGCTGACCGGATATTTTCCGGGTCATGATATAGGAGCTCAGCACGTTTCCGCGGGCATCAGTGACAGATACAATGTTTCCAGGCGCGGGCAGGGGAAAATCCGCCGGGACGGTTACTTTGAGCGGTGTGTAGGTCACGCCCTGCATCGTTTCAAATATCGCCTGCGCGACCGGCTTCAGTGCTTCCGCAGTGGCGGATGTCAGCAGCAGGTTGCCCTGGATAACCAAGGCATTTGATCCACTCTCATCGGACGGATACAGCACACCCACGTCGTCATCGCTTTGGCGGATCTGTACTTTGACGACAGGCGCGGTCTGAAACTTATCATGCGACAGGCCGTCCCTTATGTATACGGTTGGCCCGATGCTCTGCGATGTGTAATCTGTGTACCAGGCAAATTCGATTTTTCCGTCCGGTGTAGCCCGCAAGAAAGTGCAGGATGCTTCGGCTACCCAGGCAAGCAGCTGGCGGCCGGTCAGATTGTCGGCATAAAAAGCCTGTACCAGATAGGTTCCATTGCGGGGCAGGGAGTTGTTGGCAATGGTTACGCCGCACCGCTGCGCTACCAGCCCGGCGAATTTCCACAATGTCAACGGAAACTGATCCTGAATGGATCGCAGCCAGGTAGACTGTACGCCATCAAGCAGGGAGACTGCGTCATAGGCGTAGATTTTGTAGGTGTTGCGGGTCTGGCTGGTAGGTTTGACGGCCCAGTAGGTGCCCGCCAGGGTTCGATGGCCGGATGTCTCCCGGTAGTGGGTCAGCCGGGTTCCGGATGTGATCGGAAGATCCGTTCCCGGTTCCACCCAGATGGTGATTTCCAGCTTATTGGAGCAGGCCGCGCCGGGGCACAAGTCTGTGGTTTTGGATACTGTCTCGGTACAGATCAGGGAAAGGATGGCATTCTGACCAACGGTGCCGGCGGCAATCTCAGTGCCGTCATCCAGCACCAGGATGTTCTTAACCATTCAGGCACCTCTCTAACATTCTTTGATTTCCAGATCCATGTCCCGCCAAACACCGGCTTTCAGCCGCTGCAGGGCCGCCCCGTAGTTGGAGCAGTAGCAGGTGCGGGTGGTTGTTTGTGCCACGTCTGCGGCGTCGCCGGGGATAGGGCAGGTAAACTGGAATGTGGTTTTGTTTTGCAAAAGGCCGAGCAGGTAGGCACAGTCGGCGTTATCAAGGTAGCTGTAGGTCAACGAACAGGTCAGCACGCCGAACCGCAGCACTTCACGGTGGTAGACGCCCATCTCGTCAGCGCCGCTGTCACTGCTCTCAACGTCCGAAAACTTGATGGTGGGGGAGCCGGTGGGAACCGGTAGGGAATGGCTGTCGATCTGCAAGAGGGAAGTGCGATTGAGCATCAGTAGGCACCCCCCAGCATGATGGATTGCGACTGCCGCGCGCGGTTGAAGCTGCGATAGATCACGTCGTCACCAATGACAATGTCGCCGCCGTTTTCCTGCACCGCTTGCACGATGGTGCGGGCGGCTGCGTTGATGGCGTCGAGCACGGCATGGTCGGCCTGGCTGCCGACGGAATTGACGGACGGTGTACCGGCCGCGATGGTCGAGCGGAGGCGGCTTGTGGATTGCAGCCCCAGGTCGTCCATGGCATCGGTGACATACCCGGCATTTTTTTCGATGCCAAGTGCCAGACCTTGCGGAATGTAGGGACCAATTTCAAATTGCATGAGTTTGGACGGCGACGCAATGCCGAAAAAGCTCTTGATGGCATTGAGGGCCGACTTTGCAACGTTGGTTGCCGCCTCCCACAATGCCCCCGCCATGGAGCCGATACCGTTGATAATGCCTTGGATGATATTGGTTCCGAGACCATTCCAATCATTTACAATGAATGCGTTCCAGAGTTTCTGGGCTGCGGATTTTGCGAGAGACCATAATTGCCCGGGCAGCGCCTGAACAGCGCCGACAATTCCTGAAAGAATAGACTGCGCGGCACTTACTACACTGCTCAGCATATTTCGCAGGCCGCTTGCCATACTTGACACGGCATTTTTACCAATGGAAAGAAGCGCAGCAGGTAACTGAGAAACTGCCGTTTGAATAGCGGAAAACACACTCACGCCCGCCATTTGTGCATCATAGATTAGCGCGCGAATACCACCGGCCAAACTCTGAATCGCATTGCTGCCGATGCTTTGCAATGCCGAAGGCAGGTTTGTAATTGCATTTTTTACAGCATCGAATATAGATGTTCCTGCGGATTGAACGGCACTGACCATGCTTGTGATGCCGTTTTCGAGCATCGTAATAATGTTGCTGCCAAGGCTGATCCAGTTAAATGCCGTAAACACGCTGACAACGGCTTGTATAATCTGGGGGATATTGGAAATCAACGTGGGGATTGCCTGTATCAGCCCCAGCCCAAGCGTTACGATAATCCGCAGCCCTGCCGCTAACAACTTGGGGGCATTGTCGTTAATCAATCCCGCAATATTTGTGATGATCTGCGGCACATATTCAATCAGCGTGGGCAGGCCATTGGCGATGCCCTGGGCAAGGTTTAGCAGCAAGTTGACGCCCGCATCTACAAAGGTGCCGAAATTGGCGCGGAGATTTTGGACAAACGACAGCACCATGGGCAGCGCCTGCGCCAAAAAGTTGGGGACACCCTGCGCCAGCCCTTCACCCAGGCTTTGCAGTATCTGCGTGCCGACAGGTATCACCTGGAGCACAAGTGCAGACAGGATGTTGCCGATTGCCGGGAGCAGATTGCCGGACAAAAATGTGGTTACAGTCTGTGCAAGGCCCTGCAATGCCGGGCCGACGTCGCGGCCAAGCGCTAAGTTGGCCATCACATTGCTGGCGGCCGCCTGCATGGACGCAAACGAGCCGGACAGCGTTGTCGCGGCCTCTTTGGCAGTTGTGCCGGTAATGTCCAGCCGGTCCTGTATAACGCCGATGGCGTCAATGATGGAGCTGAACGGTACGTCCTTGACCGTGTCGGCCGTAACCTTGACGGAATCTCCCAGTACACCACTGTCGTTAATCAGACGGGCCATCTCTGACTGTGTGCCGCCGTACCCCAGCTTGAGGTTGTCCAGCATCGTGTAGTTGTCTTTGGCGAAACCCTGGTATGCGTACTGGATGGCGGACATATCGGTGCCCATCTTGTTGGCGTTGTCCGACATCTGGACAATGGCCTTATCTGCGTACCCGGCCGCCGCGGCGGTGTCCCCGCCCAGGCCCTGAAGCAGGGTGGCCGAAAAGCTCGTCACCTGCTCCATGTAGTTGTTGGCCGATACACCGGCCGTCCGGAATGCCTGATCGGCTGCCGCAGTCACCTGGGAAGCGCTGGACTTAAACAGCGTTTCAACGCCGCCGATGCTTTGTTCAAGGGCGGCGCCCTCGGTCAGCGACTTGCGCAGCGCTGCGCCAAGCCCCGCTGCGGTAATAGCAGCTTTGATTGCCCCGGCCAGCTTGCCGCCGATGCTCACACCGGCGCTGGATACCGCAGCAGCCCCGCCGAGGGCCTGCTCAATCCCTCCGCCGATGCCTCGGGCCGATGGGATGATCTGCACATACGCGGTTGCCACATTGGATACCATACTGTCACCTCTCTCTCTTAAGGATCCGGGCACGTGCCCGCTCAAAGTCTGCCGGTGTGTTGTAAGCAACTGGCTTGCTATCGGATTGCTCTTCCTTGCCGCTGATTGCAGCCAGAACTGACGGCGGCCGCCTGCGCCCATGTGCGCCATCCCTGCTCTGCATCCAGCACAGCGTAGTCAGTCGGTCGAGCATGGCGGCCTGCAGCATCTCGGCGCTCGGCACGCGCTCGCCGGACATCGCCAACCGGATGCGGGAATCGCCCCGCAGGCCCGCAGCCAGCGTGGCCAGCAGCGGTACCGGCAGGGCGGTCATATCCAGCACGTGGTACGTCTCGGCCAGGTCGCAGATCAGCGCGTCCCGATCAGCGGCCAGCATGGCGGCAAGGACAATCAGTTTTTTGCCGGTTTGCCCAGTGCCTGCATGATCTCCGTCAGCTCACGGTCAACATCCCCGAGCGGCACGCGGCCAGCCTCATTGGTCAGATGGTCGTAGAGCTTGGCACGGACATCTTTGCCAAGAACCAGCAGACTGACGGTCGGATATGCCAGGCTGTTGCCGCTCTGCAAGTCGGCGAGAGCGTCAATCAGCTTTGCGTTGTTGAGCACATCGGGGTCAATCTCGCAGGTAAAACCGGATGTAGTTGTAATTTGCATGGTGCCTCCTTAGCCTCTGGCGGTTCCGCCGATATACTCGTAGTGCGTGTTACCATTGCTGTCAGGCAGGGCGGTCAGCGTCATGCCCAGGGATACCGGATCGTTGTCCACGTAGGTGATGTCCTCCATCTCGGTGGGCTTGGCATTGGGGATAACCACACGGTGCGGGATGTTTCCGGCTGCAATCATCTCCACCACCCAGACGCTGGACTGCAGCTCCTTGCTGTTGCACTTGACAACCAGACCCGATCCGGTGTCGGTGCCTGTTACGTTATCATCGCCAAAATAAGATTTGAGCGCGTTCACGTTGAGTGATTCCAGCAAAGCCAGCTTGAACGTGTCGGTCTTTCCGGTCTGCGGGGTCAGCACGGTGTCGCCGCCCCACGCCTTGACCTCATCGCTGTCAATGGACGTAGAGTTTGTCACGCCATCCTCAGACACATAGCCGAGGCACTTGTAAGCTTCGGCCAGTGCGGTGACGGCATCGGTAGGCAGGGCAGTGCCTGCCGGGGCGCGGAACAGAGCCCCGCCGACTTTGGGTTTCCCGGCGGTCACTTTGGTTACATCTGTAGGCATAGTAATATCCTTTCAGTTAATCGTAGTAGGTCACGTCAAATACCGCCTGATAGCGGTATGTTTTGCTTGACGTGTCGGTAAAATTGTAATCGCTGTTCAGGTGCACGGCGGCTACGCCGGGCAGCTGTGCTGCTCCAAACATGGCCGTTTTGACCTGTTCGTTCAGTTCTGCCGCGTGCAGCAGCGTGGGTGCATAGGACTGCACCGCCAGAATTGCGGTGTTGATGTAATTTTCCCGGCTTTCCCCGGTCTTTTCCAGCACGGCAAAGGTGCCCGGCGCACCGGGCGGCCGCTCCATATAGCAGGGCACGTCCAGTGCGCCGGACAGGTACTTCAGGATTGTTGCTTCAATCATCTTCAGCCCCTCACTTTCATCGCGCAGCCGAACACTTTCAGCAGCGTGTTGTTGCGGTAGTTGTCGCTGCGGGCTTCAGACGTGGACGGGTAAACGATGGCCGATGCGCGGGTCTTGCCCACATAGCCGTCATCCGCCGCATAACCGTCCCCGGCTGCGGAGGCTTTCTCCTTGGCAATCCGCACGCACTCGTCCATGATTTCCCGGCTTTGCATCAGCTCCCTCACGCCCTTGCGGTTGAGTTTGATGCGCAGCTTACCCATACTTCTCCACCTTGACTTTCTTGTTCCAGCACAGCGGGATCAGGCCATCAATGCCCTGCACCACATCGCCGTAGGTGCGGAATTTCTGGCCCCAGAATTCCACCGTCACGTTGTGCCAGTCGTTGGCGTCTCCCTTGGGCAGGGCCAGCGTATAGGCCAGCCGCCTGCCGTAAAGCTGCAGATCGTTGACGATGTCCTCCGTAGCCGGTTCGCCCACCAGCACGTTGCGGACGGTCACGGGGGTCTCCTCGTACACGGGGGCGTGAAATTCATCCTCGCCGGTCTTGGTTTTGGTGTACAGGGTAATATCAATGCCGTTCAGCATGTCATGTCCTCCAAAGGGCTGTGGGCACCAATGCGGTCTCCGACGCCCAGCAGCTTCTTTTCCAGCTTGGAAAGGTACAGCTCTCCGACCGAGCCGCCGGACACCGTCCAGCTCTGCTGGTAGCCCAGCGCCGATGCGGACGCCTGGGTGGCGCCCATCGGGTACATGGCGGCGCCCTGCCCGCCGGGGCCCGCGTCCAGTTGGCGGCGCACCATGCGGCAGGATACCAGCTGTTTGCGCTCAAACGGGGCGTCCTGGCTGTATGCGTCGATGACAATGCCGGCTTCGGCCAGCAGGGCGCTGCAGAGCGTCTTTTCGTCATCGCTCAGCGTTCGGAACCCGGCTTCGACCTCTTCCACGGTTGCATAGACCATTGCCATCACCTCATTTCCTGGCGGCGGCTTTCTTCTTCGGGGCCGGGGCGGCGGTCTGCTTGGCGGCGGTCTGCTTGGCGGCGGGCTCTTCAGCGGGCTCTTCAGCGGGCTCTTCGGCGGGCTGCCTGGCGGGGACGGCCGCCGGGGCATCTACGCGGGTATGCCCCTCCGCCAGATATTCAGCTTCCCGCTCCGGGGCAACGGCCATCAGGGTGCCGGTCAAACGATTTTTGAATTCAATCATGATCAGGACCCCGTTTTGGCTGCGCCGGTCAGCTTGTTGAACACCGTGGTGTCGCAGCGGAAGCCGACTTCGATCTCGGCGCGCACGGCGAACATGTTCTGCTCAAACAGGTTGATGGTGGTGGAACCGTCGGTCAGGGTGGCCTGGTCGGAAATGGCGATCTGCACGCCCTCCACGGTGCCGTATACGGCCTGGCTCCAGTCGCCCGCAAAGCCGACAACGGCGGCATCGCTGGCCGTGTTGGCCGTGTAGGCGCCCTTGCTCTGGCGCACCTGTGCGCCCAGAATCATGGGCACTGCGCCTTCCGCCACGCTGTTGATGAACAGGGGACGCTTATTGCCGTCCACCGCGTTCAGCAGGATGGCCTTGCCCTGCGGGGCCAGCACCCAGCCGTTCAGAATGCCGTCATGGGCGGCGATGTCTGCATCGGCGGCAACCAGACCGCCGTAGGCATTGGTCAGGATGCTCTGGGCCGTGCAGGCTTTCAGGGTGTCGAAGTTGGAGCCGGGGGCTTTCACCGCCCCGAACACGGTCTGGTCAAACTTTTTGGCCAGAGCGCCGGGCAGACGCTGCACCAGCTGATCATACAGGGCGGGCACATCGCGGCGGAACTGGTTGGAAAACGGTACGATGACGGCCAGGGTGTAGGGCTGCATCTGTTTGGTGGCCAGAGTGCCGCGCTTGACCGGCTTTTTCTCGGTCTCACCGACCCAGCCCGCTTCGGGGTCGCCGGTGATAACGGGGATGGTTGCGCCCAGGCCGGGCAGCGGAATCTTCCGGGCCAGTGCCATGACGGCGCTGGATTCCTGGGCTTTCTGCAAAATTTCGCTGGACACGCTGCCCGGCAGGGAAATAGTAGTCGTGCGGTTGATATCAATAGATGCCATACTTTTGCTCCTTTACTTCATGACTTCGTTGAACCACTCCGCGAACTGCTCGCGAGTGGAACCGGTTGGGGTTTTGTTCGGGTCGCCGCCGTCGCGGACGTTGGGGTAGCCGCCGGGGGCGGCATCAAAGGCCCAGGCTTTTTCCTTGGCCAGGGCATCCAGCGCGGCCTGGATATCGCTGGTGCGGTCCTTGCTGACTTTCAGCGCATCCACGTCCAACATACCACGGATGGCCTTTACATCGCGCCCGTGGGCATCGCGGATTGCGCCGTCCAGGGCGGAATCAAAGGCAAAACTGTCGGCCTGGTCGGCCAGCTGGCCCTGAAGCTTGGTGATCTGGCCTTTCAGGTCAGCCACGTCAACGCCTTCAAAGGCTTTCAGGCCGTCCTTGGCGGTGTTCAGCTGGGTGGTCAGGTCGTTCACCTGGGTCTGCAGGTTGGCGGCTTTGGTCTTTTCGGCGGTGATATCCCTGCCGTTTTCGCCCATCAGCCAGTCCAGCTGCTCATCAGTGATGCCGGGAATTTTGGTTTTGACTTCTTCACGTTTCATGGGTATCCTTTCTGCCTGCGCTTTGTTTACGCGGGTCGCGTCCGCTTTGGCTGTACAGTTTTACGCCATGCCGGGCAAATTTGGGTATGAAAATTGCCCGCCCCGGCCTCGTGCGGCTGGGGTGGGCATAATAAAAGTGCCTTTGCAGTTGAGTGCAAAAGCACATGAAAAAATTCAGATGAAGATTTCTTCAATCTCCGCCCGAAGTTCCAGAATGTGAAGATACTCCCCCATAATGCGCTGCTGATCACGCAACAGGCGTGCGGGCGTACCATCCAGCTGAGGCTCGTCCGCGCTGGATGTGCAAATTACTTTTGCCTCCATTCTGGTGTTCAGCTTTTTGAGCTTCTCGTAACGGATTTTGGTCTGGTGATACTCGGCTGCCATGCGCTCTTTGTAGTCGTCACTCATCATGCCTTTTACAGTGTCTTTCAGTTCCATGTCGTCCTCCTTGAATCCTTTTCGTAAAAATGGGCATAAAAATACCACGGTGCGTGTGCATCGTGGTTTCAACAATTTGTTGGTGTGCTGTTAAAATCCTGCATTTTTACCGGGGCATGGGAGTCACACCGTTACGGCTTTACCTCAACACTGGGCAGTACCTGCGTGTGGAAATACAGCTTGTAGTGGTATGGGTCGGTGTGCGTGCCGGTAATATCCTCAACCACATACATGGTTTCGGCGTTCAGGTAAATGTAATTAACCTTGTATTGGTCCGGCCCCACCTTCACCGTACACACCAGCTCGTTGTTGCTGTTGTTGCTAATGGACATATACCCCTCGGCTTCCATCACAACCGTATCGGTGCGCGCGTTGTAAACGGTAATTTTGCGTTCGCTTTCAAAGTAATCCGCCTGTTTGGCAATGTTGTAGTTGGCCTTTTTCGCCTCGGATGTGCACCCGCACAGCAGTACCAGCGCGGTCAACATGGCCATAATCAAAGCAATAAACTTTTTCATTGTATCCTCCTAAAAATCTAAAAATGGGCATGAAAAAACCACGGTGCGTTTGCATCGTGGCTTAACTTTCAATCCAAGAGTACTTTTCTTTCAGCATTTCGTGAATCTTGCGGACTTCCGGTGGCGCATCTTCACGAAGTACATAATTTCCGTTTTTGTCAAATGCGTACCACTTCTCAATCGAATCGCTGAGTTTAATGTCCTCATCGGACATCCGAATCATCATAAACTACACCTTCCACTAATTTCAGTAATACGGAATCTTTCGCAACGCCCTTGTCTTTCTGGAGTAATGCGTCTGCAATCAACTCGTTTAGAGAGGCATACCGCTGAAAACCATTTGCAGCATTTCTGCTGACAGTTTCTCTAATATATGCCGGGTCGGATGCCAACTGATTATGAACGTATTCCCGAAGGTCTGCTTCTATTTCCTGCTTAACAATAGCACCGCTTTTGCTTGATGTCAAGGCTTTGGTGCGGATGTAGTCCCAATGTTCTTTATGGTGCATTTCGTGTTGCAAAATATCTACAGCATTTTCTGCAACAAAATAGTTCCCTGTAAGCTGTTCTTTGATGTATGCAGCACTAGAAATCCGCTCGTTTATGTAGAGACGATTATCTACATGGTCATATGCTGCAATACCGGGGATGTTTTTTGCAACAACAATTTCCGACACGTTCTGAAGTTGGTGAATGTTATCGAACTGCCTGGAAACCAGCTTGATCGTATTTTGTGCATCTCTGGTATTGGTTTGCGTAAAAATAGAATCGTGCCCTTTTACCTGATAAGCCTTGATTGATATTCTTCCGTTTTTATCGGAAAAATCGACCGCTTTGCCCATGAAATCGGCTTTTCTCGCCGCATACGCCGCCCTTTTCTGGGCATTGATGCGCTCCTTGTTGGCGGCATAGTTCACCCTGCGCATTTTGTTGATATCCCCGCCTGCCGCATTATACTGTGCAAGGTATTTTCCCGGGTCATACCCTGCCACGGTGGTTTTGTGGTCAAAACGGATGGCAAACTCACAATCGCAGTTGGCGTGGATGTGTTCGGCGTGGCCGCCTTTCAGCACCTTGCTGCTGGCTTTCTGCCAGCCGTTGCTTGCCAGTGTGATGCAGAACGGGCAGGTGTCTCCGTGCGGCACCCAGGCCCACTCTGCCCCGTCCCGGACGGCGTTTTTCAGGGTGGTGTCGGCCCCGGCACGCTTGACCAGGCGGCTGACGCCGTTGGGCAGGTTGGCGGGGTTCTGGTTCTTGGTGGCGTTCACCATGCGGGCCACCTCGCCGTAGTCTGCCGGTACGGCAGGCTCGGCGGCGGGCACCCCGGCGTTGGCCGCTTCGGCCAGGGCGTCATACATCTGGCAGGCCAGCTCGGCGCTGCCCTCGCCGTATTTTGTCACCAGTGCGGCGGCGTAAGTAATCAGCGCATCGGCATCCCCGGTGCCGTGGGTGTCGATGTACTGCCGCATCAGCTGCCCGGCTTTCCGGTTCAGGCGGGACAGCCGGGTGATGTACTCATTCCAGGCGTTGGCTGTTATCTGCATCGTCTTCCATCTCCATCAGCACCTGTTGGCCCCGCACCCGCTGTTCCTGCGCCTTAATGCGGCGGATATCGGCCTGGTCAAAGCCGATCATCTCCAAAAACGTGTCGGTGGCGGCAAACTCCTGCCGGGCGGAAGCAATCTTGATGGCGGCATCCGCGGTCACGGCCACACTGGGCATGGCGGGGTTCCGAAAGTGGGCCATCACGTCCCGCTCTTCCTCGGTCAGCTCATCCAGCGTTACTTTGCGGGCAATGGCCTGGGCCATCCGGGCAATGGTGCGCAGCGCGTCGCCGTTGCCGGTGTTCAGCTGCTGGGCCAGCAATACAAGGGTCTGGCTCTGGGCCAGAATGGCATCGCTGCTGGTGGGGTTGGCGTCGTTCACCACACCCACATCGGTTACGGTCAGGCCGGTGGCAGCGGCAAACTGGGTGGCCGTCATCCGCATCTTTTCAACGTGCGGCGAAAGGCTGCCCTGTGCCAGCTGGCCGAACGCGGGTTTTTCGCCGGTGTCGGGGTTGGTCGTGGCCGCGATGATCGCACCAACGTACTGCCGGAACTTGTCCGATACGATGGTATCGTACTGCTCATCCGTCACGCCAAGGATGTATTTCTGCGGCGTGGTGTCAAACTCCAGCGCAATGGCGGCGTTGGCCACAACCCGCACGTAATCGTCGATCAGGGAGCGGATGGGCTGTTTCAGCCGGGAGCGGCCAAACGGCTTGCTGCTGGTGGCGTTCCAGATCAGTGGCTCCATCAGCGGGCGGCCCATCTTATTGGGATGCCGTTCTGCTGTCCAGACGGTCCCTTCACGGGTCAGTACGATCAGGGCGGTGTCGGTATACAGGTTGACGATGGACGGAGTCCATTTCCCTTCGTCCTTTTCGTCCTTCATGGTGTCGATGATGGCAAGGCCGCAGTCGATCCGGCCTTTCTCGCCGCTCCACAGGGCAGCGGCCGCAGCAGGGGAGTGGAACCGGATCCGGCAGCCGATCGCATCGTCAGCCGAAAGCGTGGCAAACACGCAGCCGTATTTCAGCTCATCGCGGCAGGCTTTGGCGTATTCGGCCACAAGGCGGTTATCCGCCACCA
>OLRH01000458.1_pt1 | contig 20306 bp, 19 predicted proteins | sample 1672321 | NCBI WGS metagenome assembly OLRH01 (sample SAMEA3136671, study PRJEB25190) | human gut metagenome | reverse complement strand
GAAGTAGGAATGAAACATAGAAGTTTATAACTTTTTATAAGTTTTCAGTAACGGACAGTAAAATGAAGTTAGGTATTCTGGGAGCAGGAGGCATTGCTTCTACTATGGCGAAAACAGTGGCAGGAATGAAAGATGTGGAGGCGTATGCGGTTGCTGCCCGTGATCTGGAACGTGCCCGGGTATTTGCACAGAAATATGAAGTAAAAAAAGCATATGGATCCTATGAGGAAATGCTGGCAGATGATGAGGTTGAACTGGTTTATATCGCAACCCCTCATTCACACCATTATCTGCATGCGAAAATGTGTCTGGAAGTAGGAAAGCATGTGCTTTGTGAAAAGGCATTTACTGTAAATGCAGAGCAGGCACAGAAATTATTTGATCTTGCAAAAGAGAAAAAGCTTCTGATCACAGAAGCAATCTGGACAAGATATATGCCGTCCAGAAAGATGATCAACGATATTATTGAAAGCGGTGTGATCGGAGAAGTTACGGCAGTTACCGCGAATCTCAGCTATACAGTAAGTCATGTGGAACGTATCCGTAAACCGGAGCTTGCAGGAGGTGCTCTTCTGGATGTAGGCGTATATCCAATCAATTTTGCCTCCATGGTGCTTGGCGATAAGGTAAAGGATGTAAAGGCTACTGCAATCTTTCAGAATGGAGTGGATATTCTGGACAGCATTGCCATGGTGTTTGAGGGAGACCGCATGGCAACCCTTCAGTGTGGAGCAAGGGAAATCTCAGACAGAATGGGAAGTATTTTCGGAACCAGAGGATATATGCAGGTGCAGAATATCAATAATCCGGAAAAGATTACAGTGTTTGATACCGAACATAAAGAAGTGGCTTCTTATGTTGTGCCGGAACAGATTTCAGGATATGAATATGAGGTAGAATCCTGCAAGAAAGCAATTCATGAGGGAAAACCGGAGTGTCCGGAAATGCCTCATGCGGAAACAATAAGGATTATGAAAATCCTGGACGACATCCGTAAATCCTGGAATTATGAGATTCCCTGTATCGAATAAAAAGTGTGGAATAATCTTATAAAAAAGACCAGTAATGTTTTGACATATACCCGAAACGTTACTGGTTTTTCTTTTCTGCTATAATGGAAATGTAACAAAAAAATTTATTGTGTCTTGATTTTACCAGATAAATTTATAAAGAGGATTTTATCATTATCTGTCGTGTGTCATTGCTTGTTTGTGGGGTAAAAATCATTTATAGCTTTTTTAAATAAATCTCCTGCTTTTATTGTATTTTTGAATTTTTGATTATTAATGGGAAAGGGTATAATAGAAGTTACAGTAAACAGAATGGATAAAAATACAAAAAAAAGCAGGTGAGAAAAGTTGTATTATGTTGGAATTGATATTGGTTCGACTGCTTCGAAGACAGTTGTGACTGGTGACAGGGAAATGAAATTTGTGTTGCCTACAGGGTGGAGCAGTAAGGAGACGGCTTCGGAGATTGCTTCAAGGCTTCTGGATGAGGGGATTGATGTAATGAGTGAAGGGGTTCGTGTAGCAGCTACAGGATATGGGCGTGTAGCTGTGGATTATGCGGATTTTGTGATTACGGAGATTACCTGTCATGGAAGAGGTGGCAGAGAACTGGCGGGAAATGAATGTGCAATTATTGATGTAGGTGGTCAGGATACGAAAGTAATCTTGATAGATCAGGGAATGATCCAGGATTTTCTTATGAATGATAAATGTTCTGCCGGAACCGGGAAGTTTCTGGAGATTATGGCGAATCGACTGGGAGTTACCATTGCGGAACTGTTTGACCTGGCAGAACAGGGAACTGTGGTACCGATCAGTTCGTTGTGTACGGTATTTGCGGAATCTGAGGTAATCAGCATGATTGGTGAAGGGCGAAGCAGAGAGGATATAGCTGCGGGAGTGGTAAATTCTGTAGCGGAGAAAGTTGCGCAGCTTGCCAGAAGAAAGCAGCTTCCAGGGACAGTGCTCCTTACGGGAGGATTGAGTGAATGTCCGTATTTTGCAGAAATTCTTTCGGAAAAACTTGGATGTGCTGTTGAAGCTATGAAAGACGGAAGATATGCAGGAGCGTTTGGGGCATCATTGCTTGCCGGAGAAAAAAAGAAATAAATAATCAACTGTAGAGGATAATAAGGACTGCAACAGTTGGCGAATGGTATGAAAGAAGTAAAAAATAATATAAAAACGATAGAAAGATGAGGTACAAAGATGGAAATAATTAAAGATTTACCAGAAGTATTTGAGGAGTTTGCGGAGCAGAGGAAGAATTCATTTCTTGCTATCAAGAAGATTAAGGATCAGAATATCCCGGTAATTGGTTCTTACTGTACATATTTTCCACAGGAGATTGCAATGGCCATGGGAGCTGCTTCTGTAGGTTTATGTTCCATGTCTGATGAGACAATCCCGGTAGCCGAGCAGACATTGCCGAAAAATCTTTGTCCACTGATCAAGGCCAGCTATGGGTTTGCAGTGACAGATAAATGTCCATTCTTTTATTTTTCAGATGTTGTAGTTGGTGAGACTACCTGTGACGGAAAGAAAAAAATGTATGAATTTATGTCTGAATTTAAGGATGTATTTATTCTGGAGCTTCCTCATAAACAGACAGAGGCTGCACTTCAGTACTGGAAGAGTGAGATTATCCGTTTCAAAGAATATCTGGAGAAGAAATTTGAGGTGGAGATCACAGAGGAGAAGCTTCGTGAGGCAGTCCGCATCAGCAATGAGGGACGTCGTGCTTTGAAAGATTTCTATGAACTGATGAAACAGGATCCGGCTCCAATGAAGGGTGAGAATCTTTATAATGTATTGTATGGAACTACCTTTAAGTTTGACCGTTCCAAAGTCCCGGCAGAGATTGATGCACTGACAGTGAAGCTGAAAGAAGAATATGCAGCAGGCAAAAACGAAGGAAAAAAACATCGTATTCTGATCACCGGATGTCCAATGGGCGGAGCTACCATGAAAGTAGTAAAAGCAATTGAAGAAAATGGCGGTGTGGTAGTTGTTTTTGAAAACTGCTCCGGTGCAAAGAGCGTAGACAGACTGATTGATGAGAATAATCCGGATATTTACGAAGCAATTGCAAGACGTTATCTGAATATCGGCTGTTCTGTTATGACTCCGAATCCGAACCGTTTTGAATTGTTGAATGAATTGATCGACGAGTATCAGGTAGAAGCTGTTGTGGAAATGACTCTTCAGGCCTGTCATACTTATAATGTGGAAGCCGGTAAAGTTGGCAGATTTGTAAGAGAAGAGAAAAAGATTCCTTATCTGCATGTGGAGACAGATTATTCTCAGTCTGATGTTGGACAGCTAAATACACGTATTGCAGCTCTGATAGAAATGTTATAACTGTGAAGATATTATAAGATTATAGAAAAGGCAGGTATTTTTCATACCTGCTTTTTCCTGTAATACTCAAAGTTAAAAAAGAACTACATTTCTATGACTTACGTTTTTTCTTTGCTATTTTTTCTGTCCAAACAGGAATCCCATATAGCGCGCAAACGTATATACTACTAAAAGTACTGCAATTACTGTTTCAATCAGCACTACATATTTTAAAAACGGAAGAGGTTTTCCCATGTTTGCAGCGCATGCCATAGTCTGTTTGGATGCAATTGCACTGATTACAAATGGGAATGTAAATGCAGCATAGCTTGGGTAAAACGGCATTTTCAGATATGTAATTGCCTTTACCAGTGAAAAAATATAAATTGCGGTTGCTGCTGCCAGCATTCCTGTAAGAAAGCCATATGACTTCGGCATTACTGACTGTACATATCCGGCAATACAAAGACTTGTCGGTGCTGCGTAAATGCAGATGAGCGGTTTTGCGGGATCTGGTACTTCTTTGAATTTTACGTATCTGTAGGTTATCAGAATCAGAAGCAGGATCAGTGTGACAAAACCAAACCAGAATGCTGCTGTTCCGATAGAGGCTGCCTTTTCATAAGCAGGGGCTGTAACAGATGCTACTACAATTCCTACATATACAATAAAATAGCTTGCGAAAACTTTTGGCATCTGTAATTTCAGTAAGAATTTTACTGTAAAATATATGATCAGAATTATATGGAGACAGATTGCCAGAAGCCAGATAAAATAAGCTGCTTTGCCGATAAATGGTTTTACATAAACACTGAGAAGCATTAAAGCCATGGGAAATGTTCCGGATACGCTTGCCATGATGGGATTCTTCATGTCTTCCCTGACCATTTGTGGAAACATGATTAATTTCAGTAAAACAAGTATGAGCAAAAATGCTGCCAGGATTCCGCAGATATAGCGGATTCCTTCTGAGTAACTCTGTAAGAGATTTCCCAGTGCCGCCAGACCAAGCATTACACCGCAAAGCGGGATAGGAATTTTTTTAATTGTGTTTTTCATTGTTGTCTTATCCTTTCCTGTTATATAAGCAGATATTTGTGATTAGTTTTGCTGCCTGATCATAGTCAAATATCTGCCCGCAGTCTGATTTGACTAAATTTCTTCAATGGTACGTCTCTCTGCCGGTTCATCAATCTCATCCTGATTTTTGATTCCCAGCTCGCGACAGACAATCTGGGCTACTTTCCATGCACATAACCCTGTAAAATAGATACACTGTTCTTTGTGTTCGCCCTGTCCCATATTGAATTCTTTTGTCAGAATACGACAGCAGATTGCATTTTTTCCATTTGCTTTTTTAAACCAGTCGTGAAGTTCATGTGTCAATTCCATACATTTGATACTCTTTGGATCTGTTGGACCATTTTGTCCGGTTCTGCCAAAAAACATTCCCAATGCAAGAATTCCTCCGTTAAATGCACCGCAGATACATCCTGATTTTCCTGCTCCTACTGCCATACCAGATGCCATTGCGATAACTTCTTCGGGAACGTCAAGTTTGAATTCCTCTCTGATCGCACTGATCAATGCTTCGCAGCAATAATAGCCGCCTTTAAATTTTTTTTCTGCTGCCCGCTGAATTGCTCTTGGACTTGCTTCTGTTACTCCGATTTTCATAAGTAACTTCCTCCCTTTTTTATTTACAGTACTTTTCTGATATTCCGTATTTTCCTAAAAATATTTAAGGTACTGCCAATAAACTTATTATACTCAAAACTTGTCTGGATTTGAAATTCATTGTGCAAATAAATACCAGTGTTTTATTTGTTTTATCTATAAATAATAATGCCCCTTTTATGACAGATAAGGGATATATGAGGTATCAAAGCCTGTAAAGTATGTCATAATGAACAGGGCTTTTCTGACATTCATGACCATTAGACAATATGTCATTCCGTAATTACAGAAACATTTCCGTCCAGTGGTATATTAATATTAATTAGTTGAATTGATACTTTTATATTATCTGGAGGAGAAGAATGAAAAGTAATTACAGGATTTTTACAGCAGTTTTTTTATCGGCGGTTCTGACAGCTACAGCTCCGTTAACAGTATGCGGGGCGGAGGTTTTTTCAGCGGGAGAATCTTTCAGTGATGGAACAGGGAGTATTCCTGCCATATTGACAGATATGGTTCTGCCGGGTGGAGAGATTGGAACAGAATATCAGGTACAGCTTGAAGCTGATACAGATGTGAGCTGGAGCCTGGAGGAGGGAAGCAAGCTTCCGGCGGGACTTACGTTGTCTTCCGGGGGAGTGATCAGCGGAACACCGCAGGAGGAAGGGAGTTTCAGCTTTACTGTACAGGCGGACAATGGTATTGGAGTTTCTTCACAGGAACTGAGCCTTTATGTTGCACAGCGTGAGCAGGAACCTGTTATAAAGCAGTATGAGCTGACATCAGGTACTGCTTTGATCAATCTGGGAATTCATGCAGAGGGAGAACAGTCACGTAAGCGGTTATTTCTTTATAATGCAGGAACAGACTCGCTTCATCTCTCTGATTTTCCGCAGAGCAGATATTTTGATTTTTCCTACGCACCGATTTTCGATACAAATACGGATGAAGAAATGCAGCCCGGAAGTTGTGCGGCTGTGGACATTGATGATAAGAAGGATCTGCCTGCCGGAAATTATGAAGAGACAGTGACATTTGAGACAAAAGAAGGTGCTTCCTGTAAGGTTACTCTGAAAGTAATTGTGGGAGCTTCCTCTGAAAAAGATTATGAGCTGAGTATAGAAACAGGTACAGAAGAAGAGTTTACAGAAAGCGATTTCTATGATCCGGAATTTCGTGTGGAGAAGTATGTAGTAGTCAGAAATTCAGGGAAAAAGGAAACCAGAATACGGGTAGACACTTCCGGTCTTAAGAACTTTGAAGTAGATGACCAGATGGCAAAGTGGACAGAAGATTATGAGGAACAGGATTCCAAAAAGCTGCTGAAACCGGGAGAAACGCTTTATTTTTATATATTGCCGAAGCAGGAATACGGAATTTATGATGAAACGTTTGCATTTCTCGCAGATGACGGAAGCAGATATCCTCTTCATGTTACAATGAACAGAGAGAAGAATCCGACAGAAAAGAAGCAGCTGGAAATTACTGAAAAGTCTGCCGGGGCTTTTCCGACAATGCAGTGGGGTTATAAGACACTTCCGGAAGCAAAGACATATATTCTGAAAAATGTTACTGACACAGATATGAAGCTGTCTTTTAACCGCAGTAAAGAATGCAGTGTGTCATTGTCCGGAAATGCTTATCTGGCACCTGGGGAGAGCACAGAACTGAGACTCTTGCCAAAACTGGGGCTTTCGGTGGGAAAATATAGTTTTCAGGTGACTGTGACTGCGAAAACAGTGGCAGGAGAACACCTGACAACGCAGAATCTGTATAATTCTTTTATTGTAGGAGACCGGACTTATCAGGGACTGGCAGATGCTGTTGAGCCTGTGACCGGAATTACCAATGGCACAGAAAAAACAGCTGATGCTTTGCATCTGCCAGATTGGCTGGAAGTTTATGGTGCCGAGGTGGATGGAAAGAAAACAACATTTTCTGCATCTGTGAAGTGGGATGTGGAGGATTGTGTGTATGATCCGAAAAGCAAGGCAGCTCAAAGTTTTACAGTGACCGGTCATCTGGAACTGAACGAAGATGAAAATAATGAAGGACTGGACACTGCCGTACAGATAATGGTACAGGTGGATGCATATCAGACATTAAACAGACCGGTTATTGACTTATTGAGAACCGGAGTGAGAACAAATTATGCAATGCTTTATCTGAGAGATCTTTCCAATGAAGCAGACGGCTATCAGTTTGTGACAGCCAAATCTCAGAAGGATCTGAAAAAGGGGAATTATACTGCGCAGACAAAAATTACAAATTCTGAACTGAATCAATATCCTGAGCTGAAGTATATTCCGGAGGGAACACATAGTCTTTATTGCAGGGCATACAAAGAGAACAGCAGCCATGTTATGGAATATGGGGAATGGTCAGACGGGGTTCCGGTTACGGTAAAGGTAAAGACTCCGGACGCACCTGTGGTTCAGAAGGTGCAGGTGAAGAAAAATGATGTCAGAATAGTACTTAACAGCAAGGGTGAGGAACCGGACGGTTACGATGTTGTTGCTGCCAGAAGTAAGAACGGAAAAGAACCATCGGATTATATAAAGGTAAAGAGTGGGTATTCCGGAAGCAGTAAAGAGCTTATCTTACGGGGCGTACCGGCAGGAACGTGGTATATTGGCGTACATGCTTATAAATATCTGAATGGGAGCAATACCAAAGTGCTCAGTAAATGGGCAGAGGTCAGGAAGGTAACTGTAAAAACAAGCCTTGTAACAGGAAAACCTGCTGTTAAATCAGCTAAGGTTTCCAGACAGGGAACAAAAAGAAATGTAACGGTGACGTTTACTGCTCCAAAGTCCTGTGATGGAACAGACTGGGTACTGGCAAAGAAAGTTTCCAAATCTGATGACGGCAGCTATACAGGTGTAAGCAGTTATGCTTATACAAAGAAAAATCAGACAAAAACCACGGTGGTCTTTAAAAGTGTGAAGCCCGGAGTCTACTACCTTGCAGGACGTGCCTATGTAAAAGGCTATGCAAAAAGTTATACGAAATGGTCGAAAATAAAGAAAATAGTTGTGAAATAAGCACTGTTGTCATTTGTTTCGCAGAGATTTCACTTTTAAGAAAAAAGATCTCCCTTTTACCAGGCGTTTATACCTGCTTTTTCCCGTAATACTCAAAGTTTACGGTACTGCCAATAAACTTATTATACTCAAATCTTGTCTGAATTTGGAGATAAATAATGTCCTTTTTATGACAGATAAGGGACATATGAGGCATCGAAGCCTGTGAAGTATGTCATAATGAACAGGAAAAGCACATTATGATAAAGGCAATGACATTTTTAGTAAATGTAGAAAGGACAACAAAATGAAGCAGAAAAAGATTGTAATTATTATGGCAGGGATTTTAACAGCAGCGGCTGCTATGACGGGCTGTGCGGAACAGAATAAAACAGCGACACAGGTTGATTATACGCAGAATTCACAGGGGAAATCCGAACAGACAAAACAAAAAACAGCAGAAAAATCTCAGCCGGATAAAAAACAGGTAAATAAAAGTACATCCGGTGGAAAAGAAAATTCAAATCAGACTGCGGATAAGAAGACGAAAGTATTTGCCTCATCCAATAATGCGGGCGATGTACAGAATTCAGGGAATGATGCGGATAATACAGATGATTCACAGAATACAGATGATTCACAGAATACATACGTGGACAATAATTCATCTGAAAATAATGGCTCAACAGGCGACGGTGGCAATCAAATTGATCAGACAGCAGATCAGGCGATGATATATGACAGTGAGGGAAATGGAAGACTGATTTCTCAGGCTGACGATGGAAACTGGTATGACAGTGACGGAAATTGTTATGGAAGCTGGGAGGATATTGGGCGTGCTATGGATGAAGATGGTGTTACGGATCAGGATGGCAATAAATACTACTGGACCTGGACCGCACCTGATGATGCATCAGGAAAAGTAAGAGATCCGTATGACCTGTATTCCTGGGATCCGGGAACCAATTCCTATATACCGTTTCAGGCTGCGGAATCTGACTGTAGTCCTATAGGCAGAGGAAACGGCTGGTATTATTATGATGAAGACAGCGGCGAATATGTTCCGTGGTAAAAAATAAGAAAACAAAAGAAACAGTTTTGAAATCATTTTGATGGGTTTCAAAACTGTTTCTTTTTATATACAAGAAATAGTGAAGGGGCATATCCGGCAGAATCAGTGAAAAGAATTCTGCCGGATGTTTATCTGGTAAAGATCAGCTGATCAGTTTCAGGAAAGTATTTCTGTCACAGGTTCCGGAAACCGTTAAGCCCTGTGCCTTCTGGAATGCCTTTACAGCAGAGAGAAGTCCTGAGCCAAAGGTACCGGGAATCTCTACACCGTTTGGATCATAAGCACGTAAAAGAAGGAGAATCTCAGCGGCAGTTACCATATACTGGGTTTCACCGCTTTTTACGTAATGTTTACCAAGGGCATTGCTTGTGTTAGTTCCCCAGATACCGTCTACATCCAGACCGGCACCATAATCTTTGTTCAGAGCTGTCTGAAGAACTTTAATAGCTGCTTTCTTAGTGGCAGCATCTCTTTTCCCGGTAATGGAGATGCCAGTATTGGCAAATTTATTGGCATAACTCTGACCTTTGCGGATTTTGGCATTTCCAGTAGTTGGCTGTGGTTCTGGATCCGTAGATGTAGAATCTTCATTATAACGAAGAACACAATCCCACGGGCAGTTGTAGTAATTCTGGATTTTAATTTCGTTGCCATTCTGGTCACCCGGAGTACCACCGTGGGCTCCACCATTTTCATTTATACTGGCAGAAACTACTTTGCCGTTGCCGATATGCATAACTGTATGGCGTGCAATGTTTAACAGTACATCACCGCGTTTCATACCGCTTCCGTTGTCAAGATTAACACTGGAAGTAACGTCTTTGAATCCGCAAGACAGGAAAACAGACTTCATACTTTTGGTATTATAAGCTCCTTTTGTTTTTACAGGTACACCAGCCTGCTGCCATGCAGAGATTACCAGTGAAGAACAATCGTAGTCCGGTCCCCATCTGTTATCCTGATCATATCCGTGTGCCGGATCGTTTGCGATTTCAATTGCCCATGTTACTGCTTTTTCTGTTTTTGTCATTTTTTTATCCTCCTGAAATTTGATTATTTATTTGCTCACCGGTGATACATCTTATAAAGAGTGAGAAAAGGGAAAAATGTAAACATGAAACAGAAAAAAATAAAAAGCATTTCCTGATTGTTGCTTCGAGGTCAGAAAAATGCTTTTCGAGGACAAAAACACGAAAATTGTCGAATTGTAATTATATTTAATCCTGATGAGAGGCCTGGTATATTTTCAGTATTTTTACAATGTATTCAGTCTGGCGTTCACCCATTTGATTCATGATTGAAATCGCATCCTGAATAGCCGGGCTTTGAATATCTTTATTATGAGGAAGCAGATCATAAAGAAAATAGTCAAGTCCCACATCAAGAATTTCAGAAAGCTTAAGGAGATTTTCAATAGTAGGCATATACTTACCTGTTTCAATCCGGCTGATCGTACTTACAGATAAACCACTTAATTCTTCCAGGTGTTCCTGGGTAATATTTCTGTTGATCCGAGCTTCTGCAATTCTTTTTCCGATAGTATTGTTTTTCATAAATAAAAATCCTTTCCTTTGATAAAGTTTAACAGACGGAATTAAATATGTATAAGGATATAAATGACAAGCGACTAATCAAATTTGATATGTTTTATGACAGGAGGAATATAGGAATATGGACGAATATACAAAGGATTTGTATACCATGATGTTTTCTTTGCAGACTTTGCAAAATCAGGGAATTACAATCAGAGAAACTGTATATAAAAGTCTGGACAAATTACTGTTATGGAATAAAGAATCTGAAAACAGTAAATATCTCGAATTAGCGTTGCTTCATATGCAGGCTTATGCTAATATGGGATTTGCTTTAGATGAAGAAAATAAGACAATACGTGAGATATTAAAAAAGACAGGAAAGACCAGAGAAGACTTTTTCCCGAAAGGATATCTTCTTGGAAAGAGAATTAAACTGACCAAGTCACAGGTTCGTGGTATGATTGGAAGATGGAGACCTTCCAGAGACAGTCCGATGACAATCGGAGAACTGGTGGATGATATCATCAGAAAGGTAAAAAACCATGAGGAAGGCAGATACATTTATCAGTATCACAGAACTGATGTGACAACCAAAGGGGATATCGAGGTTTATGAGCTGGTCATCAATAAGGATGAAAGTTATTTTTATGATGTGAAGAAATTCAGATTTTATACATTCATGGAGGAATAATTGCTATGATAAGAATAATGATTCTGGATGATGACGAAATGTATCTGAAAAAAGAAAAGGATATCACAGAACAGTATTTTGCAGAGAAAAACGTAGATTGCACGGTAACGATATACCAGAATGTGGAATGGTTTCTGCTGGGATTGAATGAAGAAAAATTCGATATGTATATTCTGGATATCCGGATGCCTGGAGAAAACGGAATAGAGGCAGCGAGGGAAATTCGCAGACTTTATCCGGATCCGGTTATTATATTTATTACAAATTTTGTGGATTATGCAATAGAAGCATATGAGGTAAACACCTATCGTTATATCCCCAAAGAGTGTCTGAAGGAAAAACTTCCGCAGGCTTATGATGCGCTTCTTCCTGGAATTATGGAGAAAGAAGAGCGGTACTATATCATAAATAAAAGAAATGAAGTTGAAAAACTGGCATATTCTGATATTTTCTATATGAAAAAAGAAGGAAAATATGTGATTTTTGTGCACAGGCGTGGGGAAGTAAAGATCAGAGCAAGTCTGTCAACAGTAGAAAAAGAACTGAATTCAAAAGAATTTATTATATCTGACAGAGGATATCTTGCAAACATCCAACATGTGATGAAGATGAAAGGAAGGGATCTTTATATGCGGGACGGTAATATTATTACAGTTGGCAGAGAAAGATTCAAAGGTGTCAGAGAAGCAATTCTGAATTACTGGGGGGTATGAAGAATGCTGAAAGTTTTATTGTATGGACTGGCAACGTTTATGGAGACAGGGATAGGTGTCTGGATATTTAGCCAGACGTTTTCTGAACGAAGAATATTAGAAAAAAAATATTATGTTCTAGAATGGCTGTTGTATTCTTTGATTTTTTTTGGAATTTATAATTTTTCTGTTTCATTATGGCAGATTGATAAAAAAATAGAAAAATATGTCATAAAAGTTATTTGTATATACATAATTGGATTAATTGCAGGAATTATATATGATATTTTTTTTGTAAAGAAAAAGGAGATGGTCTTAAGAAGAATATTATATATCGGCATGATATTTTGGTTAACTGCTCAGTATTGGGCTGGATATCAATCGTTGTTAATGATTATTCTTGGGAGTGGAATAATTGTATTATATGTTTTTTGCTACTTTGATTGCACATTTAAACAGGCATATGTTTGGAATTTTTTCTATGCAGTTAATATAGGATTGATAAAAGAGGCTTATGTTGTATATGCAGGGGTGTTTAACCATAAACAGTGGGATGATTTTTATTCATATCCGAGAGGACATACATATCAGGAAGTTATATTTTGGATTTTAGGCTGTTTATTCATATTTTGGATAATTAAATTTATTTTGTCAGTAAACAGTATAAAAGGAATATTGCGTACACGTCTGAAGGAACTTTTTATTATTGGATTGTTAGAGTATGTTTTATTAATAGTTAGCATCATATACAAATTTGGTACGATTAAAAAGGAAAATTTTGTAATGACCGCATGTTTATTAGCAGTTAGTAATATAGCATTGATTGGTGTATATGTTAAGTTTCAAAAAAAGACCCTAGAAATGAGAAATCAGATTTTAGATATGAGATGCAAATTAATGGAAGAAGAATATGAAGAATTGAGAATGTCATATGACCGGTATCGGTGTTTGGTGCACGATGAAAAACATTTGCTTTTATATATAAAAGAATGCCTGGAAAATGGAGAACTGGATTCATGTATCACTTTTTTGAATCATTACAAGAGAGAAAGCATTAGATATAGTGGAGTAGCGTGGACAGGAATTCCAGAAATAAATTTTATGTTGAATATAAAAGTGCGAAAAATGGAAGAAAAGAATATTTTTTTTAAAGTAGATTCAAAAATAGAAAAAATTCCGATGAAAGACATAGATTTTGTTGTACTCCTAGGAAATCTTTTGGATAATGCAATAGAAGCTGCTGAAAAGTGTGAAGAGGGAAAAGGTAAAATTACGTGTATTTTTCGAAATATTAATGATATGTTTATTTTTAAAGTAAAGAATACAAGCATATATAAACCTTATGAAAAAAACACTAAATTTTATACAAGTAAAAAAGAGAAAGATGAGCACGGATGGGGGATTGAAAGTGTCAAACAAATTGTAAGAAAGTATAATGGTGAAATAGATTTTAAATATGATAAAGATTTTTTTGAAGTAGAAATAATAATTAGCGATAATACATAATGGGAGAGTGACGGTTATGAACGAAATGAATGATAAAATAATAGGAAATGTGGAAAAAGAATTAGATGAAATAGAGATAATAGATACGGAAAGTATAGAAGAGAAATTGTCTTTTATTGTATATGGAACTATAGTGTGTTGCTGAAATTGGATTATTTATGCAGAAAAAATCGAACTATGTTTCTTAAAATATTAATCTTAGATGTACATCGGCAGAAAAATTTTGGAAATCTAAAAGGAAGTACGCCAAAAGAACAATATGATTATTATGAAAAAAAATATCTTAACAATGCAACATATGTAAAATCTTTACTGCAGGAATATCCCGAGTTAAAACGTCTGCTTGAATTAAAAAATAACTCTATCCAGAGAGCAGAATGTGAAATCAGGAAATCTCTTTATGCAGAAAAAGAACAGATACAAAAAATATTCTGTGATGGAAGAAAGTTTTCCGGGACTGTGGGAATTTACATGTCGAAAGGCGATACACACAGAGGAGGACGAAGTGTGGCGAAGGTAGAATTGGATAATGGAACAATTCTGTACTATAAGCCACATAGTCTTGATAAGAATATAAAATATCAGGAACTTTATAACTATTTATGCAGAAAAACAGGAATTTCCTGCAGGACGGTACAATATTTATCTCATGATTCCTATGGATGGGAAGAAAAAATTGAGAATATTCCCTGTAAAAACGAAAGTGAGGTGGAGCATTATTATTTCAGAATGGGCATACATCTGTTTTTGGGATATGCCCTCGGAGCAACAGATCTTCATGGTGAAAATATTATCGCACATGGAGAATATCCTGTGATTATCGATATGGAGACATATCCGGGATATTTAAAACAACAATCAGAGAAAGACGGAAGTAGTGTAGAAGAAAAAATAAACAAAAGTACAGAGATAAAATTGGCAAATTCGGTTATACATACAGGAATGCTTCCTGTTCTCACATGGGGCAGAGGAAACAGAGGAGTTCTTATAAGTGCAATGGGAACAGAGGAAAAGATAAAAACACCGTTTAAACTTCCTGTGGTAAAGGATGATAAAACATCTGATATCCACATAGAATATGAACCTGTGGAAATGCAGATAAAGGAATGCATTGTAAGACTAAATGATCAGGTTATCAATGCGGCAGATTATACGGAATGCATTATCAGAGGATTTTGCAGAGCGTACATGGTGGCAATGGCAGATAAGAAAGTGGAGGTGATGTTGTCCGGCTTTTTTGACGGACGTTCCAGAGTTGTACTGCGGCATACCCAACAGTATGCAATGTATCTTATGGCTTCGTTTCATCCGGATTATATGAAGTCAAGAGAATGCAGGAAAGCTCTTTTGAATGTGATTCACAAAGAGGGGGAATCTTCTTTTATGAAAGAGATTCATGATTATGAAATTGACAGCCTTCTGGAAATGGATATACCCTGCTTTGAGATTGATGCGAACAGCAGATCTGTTTATGATGGAAATGGCGGAGAACATAAAGAATATCTGCCCTGTACTCCTTATGAGTCATGGCGAATGCATATGAAGCAGATGAGTTACTCTGATATGGAATGTCAGTGTGATTATATCAGGCTGTCCATGGAAATGCTGAAGGCATCTGATGGAAAGAAAAAGATGTTTCCGACCAGGATAAAGGGATATGACACAGATAAAGAGCGCAAAATATACAGTCAGATCAGAAAGATAGTTCATCGAATCTGCAGCAGAGCAATTATCCGGGAACAGAGCGCCGGCTGGGCGGGTCTGCAATTCTGGGATAATGGTCACTGGAATCTCAGATCAGGTGGAATATATTTATATGATGGAATATCCGGGATAGTCTTGTTTCTTGCAAAATATCTTCATGATTTTGAAGAAAAGAATGCAAGTGCAGAAGAAATTTATCATCTTGCTGTTTTGAGATTGAAAGCTTATACAGATGAAATACACAAAAAACAGATTTATGATAAAAATCTTCTGACAGGTATTGTAAATGGAGAAAGCTCGGTGGTATATACCTATCTTTATCTGTTTAAACTTACAGGAAAAAGAGTGTGGATGATTTATGCGGAAAAGCATTTCAGCATTATTGAGAGGGTATGGAAAGAAGATTCACAACTGGATTATCTGAGCGGAAATGCCGGAGCTATTGTAGTGGCAGTGATGTTATATAAAGAAACCGGAAATCTGAAATATTATGAAATAGCGGCAGATATGGAAAAAGATTTGTGGAAGAAAGGACAGGAAACCGGAAATGGATACGGATGGAGATTAAAAGGAACAGACGGACCGCTGGCTGGAATGTCTCATGGCAACAGTGGATTTATGATGGCTTATGCAGCGTTGTATGAATGTAATCATAAAGCGGAATATGCTGATAAAATACAGCTTTTGCTGAGATATGAGGATTCTCTGTACTCAGAGAAAGCCGGAAACTGGAAGGATTTACGAGAGAGTTCAGGGGAAAGCTTCATGAATGCATGGTGCCATGGGGCGCCGGGAATCCTGCTTTCACGAATGAAACTGGAAGAGCTGTTTCCTGAGGATATGCAGATTAAAAAAGACAGGTTAAATGCTGCAGACTCTTTGTTTTATGGAGAACAGGATGAAAAAATTTGTCTGTGTCATGGGATGTCCGGGAATTTACTTATTATGAAGAAGTACCTTCGAAAATATGGTAATAAAAAAATGAAGGAGCAATATGAGGCGTTATGTGACTGCCTTTTATTTCAACTGGATCACCCGGCAAAAATATCTGGGACAGAATATCTGAATCTGGCTTTTATGAATGGCATTTCCGGTACGGGAATGGCATTAATGGAAATTTTATGAAAACTAAGGGAACACCTGCAGACTGTAAATTTATGGTCAGCAGGTGTTTCTTTTATTTGTTTTCGGAAATACATCTGAGAATTAGTTTCTTCTTCATCCGATTGACGTACTGGCGGGACAGCTTCAGTTTCCGGGCAATCTGGGCATCGCTTTTATCCTGATAAAAGTACATGGACAGAATTTTTCTCTGGACACTGTCCGAAGGGTAAGAGTTGATATATGCGGTTACATCATAATAGGTGTCATCAAAACTGTCGGGAGCCTGTAATGAAACAGAACAAGAATCAAAATCATCTTTTTCAGGTTCGGAAAGACAACTGCGGCAAAGGGAACGATATCTGTTTTCGACAGAGGTCTGCATGTATCTGATACATTCACCTTCTGAGGATGAAGAACTTAAATATGGCAATGTCTTTAACAAAGTAAGATACAATTCCTGTGTGGAATCTTCGCGTTCCATGCAGTGAATCCGGGATGCATATCCTTTCACAAGCGGTTCCATACGTTTGAGAATTTCACTGTCTGAATCTGGGATACCATTTTGATAATTTTGGATAAGTTCTGTCAGTGTTTTCATAGTTATCTACCTCCTTTTTAGGGGAAGTAGTAAGAAAACTGCTGATCAGAAACTAAAAAAGAAAAAAATTGTGAGTTTACAAATGGAAGAGAAAAAACTCTTTATTAAGTGAGTTTGCAAATTCAAATTAATGATAAGAGGAGAAAAAATATATGGTAAAAAGAGATTGGTAGAATAATTGTAGAGAATAAAACTGTGCCTTAAATTGGAACGGTAATAATAAGACCAGAAAAGACTTTTAGTGGATGGAATATAGAAAAAAATGCGTAATAAAAGAAGATTAAGAGGAGGGAGGTGAACTATGGAAACAACGGTTATGAATGTGGCAGTTTCACATGGAATCTGGGCAGTGCTGGCGGTATTTCTTTTGGTTTATATTGTGAAATCAAATGAAAAACGAGATGAGAAACAGGAAGAGCGGGAAAAAAATTATCAGTCTGTAATAGAGAAACTGACAGAGAAATTAGAGATTTTACATCAGGTACAAAGTGATTTATCAGAAATCAAAGAGAATCTTTTTGGTAAGCATAAGCAGGAGTAAAAATTCAGGTATAAAATTGTCAACGAATCATGAAAGCTTATCTCAGCCTATAATGAAAATAGGATACTGACTCCACTACTTTTTTCACTTCTCTTTTTGCCTTACAATAGTCTTAGGCAGGATTAAGTTTGATTGCACCTTGGAGGATTTGCACCCCGTTTGTCAACGTAAATGATTTGCCCTTGAGCACAGCATATTGTCGCACCTTTTATGAATAGCACGAGTAGCAAAGTCCGTATTATCTCGGGCAAATCTCCTGCCAATTCTATAGTAAAGGAGTTGTTCTGTATGAAAGACCTTCTGGAAATTTCCTGTGGACTGGATGTCCACAAAGAAAAAATTGTTGCATGTATCCTGACTGGTCCTCTGGGCAAGCCAACCCGTTCTGAAATCCGTGAGTTTTCTACATTGATTCCGGATATGATAGCATTACGGAATTGGATCGTTTCTAAAAACTGCCATCATGTAGCTATGGAAAGCACCGGTATCTATTGGATGCCGATTTATGAAATACTGGAGGATGCTTTCTATGGTGACATTACCCTGCTTGTTGTAAATGCACGCCATATGAAAAATGTTCCTGGCAAAAAGACCGATATGCGGGATTCCGAATGGATTTCCACCTTGCTTCGCGCCGGACTTCTGAACGGAAGTTTTATTCCCGAAAAAAGAATTCGGGAATTCCGCGATCTAAATCGTTACCGTAAGAGTGTCATCCGCGATATTACATCACAGAAGAACAGGATTGAGAAATTTTTACAAAGTTCCGGCTTCCGTCTATCATCCTTTATTTCTGATATTTTTGGCGCTTCGGGTAGAAACATCATTCTGCATTTAATTGAACATGGGCAGATTGATAAAACTGCTTTAGATTCTTGTCTCAAAACCAAGACCAGAAACCGTATTGATGAAATTCTCATGTCCGTGAACGGAACACTGTCAGAACACCAAAAGGCATTTTTAAGGATTCTCATGACTCATTACGATTCTTTAAAGAAACATCTTGCTGAAATTGAAACGAGTCTCGAGAAAGATATGGCTCCATTTGCCCTGCAGGTTGAGCAGTTGAATAGCATCTATGGAATAAGCACAACTGCTTCCTGTGCAATTATTGCTGAAATCGGTATTGATATGAAGCCGTTTAAAACTGCGGAACACATCTGCTCATGGGCCGGTCTGTGCCCAGGTAATAACGAAAGTGCTGGAAAACGAAAAAGCACCTCTGTCACAAAAGGCAATCCTTACATAAAAAGTATGCTCTGCGAAATTGCCTGGGTGATTGCAGGGAAACGCAACACTTATCTTTCGGCATGGTACTGGAGAATCAAACAGAAAAAAGGAGCCAAAAAAGCGATTGTCGCACTTGCCCGAAAACTTCTTGTCATCATCTACACAATGTTAAAACAAGGAACTCTATTTGACGAATCCTGTTTTGAAACAAGACGTAAGCACTGTGAACAAAAACAGCTTTCTCGTTATATACGGGAATTGGAAAAGCATGGTTATCATGTGGAAGCTCAAAGCTAGCCTTTCTTAAATACGATCAATCTCTCACTACAGGCAGCCAATACTGTGACTGCTTTATAGTGATGCTTTCATAATTGTTGAAAACATTTGTTGTCAAGGTTCAAGTTCTTTGCTACGAGTTTTATTTTCGTAGCAAGGTACAATATTTTTCCGTTTCAATACATCAAAAGTAAAAAGATTTCATCTACAGTTAAAAAATAATATTTTTTACAATGCTCATAAACCACCTGCTCGTTGCTTTTTGGTACGAGGCTCAAGATCAAATTTCAAAGTTTTTGTAATTAGTCTTGTTTCCAATCTTCTGCGTAAATTTTCATCTACACAATAATGTACCTGTCCAAGTTCATCATATAGTTCCCTTGTAGATAACCGTAATATGTAGCCTTCATAATGTTTCAGCACTCGATTGATTGCTTCAATATCCCCGTCTGTTGCCGCTTTAATCGTATGAAACGGTAACAAATCTGATTTCGTTATATTATTTTTCATCCGATTTTCTCTCCTCCAAAACCTCCTTCATCAGGTTCAGTGAACGTTTTCGATGTTCACAAATAGTACTTCGTACAAGATTCATTTTTCTGGCAATCTCCGCATCACTCATTTCCAAAAAATACGACATCAAAACAACTTCTCTTTTTCGCTCTGTAAGCGTTTCCAATGCTTCTACAATAAGCGAATCTTTCACTTCGATATCATATCCCCGTACCTGAAACCATCGACTGTCAATACTATATTCATCTACCATGGTAAGTTTGTTCAGTTCCGTCTCTGACAATTCAGAAAACATAATTTCATGCTTACGACGATAATTCATATGCCTTAAATAATCTATCTTTTCCGCTTTCAATGCTCTCTTACACACATAATCGAATTGATTACGAACCATCAACTCATCACAGGATGATAAGGTGTCTTTCGTAAAATTTCACCTCCCATTTCAACTATACAAAGTGAAATCTTTTCCTTTTACTTATGTCTCGTATCAGAGAGGTCAAATGTTCGCGTATTAAAAATATTTTAGAAAAATTTTAGAATCATATCTGTTTTTGTATATCCCAACCTTCAAAAGCATACGGGAGTGTTCTAAGTCTGCGATATATACATTTTTGCAATATTCTATATAACAGATACGCTTATCCATCATGGCATATGTCAAAAACTGTCAACATATTTCATTAACCTACTACAAATTGTTCTCAATTACTATAACTTTACCCTGACTTAGACAAGGATAAAATTTCCGCATTCTGATTGTTGATGACGAGCCGATGGCGCTGTATTCCACC
>OLRH01000455.1_pt1 | contig 20399 bp, 21 predicted proteins | sample 1672321 | NCBI WGS metagenome assembly OLRH01 (sample SAMEA3136671, study PRJEB25190) | human gut metagenome | reverse complement strand
GGGAACCACCTGCGCGTACACCGGTTGGATTCTCTGCGGAAAATGCAAACGTTTTGGAGTTCTGGATCATACAATAGTTGTTCATATTCTTCTCCTCTCTGATCAAACCTGGATCAGCGTTTTGTATTATCTATATTTACCTTCAAACAATTCCCATACAGAAAAAGCCTCTTGTGCTATCTCATCATAAGGCGGTGCTGTAACGCCTAAAGTCGTATTTTCCATATCAGAAAGTCTTAAACTGCATAAATTTACACCGCTCATTTGTTGCCTTATATCTTCTTCCTTGCTAAGAAACCATTCTGCCTCGGTCACAAATAATTTGAAACTCATTTTCTCTATTTCCCGAATTATGTAGAAGTATATGTAATTAAGCTCTATCCACGCTCTACGAAGCGGATTTCCATATAAAGTATTTACTATTTGCTTGGAGTAATCTCCAAGTCCCATTCTCTCCCACTTCTTCTTTAGCAAATCATACAGTATCCACTTTTCCACACTACATCTTACTTCAACATTATCAAATTCTAAATCCCAATTTCCGTTATAATCAGGATCCATAAATGTAGGTAAAATTGACCGTCCATGAGCTGCTGCATTCCTTATGGCGCACAAATCACTGATAAATCCTATACATTCTTTCATTTTATGTAAAATATCTGGAATGCTGTCTTTCCTAGAATAAACATCATAAAAAATAGTTATAAGTTCTGACAACTCGTTTAACTCTAACTGTTCCATCAAATCCAACAATGGCACAGCATTCTCATCCGTTAAGTAGTCAAACTCATCCGAGCTGCCCCTGTATCTTCTTTTATCTCTTGCCCGCTTAATCAACTTCGCAATTTTAGGTTTCTTGGCTACCCATTCTGATATTACTTCTGCTCCTACATCATGTCCGTCATCAGCAATCCTTATTCTATTGAAATATGTTTTATAAGCATTTTCTATGCCAGTAATCCATGACAAAATGTTTTTCCTAAACTCAATATCTATTCTATCTATTACAAAAAGCAAACCTATTTTAAACTTAGCATCAATACAATCAAGGTCAATATGCTTTCCTGCTTGCATTTTTATGATTTCTTTGCAAGTAAATATTCCCGGCGATAAGTATTCCAACATTCTTGGTTGAAAGTTATTACCTTCAAGCCAATCGACAAATTCCTTATCATCCAATACCGGATAATAGAAATTGTATTCACTTAACCTTTTTCTAATATTTTGAATGGCATTATTCTCAATAATTCGTTCTTGATATTTCCATTCATCTCCTATAAACCTAATATCTGTGGCTTCTTTGATATCTCGGTCTCTTACTCCCTGACTTTGACTTAAGGAAAACTCAACCTCATCTGTGTATTTAATATATTGTTTTCCTTCTTTTTCTTCCAACATAGATTTTTCTATTCTAAACGGTATCCATTCATGTTCAACTTTATATGCGTCTGTATCAATTATTCCATAATTATTTTTTAGCACCAGTATTCTTCCTCTAGACATACTATTTCCACTCCTTTCCACATGGTATTCGGCTTTTAATCGCCACCTATTACAAACAGGAACACACTGTGTATCATTTTCAACTGCACTATACATACATTATAATTGTACCCTTTCAAAGACAATTTTTCAATCGGATTGTATACATAAAAATATCTTAAAAATAAAAAGCAGGTAGCCAGCACACAGCCGACTACCCACCCTCTCAAATTTACTCTACTGATTCCAACACTACCTCTGCAAATCCTTCATCGGTCATGTTCTGGAACTTACCTAACACCTGCTCTCCAAGCTTCTCCATGTCGCTGTCCTTTATGTGCGGCATTACCTGTCTGATCTGCCCAATCATATCCGTCCTGTCCTGTGTCTCAAACACACACATGAAATTGATTTCTTCTACTGTGAATTTACTCATCTTCTTACATCTCCCTCTGTGATTTTTTCTCGGTTTCCTTTTCCGGTGAAGTACGCTCCATCTTATCTCTCTGCTCTATGACCGCCCTTTTCTCCGCCATCTTCTCCTTTATGGAAATTCTGCCTTTGGTCTGTTCCTGTTCCTTTTTCTCGGCTCCATTATTCAGAACATTATCAATCATGTTGTAATTCTGTTCGGTTAGTTCCTCCACCTTTGCGAGTGACTTGTATTCTGCCAGCTTGTCAAGCAACTCCTTTGCCCTTCTCGTAGTCTGAACCGCTTCGCTGTCATCAATCTCCACACCCTGTCCTCAACCGTATCCTGATACTGATAGGTATCATAATCATAGGAAAACTGGTCTATCTCCGTAGCAAGGATAGCCGCCTGCCACTTCTCCAGTGAACCACGCACCTCAATGTCCGGTAACTTGTCAATCAGCTCCGCTATGACCTCGATTGCCTTCGGATCGTCTGTTATGTCCGGTACATAATCCAAGACCTCCAGATCAATGACCTTGCCGGAGAGAATATCCATTTCCACATCCTCATAACGCTCAGTTCCCTCGGTGTGTATGTTGATGCCGATACTCGGAATCCCGCTCATGCGCTCCGGCTGTATGCTTTTCCACACAGCGATTGCTTCCTCCACGCCTGCGATATTCTCATGGAACTCTCCCAGACTGTGAAATTCGCCGCACTCTGCAACCGTTAAGGTAACGGTTTTCTCCGGTATGGCTTCCACAGCAAGTGCTTTCTGCATTGCCTGTTTCTCTGCAAGATAGCTTTCCACTCCCGGAAGATAAGTTGCAAGTGTTCCGGTCTTGCCCTCTGTGATAGGATTGATGTCAACCTTTATGCCGCCGATCATAAGACCGTCCTCATTAAAGGCATTGAACAGAGTATCTTCATGCTCCCTGCCCTTATACTCCACAACCACATCAAGATCGGAGCCTGCTTTCTCCAGTCCTCTGCATCTGCTTCCGGTACTTCCGCCTGAATACGCTCATTCAACTGTTCACGCTCCACCGCTTCCGTTTTCTCCATAAGCTCCTCATAGTCCACCGGAATACGCTTATCCTGTTCTGACAGTCCAAAGTCCTCCAGAACGTCCTTTAACGCCGCATGAATGGAAATATCAGGATTGTCATACACGCCACCGTCAATCAGCCTGTAATCCGCATCAAAAACGGAATAATCATAGCCCTCCGTACAGGTCTGTATGCTGACATATTTATCTTTTATGGAAAATGCCATCTGATCCGGCTCCTTTACCTCAAAATACGGATTGTCCCACTCCGTAATCGGTAAATTTTCCTCGATGTGCTTTTGGTTGGCAGTAGGCATTAACTTTTCCATCTTGCCCTGTTCATAGAACGTATCGAACCGGCTCATATAAAGGGAAATATCATCAAGACCGCCCTGTTTCAACTGATGTTCAAAACGCTGCTTCACAAAGTCTTTCACTTCCTCCGGTGTCATATCCCGGTGTACTCTTACCTTGTCAATACCGATACTATCACTCAGCGTCTGCAAATCGTCTATGAAGTGCTTACTTTCCTTTGCTTCACTGCTGTGGGTAACATCAAGGGACAGGACATTTTTGTTATTCCTTACATGGATCACATCAAATTCAATGCCATGCACACTGACACCAAAGGTTATCCTTGCCTTGTCATCGCTGTACTGTGCATCTTTACCACGATAAGCCTGAAATACTTCCATTGCTTCAGAAATGCTGTCAAAACACTCCAGCTTGCTCCTTTCCGGGCTGTTCTCTGCCCATGTGCTTAAATCGGCAATGACATAGTAGGATACCTTGTCATTTTCAATGTCCATGTGCTTCTGAAGCTGTCTTGCTTCCATGATGCGCTCCAGCTGTGTCCTTCCGTTTACCATGTAGGAACCGATGTTATTTTCCTTATTGAAAGGCATATTCGCCCTTTCCCGCTCTGCTTCATAAAGGGCAGCCGCAGCTTCCTCATAGGTATCGTAATGCACTCCTGCAGGTGTGATGTCCTTGATCTGGTTCTGCAAATGCAAAATCGCAACTGAAAACAATATTCAGCCGAATCTTCTCCGCAACTGGAAGAAGGAGTTCCTCGATAAAGCATCTGTGGTTTTTGATGACACACGAGAAGATAATCTAAAAGAAAAACTTTAGAGCGCAAGGAAAAAGCTGAATATGCGAAAAAAGTTGGCCAGCTCACCATGCAGGTGGATTGGTTGAAAAAAAATCTGAAGAAACACTTGGACCTGACTACGAGAGTAAATTTAGTCCAAAACCTTTTGAAGACTAAAGAACTTCCAGTTAAAACAGGAGCTGCGCTTCTTGATATCAATCGTACCAGTGTTTATTACAAGGGCACGCCCATATCTCAGGAGGAGTTAGATCGCAAATCGATCATAGATCGATTACACACGGATAACTCAGCCTGGGGAGCACGACAACTGTCTGCTCAACTGAAGAAGCGTGGGTATCAGGTTGGCCGCCGGAAAACACGCCGTTATATGAGTGAAATGGGGATTGATCCAATTTATCCCAAAATGAACCTTTCTAAACGTATGCAACAGGCTAAAGTCTGCCCGTATCTGCTACGTAACGCTGTGATCGACTGGTACTAAGCTGACACCAACGTCAAAACAGGGAGAGGGGGGATCATCATGAAAGACATTATGTATGTACTGACGGCAGCAGAGTGCAAAAGCATTTCCAGAGCGGCCGAAATTCTTTATATCAGCCAACCGGCACTGAGCCGCTATATCAGCAAACTGGAGCGGGAGCTGGGATTGGCATTGTTTGAAAGAAGCGGTGAAGGAATCCGTTTAACGGATGCCGGGGTGATCTATGTGAAATACGCACGGGAGATAATGAGGGCGAAGGAGGAGATGGAACGGGAGCTGAAGCGGCTCTGCAGCGGCAGAAGAAACATTTCGATAGGCACTACATTGAATACCGTCTATATGTCAATTCCAGACATGCAGACCGCTTTCGCCGGAAAGTATCCGGACTGCAGGCTGACCTTTGCGAACATCCGGGCGGAGAATATTATTGACGGTCTGAGAAAGCATCAGTACAGCTTCGCGGTCGGGCCTGATTCGGCCGCTTTCGAAGAGGATATTTCCTGTGAAAAGATTTGTGAGGAATATCTGCTTCTGATGGCTCCTGTGTGTCTGGATTTAAGGCCGTATGCGTTGAAAAAGGAGGGGTGCAGATATCCCTGGCTGGATCTTTCCAGGCTTCCGGAGCTGAATTTCATCCTACAGGAAGAAACCACAGCCATAAGAAAGCAGATCGATCGGGTATATGAGGAGTACGGGATGAAGTCGGCTTCCGGAATGACAACCTCCAATTCGGTGATGGCCATTCAGGTGGCAGAGAACCAGATGGCCTGCTGCTTTGTTTCGGAAGCATTTTTCCCATATATAACGGAAAAAAGCAGGGTTCGGTTTTACTGCGTGGGAAAGACGGTTCAAAAAACCAACAGCTGTATTCTTTATCTGAAGAACAGGAGCTTTACGCCGGAGGAACGCTTCTGTATGTCTGTCGTCCGGCAGACGATGAAGGAGAATTACCAGCGTATAACGACATAAACGAAGAGAAGATAATTTAACAAACATCAGGGCATGCCTGCGGGTTATACCCTGATGCTTTTTTTACATTGGACAGGAGCAGAACCGTTTTTAGGATTTAACAGGTTGGTGTTTTGGGTGTTTTTACCGATAAAGCTGTTTCAGGAAATTTATCGGTCGGATTTTGACGGCGTGTTCCAAACGGAAATGCTTTTGTATGGGGTTATTTCTGTTTTGATTATTTATGTGCTGGACTGGGTCGTGGTGCGCTATTTTGTGAGAGACAGAAGGGACACGCCAACGCTGATTCAGATGGTCTGCCGGAGTAATTACGTGCTGTTCGGACTGTCCGTTGCGGAGAATATGTATCCTGATGAAAATTTAAGTCTGATTTCGGTGACGGCAGCCTTTGTGGTGCCGATGTTTAATATTCTGGCGGTTCTGCTCTTTGAAGTGTTCCGGGAAAGCGAGAAGCTTTCTGCGTTGCATCTGTTAATCGGAATAGCAAAATCCGCTGGTGCCTGGCAGTGCTATCGCGCTTTTGATAAAAGAGGCAGGGCTGGGAGTTGCCGCAAGCAATGTGGTCTGCCAGTTCACATTGTTTTTGCGGATTACACTGTTGAAATTTTGTGGATTATGTTAGATCGGTCTGGAAAAGCATCAGGAAAGCATAGGGTATACCTTTTGCTTATACCCTGATGTTTTTTTTGCATTGGACATAAAAAGGCAGTTCCTTTTAAGATAATCGTATGTACGTTGTGATATTACGGCGGAGGCTTCAGGAAGGCTTGGCCGGGTAATGTAAATCATATAACTCTACAGGGAGGAAGAGCAGATGAAAATTACCAGACCTGCAATGGCAGGAACATTGGAATCCAGCGACTGTCAGGTGACAGTGGAGGAAGGAGACGGCGGGATCTCGCTGACGCTTAAGAGCGCGGTGATCCATCAGTTCGGCAACCGGATACGGAAAGTGGTTTATGAGACGCTGGAACGTCTGGGCGTGGAGGATGTGAGAATTACGATCGTGGACAAGGGAGCATTGGACTGTACCATCAAAGCCCGCGTCGAAGGGGCCGTTTACCGTTCGGTGGGAGAGACAGAGCTTCTGCCCTGGGGAAGGAGGATACGGTGATGAATACCGGTAAAAAGCGTCTGAGAAGAACAATGATGTTTTTAAATGCGCAGAGGCCCGCGTTGATCAGAGATCCCTATATTTATAAGCCGGATTCGATCATGCTGGATCTGGAGGATGCCGTTGCGGAAAATCAGAAGGACGCGGCCAGATTTTCCCTGTTTCATGCCCTGCGGGAGATCGATTACCGGGGAGTGGAGCGGGTGGTAAGGATCAATGCGCTGGATACCCCTTACTGGAGAGAGGATATCCGCTGTGCCGTCGCCGGAGGCTGCGATGCCATTCGTATTCCCAAGACAGAGAGCGCAAGGGACGTGAAGCTGGTGGAGAATGCCCTGGATTTCGCGGAGAGAGAATTCACGCGTCCGGAAAAAAGCGTGCTGATTATGGCGGCGATCGAATCCGCAAGAGGGGTCATGAAGGCTCTTGATATCTGCGAGGCCTCGGAGAGGCTTTTTGGAATCGCCCTGTCAGGGGGAGATTATACCAAGGATCTGCAGACCCATATCTCGGGAACCGGAATCGAATTGATGGGAGCCCGCCAGAATCTTGTAATTGCGGCCAGGGCGGCGGGCGTACAGTGCTTCGATACCGTATATACGGATCTGAACGACATGGAGGGATTCCGCCGGGATGTGGAAACCATCCATTTGATGGGCTTTGATGGGAAATCCATCATCAATCCCAGGCAGATCGACATTGTGCATGAGATTTACACGCCGTCTGAGCAGGATGTTATTTTCGCGGAGAAGGTAGTCAGGGAAATCGATGAAAAGAAGGCGCAGGGAACAGGCGTTTTCACCGTGGACGGGAAGATGATTGACATCGCGTTCTACGACGGGGCAAAAAGGATCCTCGCACTGGCAGAGGCGTCCGGGGTATACAGGGAGAAGAAATCATGATAAACGCAGTTGGGAGAGAGATTCCGGAAGAAATACTGAAGCTGACGGGAAAAGAGGTTTTTCAGGGAAACGATCATTTTGACGGAAGGGAATTCAGGGTACACGGGCCGAAAACAGCCTGTGTGATCAATTCAAACGGAAGCAAGCTGGAAAACAGCATACATGACGTTCTGGTAAAATGCGGGATCCGGGATGGAATGACGATCAGCTTCCATCATCACTTCCGGGACGGGGATTATATCGTAAATATGGTGATGGAAGAAATCCACAGGATGGGGATCAGGGATATCACCATCTGCGCCAGCTCTCTGGGGAAGGCCCATGATCCGATCGTTCCCTATATTGAGGATGGGACGATCACCAATATCCAGTCATCGGGAGTAAGGGGAAAAATCGGAGAAGCGATCTCGAACGGAAAGCTTAAGGGACTTGCCGTTATGCGGTCCCACGGAGGCCGTGTGAGGGCCATAGTAACGGGCGAGACGCAGATCGACATTGCCTTTATCGGAGCGCCTACTTGTGATGAATACGGGAATTGCCGGGGGATCGGAGGAAAAAGCAACTGCGGCGTGCTTTCCTATGCCATGGTGGATGCCCGCCATGCGGACAGGGTGGTGGCGATCACGGACTGCCTGGTTCCGTTCCCGAATTTTCCGGCCCATATCAGTATGACACAGGTGGATTATGTGGTGCAGGTGGATGCGATCGGCGATCCGGAGAAGATAGCCACAGGGGCGGCAAAGCCGACCACGGATCAGAGAAAGCTGATGATGGCTGAATACTGTACGCAGTTTGTAATTCATTCCCCGTACTTTAAGGATGGATTTTCCTATCAGACCGGCGTGGGAGGAGCTTCCATCGCATCTACGATTTCGCTGGCAAGAGAAATGAAGAAGAGGAACATACGTATGCGGTTCGGCGTGGGAGGACTTACCAAGCCGATGTGTGATCTGCTGATCAACGGGCAGGTTGACTGCCTTCTTGATACCCAGGATTTTGATCTGGACGCAGTGGAATCCGTGAAGGATCTTCATCATTTCAGAATCAGCGCGGGGGAATATGCCAACCCGTTCAACAAGGGCGCTGTGGTCAACAAGTTGGATTTTGTGATTCTGGCCGCGTTGGAGGTGGATGTGAATTTCAACTGTAACGTGGTTGTGGGCTCTGACGGGATGATCACAGGGGCGCAGGGAGGTCATCCTGACACGGCGGCAGGAGCGAAGTGCGCCATCGTCATTACGCCGCTTTTACAGGGGCGGATTCCCGCGATCTGTAAGGAGGTAACTACGGTCACCACACCGGGGGAGAGCGTGGATGTGGTGGTCACGGATTATGGCATAGCCATCAATCCCCGGCGGCAGGATCTGATAGAAGCGATGAAGGATGTGGATCTGCCGTTTACGTCGATCGAAGAGCTGAGGGATACGGCCTATGCCATCAGCGGAGTGCCGGAACGGGTGCAGTTTCTGGACAGGGTCGTCGGTATCATAGAAAGCCGGGACGGGACGATCATGGATGTGGTACGGCAGATCAAACCCTTTACATTTTCAGAGGAAACGGGTGACGGACAGTGAGCCTTGAGAAAGTGCTGCGGTTCAGGGAGAAAAAGGCTCTGCTGCAGGAAAAGATGATCCGGGAGAACCCCGGAGCCGTGATCGTTAGCCTGGGGATGAATATTCCGGGACCGGTAAAAAGCGGCCCCATGATATATGCGGCTTTCCGCGAAGGGCTGGAACGGTTGGAGGAGCTGTCAGGGAAAAAGAAGGGAATGCGGACCGTCAAAGTGCTCATGGAGGAAGCTGCCGGATATGCCGCAGTCTGCCTCACAAAAGAGCAGGATCCATATTCGGTAAAAAGGGCCGCCATTCGTCTGGAGGAGAGCCATCCTCTGGGAAGGCTGTGGGACATCGACGTATTTCAGGACAGTCCCGAGGCGGTGAGCAGAGAGACGGTCGGTGCAGAGAGGAGGACCTGCCTCCTGTGCGGCCGTGATGCAAAGGAGTGCGCGAGAAGCCGGAGGCATGACATCAGAAAGCTGCAGGATAAGGTGACGGAAATTATTGCGGGCTGGCAGACAGGAAACAGGACATGAAGCAGATCGTAGCTGAAAAAGAAGCGGTTCAGATCGGAAACCGGGCTTTCACGGCTCTTCTGGAGGAAGTATATACGTCTCCCAAGCCGGGGTTGGTGGATCTTTACTCGAATGGAGCGCATCAGGACATGAACGTCCGTACCTTCGAACGCAGCGCCGCAATCCTTCGTCCCTTCTTCGTGGAAATGGCGCTGCAGGGACTGGAGCATTACGCTTCGCCGGAAACGCTTTTTGTGAAAATACGAAAAACGGGACAGCGGGCCGAGCGGGCCATGTACAGGGGTACGGGAGGCGTGAATACGCATAAGGGCGCTATTTTCACCCTGGGCCTGTTCAGTGCGGCAGCAGGCTGCTGCCTGGCTGGGGACGGCGTCATAACAAAGAGGCGTCTCCGGGATATTCAGACAGAAATGACGGAACAATCACTGGGCAGGGAAATCAGAGAGCTCCGAAGGAAGCGTGGAATGAGCCATGGAGAAAAGAATTTTCTGAGATACGGGACGCTGGGGATAAGAGGAGAGGCCATACGGGGCTATCCCTGCCTGTGGGAGGTGTCTCTGCCTGTATTCCGTCAGGGAATCGCCGGAGGATGGGACCCAAACAGTGTGAAGCTTCAGACGCTGCTGACCCTTATGAGCAAAACGGAGGATTCCAATATTATTGCAAGGCATGGACCGGAGACTCTGCGCAGAGTGCAGGCGGACGCGGAAGGTTTTCTTATGGCAGGAGGCGCTTACAGAGAGCAGGGAGTGCGGGAGCTGATCCTCATGGATCAAAGATATACGGCGGAGAATATCAGTCCGGGCGGTTCGGCGGATCTGCTTGCCGCAACCATTTTTCTGGAAAAAATCATTAACGGCTGCCGTCCGTGACGGGACGGGAAGCAGACGGAACGGAGGTCGGGCGGATGCTGACAACTGGCAGACCATTCAGAGGAAGAGAACTGGATGAATTGAAGGAATTTCTTGCAGGCGCGGGGCTGCGCTATGAGGAGGGCATCGAATATTCCGTATGCCTGAAAGAGGGAGGCGTGATAACAGGAACCGGCTCCGTGGAAGCAAATGTGATCAAATGTGTGGCGGTGGAGAAAAGCCGTCAGGGCCAGGGGATTATGGCGCAGATCATCTCCGAACTGATCCAGTACCTGTACGAAAAGGAAAGGACGCATGTTTTTGTCTATACCAGACCCGAAAATTTGGAGATCTTTGCGGATATGGGATTTTATGCGGTTTATGCAGCGGAAGGAATCCTTCTTCTGGAAAACCGGGAAAAAGGGTTTGACAGCTATCTGAAGCAGCTTGAAGAAGAGACACCGAAGGAAGCGCTGCCGCAGCCTGCGGCCGGAGGAGATGCCGGAAAGAAAGCGGCCCCTCTTTCCAGGATCGGTTCGGTGGCGGTCAACTGCTGTCCCTTTACGTTGGGCCACAGATATTTGCTGGAGGAAGCCCTGAGGCAGTGTGATTATCTGCACCTGTTTCTGCTTTCGGACAACAGGGGGATTTTTTCGGCCCGGGAGAGATATGAAATGCTGCAGAGGGGAACAGAAGATCTGGACAGACTCATTCTACATGAGACTTCGGGATATATGATATCGGCAGCCACCTTTCCTACGTATTTTTTCAAGGACAGAGCGCAGGGAGAATCGGCAAACTGCAGACTGGATCTGGAGCTGTTCGGAGCCCGCATTGCGCCCCGTCTCGGGATTGCGGTCCGGTTTGTAGGTACAGAACCATTCTGCAGGATTACCAGGGCTTATAATGAGGAAATGAAGCGGATCCTTCCGGGATACGGCATTCGTGTGGTGGAAACAAAGAGAAAAGCCTTAAACGGCAGGCCGGTCAGCGCTTCGGAGGTAAGAAAACGGATTGCGCAGGGAGATGTGGAGGGAGTGAAGAAAATGGTTCCGGAGAAGGTATACCGGTATCTGAAGGAAAAGATGGGGAGGCTGTGAGACTATGATGGGAAGAATCCGCCTGACCCGATTGATTCTGATCTCCTTTTTTTCATTGCTGGTTATTCAGATATTGATTGTGGGAATTTTCGGAAAGTTCAGCGCACTCGAATTCCGGCAAAGGGAGAAGGAGTCCGTGGATTATATTTTAAGTATGTATAGCCGAAATATGGAAGGAGCATTAGAGAAAACCGACAATGATCTGGAAGATATTTTGCTAAGCAATTCTACTCTGATGTTGCTGAAAAACAAATCCGGCCTGCAAAGATGGCATGCTAGTTATGCACTGTCAGAATTGTTAAATAAGAAGCTTTCATCAACAATGGAGGCAGACGCATATGTGGTTTTTGATGCAGAATACGAAAAATTTATTATGGCCAGGAGCAATAATATTCTTTATGATGATCTGGAACCCATTCAAAATTATCTGTCCGGTATTGCCGGATTAAAGAAAAAAAATACAGGATGGATTTCAGCGCAGATGGGAGAGAAAGTTTACCTGATTAAATGCTATTACTATGGCGGAGTTTGTATCAGTGCGATTATTTCCGAACAGAAAATAAGAGAAATTCTTTCTGATGGACAAAATACGGAAAATCTGTTGGAGTTCTATGTGACAGACGCAGAAGGAAATGTCACTTGCGCTTCAAACCCAGATGTCAAATGCGGACAAAGACTGGAGACGGAAATGGAAGAAAAATACTTTCGCCCCCGTTGGTACAGGCAGGAAGTGATGAACGGAACCTGTTATGTAGTAGCCGTAGTCCGGCAATCTGACGCGCTGAGGGATTCGCCATACTTTTTTATTGTGTTGGTGATGCTGCTGATCTCTCTGATATTTATATTCTGGCTTATGAGATTTATGAATGATGAGGTTATAAAACCTATAAATGTACTGGCAGATACTTCCGGAAAAATCCGTATGGGGGATTTGACAATCCGCCCGGAATACTCCTGCAAAAATACGGAAATGGCCGGTCTCAGAGAAACCTATGTTACTATGCTTGATACGATAATGGAACTGAAGCTCCAGGAATATGAGAATGTGATTCGTGTAAAAGAATCAGAACTGAAATATATGCATATGCAGTTAAAACCTCATTTTTTTTTGAATGCGCTATCTACAATTAACAGTATGGCTTATGAAAATGAAAACGATGAGATTCATGAATTTATTCAGGCCTTTTCCCGAAATATACGGTACATGTTCCGGGTGGGACTTCATACCGTCAGTCTGAAAGAGGAAATTGCCAATATAGAGGATTATCTGGAAATGCAGCGAATTCTGTATAAAGACTGCTTTTACTTTTATATGGAAGTGCCGGAAATGCTGGAAAAATGGGAAATACCGCAGATGCTTCTGCATACGTTTATGGAAAATATATTTAAGCATGCAGTATCCATCGACACCTTTACCACAATTTTTCTGCGATGTTCGTTGGAAAAATTTGACGGTATATCTGTACTGAAAATTGAAATTCAGAATTCCGGAAATCACTTTAGACAGGAAATACTGGAGCGGATTAATGAGGATGCAGGAAAGAAGGAGAACCACAACAGGGGAATAGGGCTGATTTATACAAAGGAGATTCTCTCAATCATGTATGACAGGGAGGATTTGCTGTTTCTGGAGAATGAGGAGGCTGGCAATGTTAAGGTTACGGTACGGATACCCGGAAAAGTACAGATGAAAGGGAAAGGATACAGTGCAGAATGAATTTGCTGATTGTAGATGATGAGGTGATTACAACTCAGGTTTTGAAAGAAAAGCTGAATAGAAAATATCTTGGAATCAGCAGTATATTTACAGCTTACAGCGTGGATATGGCAGAAAAAATTTTGCAGAAAGAAAATGTGGAAATTATCCTGTGCGATGTGGAAATGCCTCGCGCGAACGGTCTGGAGCTTTTGGAATGGGTTCGCAATAATCAGAAGGAAGCGGAATTTCTGTTTTTGACTAGCCATGAAAAATTCGAGTATATCTTTAGCGCCATGCAGCAGGGCGCGTCTGATTATCTGCTAAAGCCGATAGATATATCGAAAATAGAACAGGCTTTGTTTAAGGTAACAGAAAAGGTAAGGAAGCAAAAGCAATTAAATGAGGTTCAGGAATACTGGAATTATGGAAAGCGCAGGATACTGAAAGCGCTTTGGCGAAATATTATTTTTGGGGAGATTTCAGGGCAGGAGAATATTTTCAAGGAGATTGAAAAGCAGGGCCTGGAGAGGGATATAGGCTGCAGTTATATCCTTGTACTGGTTCTTTTTCAAAAAGAAAACGTATTCAGGAAGAAAGAGCCGCAGGGTCTGAATCAGTTTATTATAGATAATGTTCTGGCTGAAGCTTTGACAGAAAAATTCGAGATGGCCAATTGTGTTCACTGGGAAGAAAACGATGATTATTATGTGGCGGTAGTGTCAGAAAAGCAAAAAGAAGATGTGGAAGCCCGGATGGAAAAAGTAAAAAGCGTATTGGAATATTATTTTGACTGTCCGGTCCGGGCAGTCTATGTATCAGATGCGGGAGACGTCAGTCAGCTCGGAAAATACAGGGAACAGATATCGGTTTATGCTTCATCGCATATTCATGAAGGCGGAAAGGTGTTCTTTATTCATGGACAGGAGAAGGGGCAGGAGAAAATGGCCTATAGGCTGAATACCAAATTTGTTCTTCAATGCTTCGAGAGGGGGGAAAGAGTCAAACTGCTCGAATATTTGCAGAAAAGTATTCTGAATGTTCAGAAAAAAGACAGTGAAAAAATTCTTCTTGAATATTTCCAAATGGATTTACTCCAGATTTCAGGAGCATATCTGCATCAGCACGATATCAATACCGAGTTCCTTTTTACGGATGAGGGATATAAGAAAACATGGCTCAAATCACATTCCTCCACATTTTTTATGATTCAATGGAGCGCTTATTACGTAAATAAAATTTTTGACAGTATGAAGAACGGGGAGCGGGGAAATGACATTGTGGATAACATGGTGACTTATATTCATAAACATTATGAGGAAAATATCAATCGTAACATGCTTGCAAAAAAGGTGGGTTTTTCTCCGGAGTATATTGGAAAAATATTCAAAAGGAAGACAGGAATGGGAATCAATGAATATATTAATACAATTCGAATTGAAAAAGCCAGAAATCTTCTGGAAACTACAGATTATAAAATTATAGATATTGCCCTGATGGTTGGATATGACAATATGCCATATTTTTCTTCTGTTTTTAAAAAGTATGTCGGTGTATCACCGGCGGAATACAAAAAGGATAACTTAAAATAATAGCCTTAAAAATGAAAGTTTCAGTACTTTTTTGTATAAGAACTTTCATTTTTTTGTTGTTATACTTAGAACAGTTAAAAAAAGAAGGTAACTCGAGTATCCGGATTCCGGCGCCTGAGCCGGTTGAAAACAGTTAAAGTTATTATAGGAGGAGGTTTGTCGTGGAATTACGGAAGTTTATTGAGCGCACTGCAGCGACTGGAATTCTGGGAGTAAAAATTACGCAGAACGGCGAGGATATGGGTAAACATCTGTGGGATGAGGAATGTAGGCGTAATATTTATTCTGCAAGTAAAAGCTTCACTTCTGCTGCGGTAGGAATTGCTGTAAAGGAAGGCTTGCTTAGGTTAGAGGAAAGGCTTGTTGACGCTTTCTCCGAAGATATACCTGAGAATCCTAATGAATTTCTTCAGCAGGCTACGGTAAGGGATTTGCTTACCATGTGCTTGGGACAGCAAAATGCGGAGCTTATGGGAGGTCAGCGTCCGTTTTATCAACAAAAAGACTGGGTAAGGATGTCTTTGGCATTTCCGTTTACAGAATGTCCCGGAAAAAGATTTTTATATAATAATGTGGGGCCATATCTTGCAGGAATACTTGTACAGAGGCGGGCGGGTTGCGATCTGGTGTCCTATTTGACCCCGCGGCTTTTTGAGCCGATGGGAATTCCAAGACCGACATGGGAAACCGACCCGGCAGGAAATACCTTTGGCGCAGGCGGCCTGTTTTTGACTCTGTCGGAAATGCATAAGTTTGGGCTGCTTTATCTGCAAAAAGGGGATTGGAATGGAAAACAGCTTATACCGGAAAAATGGGTGGATGAAAGCACCAGGATACAGGTGTTGACGGGTCGCGAAGAGGATTATGGTTACGGCTATCTGTTTTGGGGCGGTCCGCATGGATCTTTCCGGGCAGATGGGAAGTATTCTCAGATTTCCCTGATTCTGCGTGACAAACATGCAGTGATTTCAACAGTGGCAGAATGCAGGAACAGTAAAATATTAATGGATGCCATTTTTGAAGAATTATATCCACAATTATAAAGCGAAGGGGAATAGATATGAAGACGAAAAAGAAAGGATACAGGAAAGGAACATTTTCTCTTTTTCTGATTGCTCTGCCTGGTATTCTGTATTTATTTATTAACAATTATGTTCCTATTATGGGTATATTTATTGCCTTTAAGAGGTTCAGCTATGCAAAAGGGATATGGGACAGTCCGTGGTGCGGATTTGATAATTTCAAATTTCTGTTCATTACAGATGACGCATGGGTAATTACAAGAAATACACTTTTGTATAATCTGGCATTTATTATTATTGGAACGATTATATCAGTTTTTATGGCGATTCTGTTAAATGAGCTTGGTGAGAAGCTGCGGGGCAAGTTTTTTCAGTCTACTTTGCTGTTTCCTCATTTGCTTTCATGGGTAGTTACCTCTTATCTGGTATATGCGCTATTGGGAGCTACGAATGGTTTTGTAAATAATACGATATTGGCCGGTATGGGGAAAGAGGGAATAGACTGGTATTCTGTCAAAATGTATTGGCCTCTAATTCTGATTATTGTTTACATATGGAAAAATGCAGGATATACGGCAATTGTTTATATGGCTGGAATTGCCGGGATTGACAAAGAGATTTTTGAGGCGGCGAGAATAGACGGAGCCAGCAAAATAAAGCAGATTATTTCAATTACGTTGCCGATGCTTCGTCCGACTGTGATTATTATGACTCTGATGTCTATCGGAAGAATTTTCTATTCGGATTTTGGGTTATTTTATCAGGTACCGATGAACAGCGGAATGCTGTTTTCAGTGACACAGACGATAGATACTTATGTATACAGGGGACTGATGGAGCAGGGAAATATCGGTATGTCGTCTGCGGCCGGAGTTTATCAGTCACTGGTAGGATTTATTCTTGTGATGTTGGCTAATTATATTGTTCGGAAGAAAGACCCGGAAAATGCACTGTTTTAGGAGGTGACGGTAATGTTAAAAATGGGTGATGAAAAAAGATTCCGGTTAATAGCGACGCTAATTCTTTTAGTTATTAGCATTGTTGCGATTTTTCCCATGGTACTGCTTATTGTAGCATCTTTTACAGATGAAAATGAACTGATTACCCGAGGTTATCAGTTGTTTCCGAAGAAACTCAGTCTGGAAGCTTATCGTTATATGGAAAAGCAGGCTTACACGATCGTACGCGCATATCTTGTAACGATTGGAACTACGGTGGTCGGCACGGTGGCAAGCGTACTCCTTACGACATCGATTGCCTATCCGATGGCAAGAAAAACATTCAGGTATCGAAATGTTCTGTCATTCTTTGTATATTTTACGATGCTGTTTAATGGAGGCCTGGTTCCCCAATATATTATGTGGACTACGATATTTCATATCAAAGATACCTATGCGGCGCTTGTGCTACCTAATCTTCTGATGACAGCTTTCAACATTTTTCTGGTGAGAAATTATTTTACCAACAGTCTTCCGGATGCATTGTACGAGGCGGCACAGCTTGATGGGGCATCGGAATTGGGGATTTTTGCAAGAATTGTATTTCCGCTTGCCACACCGGTTGTTGCGACCGTCGGATTGTTTTCCGGATTGGCGTATTGGAACAGTTGGACGAATGCATTATATTATGTTCAAGATCCGAAGTATTTTGGAATTCAGAATCTTCTTATGCGGATTATGAAAAACATTGAATACCTTCGCTCCGGAGCGTCAGAAATGGCAGCAGAAGGGCAGACAGTAACGCTGCCGGGAAATGCAATCCGTATGGCATTGGCGTTTATAGGTATTTTGCCGATTATCGTTATTTATCCTATGCTTCAAAAGTATTTTATCAAAGGTGTTGTTGTGGGAGCTGTAAAAGGTTAAAAGTATCCGGTTAAAAACAGTATACGGAAAGTTATGCTTAAAATTGAAAGTTTTTATTTAAATAATAAACCTTTCATTTTCAAGAGTATATTTATGATATCAAAAAAAAGGAGGATATGTTTTTATGAGAAAGAAAATTTTTGCATCATTCATGGCAGCTCTGATAACGGCAATTTCCCTGAGCGGATGCAGTCGGGCTGAAAACAGCCAGGAGATGGCCAAGAGCAATGCGGGGGAAAGCGAGATTGAAACGGATTCAGGAGAGGTGGATGAGATTGTTTTTGCTTATTTTACTCAAAATAACATTCCTGAGACCTCAGAGCTGCAGAGAATTGAGGATTTATTGAATGAATATACTGTCGAAAAGATAAATACAAAGGTTCATTTGGCGCTTTTTTCAAATGCCGACTATATGAGTCAGGTTAATCTCATGCTTGCGTCAGGCGAACAGCTGGATATTTTCCGGGCGTATGATGTGCCTCAGCTTACTTATATCAAAGATGGGACGGCTCTCGATATTACAGAGTATATTGATAATGAATTGAAAGAGACGAGAGACGTTCTTTATAAGGATTTTCTTAAGCAGTCAACAGTTGACGGAAAAGTGTATGGGATTATGAATATGGGCTCCCAATATGTCCCGGGGGGATTTACTTATCGTACTGATATAGCACAGGAACTGGGACTTGATATGGATTCAGTATCATCTATTGAAGATTTGCCGGCAATATTTGAACAGGTAAAAGCGGCTTATCCCAATATGACGATATTAAATCATGGATCTGGCGGAATGTTTAATGAAATATTCTTTAGCCGTTCGGGCATTTTTGATCCTTTGGGGGATGGAAATATTAAAGAGTCGGTATCAGGGACTGCATATCAGGACGATGCAACCATTGTAAATTTATATGAAACTCCGGAATATAAAACGTATGCCAATATGATGAAGGAGTGGAGTGAAAAAGGATATTGGGCAAGCGATGCGGCGACAACTACGGCAACAGAGGCGGAGCTTTACATGTCTGGCAACTGCTTTGGCGGCTTTACCGGCTTGGGGAATCCGAAACATTCTGCCAATATGTCTGCTAATTATGGATATCCGTTCGAGACCGTTCAGATTAGTGATACTATGCAATGGTCGGTAAATAACGGAACATGGATGGTTAATGCTGCGTCTAAGGCTCCTTCAGCTGCTTGTAAGTTTTTAAATTTACTGTATACGGATAAATACGTTGACAATCTTTTGATTTATGGAGAAGAGGGTGTAGATTATCAATTAAATGAGGATGGGTTCGCAGTGCCGCCGGAGGGTTTTGAAAGCCTGAATGATGTGGCCTATACGAATAACCAGAACTATTATCTTTGGGGAAATAAGTGGATTGCCTATTCGGTGGTAGGCGGCCTGAACGAAGAAGAAAGTAAGGCTCAGTTACAAAAAAATTATGACGCAAAATTATCAAATTACTATGGATTTTCCTATGATTATGAATCTTTACAGGCAGAATATACCGCCTGCCTGAACATTGTGAAGGAATATGAAAAAGCATTATGGCTTGGCGCTGTAGAAGTTGATCAGACTCTGGAAGAGTTAAACAAGAGATTATATGCCGCCGGTCTTCAGAAACTGATGGATGCCAAGCAGGAACAGCTGGATGCGTGGATAGCGCAGCAGTAAACAGGGTTAAGCTATAGATGAAAGAATATAAGGGACACCGTTAAAGTGTCCCTTTATTAAAATTAATGCAGGAGGCAACTATGGCAGTATACATTCACTGTAATTTTAATTCAGAAGTTTTGCGCATGGCAACAGATGTAAACATTTTGATACCGGATAATGATCGCGTAAGACAATTCAGAGAAAAAACAAACGTGCCGGTAAAATATCAGACATTGTATCTTTTACATGGATTTAGCTGTGACTATACATACTATCTTCGAAAAACCAATATTGAAAGGTATGCGGACGAGCATCAGATTATGGTGGTTATGCCGAGTATGTACAATAGTGCCTATACGGATATGAAATATGGACTGGAGTATTATACCTACCTGTCAGAGGAATTGTTGGATTTTGTGGAAAGAACCTTTCCGGCGTCTGCTGAAAAAGAGAACAGGTTTGTGGCAGGAATGTCTATGGGTGGTTATGGCGCCTACAAATTCGGATTATCATGTCCGGAAAAATTCGCAGCGGTGGCCGGCATTGCAGGCTCTTACCATGCCGAACATCGATATCAGGGAAAAGTCAGTACCGTATCGACTTTATGTGAGGCATTATATGGAGATCCGCCGGAAATTACTCCGGAAGTACATGACATATTTACGTTGTTGGAAAGACTGTCGAAATCGGGTCAGAAAATCCCTCGTTTATATATTTGCTGCGGAACAGAAGATGGCATGTATAGAAATTCCGAGGATTTAAAAAAACTTGCAGATCAATTGGAAGTTCCTATGGTTTTTGAACAGGGACCGGGAAAACATGACGACAAGTATTGTGATATGGCTTTACAAAGAATATTAGATTGGATGGACTTTAAAGGGAAAGCAGGAGTGTAGTCAGAAAAAAGGAAAGAGAATGTGTGTCGCGTCGTTTCATGATCCTTCCGAGTGTATGAGAAAATCTCTGTAAATAAGATTCTTCTATGATAATTAAGGGCAAT
>OLRH01000454.1_pt1 | contig 20432 bp, 17 predicted proteins | sample 1672321 | NCBI WGS metagenome assembly OLRH01 (sample SAMEA3136671, study PRJEB25190) | human gut metagenome | reverse complement strand
AATTTAGATTCCAGAATTTTCATAATATATATATCCTCCGCTTTTTGTGGTTTTGTGTTGTTTATTTTTAACCTCGGATGGAAACATATCCATAGTTATCAGTTCACTTTCTTTTTCAAAATGAGAGTATCTCCAAATTTTATTTTGTAAATCCAGTAAACATTCTTTTTCATCTTTTATATCTGCTTTTAAGTTTAGATTCTGTGCTTCTATTTCCGAGTATCTTTCCATTTGTTTTGATAAGACTCCCATTAACTGATTAAAATCCTCTTTCTTAAATTTCATCCAAACTCTATCTTTTCTCATATTCCTCTACTTTCTAAGATATGTTTTATATTTCCATATCCATTTCGTCTAAATCTTCTTCAATTTCTTCATATTCTACATCCATTTTCTGTTTCACTATTGGATGCTCTTTTAAATATATTTCACGCTCTTTTTCGTGTTTTTCATACATTTGTTCTAGCATTTCTAAATCAGGCAATGTCGCCATATATTCAGGATTGTTGTATCCTAACTCATTGACAAGATAATCACATCTTTCCATAAGTTCTTGGATATATGTATAAAAGATAGGTGCTTTTCTTTTATCTTTTAGATCACGATTGATATACCATGACACATTCTCAATCTTATCTTTTTGATATAAGATTCTACCTTGTAAATCCATCTTATCTTCATAAGGTAGAGTAAGAGTATAGAAATATCCATTCAAACCACTATACCAATGTTCTGAAAATATCATTTGACTACCATCATGTTGTTTCACTGGTTCTGTTAGCAAATATAGATTTTTTCTAACTCTTGGTTTGTTGTCATATTCAACAACAGGATAACTTTCTTTATCAGCTTTCATTCTGTCAAAAGAGTCTTTCCGTTTTTGATATGTATCCACAATCAGTTGTTTTGCTTCTTTCTCTGTTTTAAATTGATAAATGAACCCATTTTTATAAACACGATTGTTTGGTAAAAGCCCTATAAAGTTTTCTCCCTTATAATTCGGCTTTTGTACAGTCCATTCATAATGATAGCCAAGTGTATAACCATCAATGAATTGACTTTCTAAATCTTCCTTAGATATATAATAGACATCTTTGGGCTTTTCTAGTTCTTGTTCATCCAAAAAATCAAACAATCCCATTTGTTCCATTTACTCCACCTTCTTTCAAAAAAAGGAAGTGACTTCCTTTTTTTATTTTTAGTATGTTTAGTACCTGTACAAAATTACAGGTTGTGAATCATCAGTCATATAGGCTTTAGACTCACATTTTCTTATCTTGAATTTTCTAAAAAACTCAAGAAGTTAGGACTTTGGTCTTCCCTTTTATATAGTTTTTTTAAATTTCTATATCATCATGGTCGAAATCATCTTGTTCTATTTCATCAAAGTTTTTATCTGCTTTAATCATGCTATGATAAGTATCCTCTGTAGCAAGTTTCAGTTCTGTTTCTATTGTATTGGAATAGGTATCAATGATTTCTTTGGATGAATATCCGTTATCGAAACTTACAATCGTTTGTTCTTTGCCGTTTTCAGGGTCATAGATACGATACAATCCTTCAACTTTGCCATCTCCAATTTCAACAGAGAAATCAGCATACCCTTTTAACTCTCCAGTTTTATAGACTTCCAGTTGCACAATTTGAACATTATCTATTTTTGCATTCTCAAGTCTTTCTCCTGTTCTCCAATCATATCCTCTTTTTTCTGCTATTCTTCTAGCTGCCTGAACGGATGGATTATCGGAATGCCCTTGTGCTTTATCTAAAGTTCTTTCTATCAGCGTTTTGGGAATAATTTTCCCCTCTTTAACTAATGTATTATATTCTTTAATTGCTTCGCTTCTTTTTTTCGCATACTCCATTCGTTGTTTGTTGGCATCACTATAAAATTTTCTTGCTCCTCGTTGTGTTTTTAGTTGTCGATTAGAACGAAGTTTATCATCTAAAAAATCACTAATTGGAGAAGACAATCCTTTTTCTCCTAAAAACTCTTCCAAACTCTTTTTTATAGCTTCATATCTTACTTCAGGTATTTCTATTTCTCCAAATTGCATCTGTAACAAGACTGGTCTTAATTCCTTTTCTAAATACTCTGTATCAGGTACTAAATCCAAGAAATTACCAATGGTAAATACTTTAACAGTATCCATATCATCCACTAATGCGTAATTGGAATTAAAATCAGCCGATACGACAAAAGCTGAAATGTTTTCAGGTGTATCTTCAATACGACCAATAAACTCATTACTTACCACTCTAAATTCATTGCATTTATATACAGAGAGATAACTCTGATTTTTCATAGAGAAACCACCTTTCTTTGCATAAAAGAAAAGAGCCACCATTTCTGATGACTCCAATAAAAAAAGCACCTACTATTTTTTGTAAGTACATTTTGATTTACTTTATAGTTTTCACACGAATTCTACTATACTCATTTTAGCACTTTCTTTGTGAAATGAAAATGCAAAAATAAGGAAATTCAACTTACTTTCTTATCTTTAGCTCCATCCATATTGATCGAGTTATTTTTGTAAAACAATCTACTTCACTTACTAACTCAATCAAAAAATCCAATAGCATTTCTGCATATGTTTCCAACCCAAATAATCGCAAACTTTTAATAATCCTTGTCAATCGTAAGTGGTTGTGATTTTTTACAACTAACCATACCTTGCTTCTTTCCTCAAAAGAATTATTTTTTTCAATTTTGTTTTCTACTTCATTTAATCTTAATCCATAGAATTCTAACATTCTTTGAAAAGACATTATCATATTATACTGAATAATCTCATCCTGTTTCGCCATTTCTAATTCATACTCTTTTAGAGCAGGAGCGACAAATGGATGATGAAAACTCCTTTTATCTAATGGAAACATCCATTGTATGTAATTATGTGTTTCTTCTAGCCATTGGTTATCAGCTTCCCAATAATCAAATAAGTATCTTCCTTTATTGTCTTTTTCTTTACCTTGTAAAAATCCCAATATTGTCATGATATACCTCTTTCTAAAAAATAGGAAGTCACTTCCTATTTTTCAATTTCATCTAGTTCTAAATTTTGTTCTTCATGATTGAATTCAATAAATTTACCTTGCTTAATTTCTCCAACGATCATAGATGGTTCAATATACGGAAAAATCACTTGCCGTTCAGAATTTCTTTTTTCATAAATTGAATTCCATATACTTTCCATTTCATTTGGATATTGATACGCATAGATTTCATCAGCAAAATTATAAAAGTCAGTTTCTAAACAAAGTTCACTAGGAATATCCAGTACATAAATTTTAGAATCATCTGTTTCTTTTCCTATCATATGACAGGCTCTTTCAATTGCCTTATCCATATCTTTTGTTTTTAATTTGGAAAAGCCCCAAAAGAAAGATGAATAATCTGTTTCTTTCATTCGATTATAATCATCAAATAATCGCCTATAAATTGGTAATGCCTCTTGATAATTACATCTATCTTTATCTGCATACACCTTTTTCGACACATCTAAATCCGAAGACTGAATCGTTAATACTCTTGTTATTTTTTCAGCTTTTCGCTTTGAAGTATCGTATGGTTTCGTATATTCGCCACGAATTGAATAATAGTTTTCTTTTCCAATGATGATATGATCTAAAAATTGAATGTCCATAATCTCACAGGCTCTTTTAATTTTTTCAGTAATTTGAAAATCTTCTTGACTTGGTGTGCTGTTTCCTGATGGATGATTATGATACATAATAATTCCACAAGCATTTGACAACAATGCCGATTTCATCACGCTTTTTACATCTACTATCGAACTATCTAAACCACCAACAGATACAATATGAGCATTTAACACACAATTATTTGCATCTAAATTTAATGTCATGCACATTTCTCTATCCAAGTCCTGCATCTCTTCTAAAACAAAATTCACAGTATCTATTGGTTTCTTAATTGGCTTATCATAGTCGATTTCTCGCTCCTTTACTAATCGAATTCCAACAACATCTATCTTCATACCTAATCTTCTTTCTTAATAATTCTAATGCCTTCATCATCTATCACTAATTCTTCATCCGACTTTAATGATTGTAGAATTCCTTTTAAATCCTTTCCTGTCATTTCACTTTCATTATTCATTCTCATAACTCCTTGTCGATTTCTTCTAACTCCATCTCTATCGTTTCATTTTCTTTTTGTGAAAGTTCCTGATGATAGTTTTCCAAAAAAGTATGTACTTCTAAAACTTCATCTTTAAACCACTTCAAATCATCAATCACATCATCTAAAACAAGTCCTTGTCCATAATGCTCTACATTTGCATAATAACTCAATTCTTCAGCTACACTATATTCATTTCCATACTCATAAATTGCATCAAGAAATTCTTCAACACTTTCCTGTTCATGGACAGCATCAAAGTGTACACCAAGTTCTAAACCATTTGGTGCTGTTTTATGGAAGTAAATACCTTCATCATCATGCTTTATATTCCAACCTAAATGCACAGCGTGACCCAATAACAAGAGAATCTGATGTTCCCTATCTTCTTCCACCTCTTTTTCATCACTGTATTCTTTGACTAAATCTTCTGTAGTTCTTCCACCTTCATACCATGCAATAACATCACTGCTGAATATCTTTCCTTCATTATGGAATAATTGGTTCGTATTCTTATCATAATCAATAATACCTTTATCCCATTCTTCCAAAGTCTTTTCAAAATACTGTAGTATTTCTTCTCCTAGTAAAGATATATTTTCTTTGTTTAATAGCTCTGTTCCATGAAGATTTGGATATACATTCTCCTCGATTTCCTTTTGTTCGTGGTTTACTTTATCTTCCAAAGATTCAAGGTCGATTCCCCTGTTTGTCATATCTTCCACTATAGTGTCATGATACCCACAGAAATCAAGTACTTCCTTCAATTCATAAAGTGTTTTTAAATTCATCTCGCCAACCTCTTTCTATTTTATATACCAAAGAAACCAATCAATACGACACCCACGATTGTTACCACAATCCATTGTCTTGTCTTTTCACGATATGTTTCATAGGATATATGATGTTCTCGTTTCTTCACATCTAATTTATAGATATTCCATATCGCACATCCACAACAAACCAATCCCAATCCTGTAAATACTATCTTCATTGTTTATTCTCCTTCCACTTTCTTACTTCTATCATAAAAACAAATGACATGAAAATGACAGAATAAATTTGGTTGATCGTCGTGTATTTGTACAAATAATGGATAATATTTTTCTTTCTTCATTTCTCGAATGATGCCAAACATTTCTGCAACCATTTCCTTATTCCAATTATGGACATCTCTTCTAGGGCATTCAACCCTTGCATAAAACAATCGCTTATATAAATCTCTAATATAACGAAAAACATACTTTTTTAATTCTATCCTTTTTTCTAAATCATCTGTCCATCTCAATGCTTTTGAATTTCCTTCATTATCAAATATAAAGGATACATTTCTCACAGAATCCTCATTCGTAAATTTTTGATCTTTATCGGTATGTATCAAATAATTAAGATGATTATGCAAATGAGGGATTCCATTAAATGTAAGCATTTCTATATCTTCAATCGTAAAATAATGATATTCCATATATTTTCTCCATTTCTAAAAATAGGAAGTCACTTCCTATTTTTCAATTTCATCAAATTCATCTGTCTTATTAAATTGATTTTCATTTTCCATAATTGCTGTTTTTTGACTGGAAGTAACTATTCCTTTTCGCACATAATCAAACCGTTCAGGATAATTCTGATATTCAATCAAAAGACTATGATAATTGCTATTAGCTAGGTCACTGTCTGTTAGAACATATACATTGGTATTCTTTTCATTTGCCTTTAGATATGGTTCTAACATTCTCTGCATCACTTGAGGTAAATGAGCATCTTTTCGTTCCAATGCATAGATTGAATTATTCAACTCATTCTTGTAATAGCAAATACTATCTTTTATCAATTCCAATCGAACTGTTGTCTGATAATCAGTAAAATAAATTTTATGGGGTACTGTTTCTTTCTGCTTCAAAAGTTCATGAACTGGAGATACTTTCTTAGTAGCTTCATCTATCTTTTTAAGTTTATCTGTTGCTTTATTTTTAATAACTTCATTATGATCTACAGCTAATAACTCAATCATATGTCTGTCTTTCGTAAGTTCTAACAATGTCATTTTCTCTTGAAAGGAAAACTTATACATGGGAATCCCTTTTTCATGTTTCTCTATGGTTTTATCATAAATCCATTCTTTACACTTTTTTTCCAATAATTGAAAATCACAACAGAACTGATGATATGTCGTATTCTTATCCAATGCCTTGTGATAGATTGCTTTTGCTTTACTTTGAATGACTTCTCTATTCTTGTTACAATATTTTAATTCTTGTCTTAGCAGAAATCTGTATTGATAATCACTTTCGTTGTTTATCACTTTTTGTTTAATTTCTGCATCAGGCACAGGAAACATAAAAGAATAACGAACACTTCCCACTGGTACATTTCCTACTTCAATGACATAATTTGAACTTTGTTTTATGTTAAATGAGGATACAGGAGCAAAATAATTCAATCCATTGATTTTAAATAAAGTACCACACAAAAATTTATTTCTATTCTGATACTCCACATTAGGTATTCGAGAATCGAATTGTTTTAAATATTTTACATAATCAACATTCACTTCATAGAAATCTAGTTTTTCGCTCATACAAGCACCCCCAAACATGAAAAAAAGCCATGTACCTATACATGACTTTGTATTCGCCTTTTAGCTGTTTGCTATCCTATTCGTTAAATTATGAATAGGCATGGTAGCGAAGCACCCGAATAGATTATTCGCCTTTTAGTCGTTTGACTATCCTGCATTATACAGGCATGGTAGCGAAGCACCTTAAAGATTCGAGATTTGCCTCTTGTCTTGTACTTCAACTGCAAAGGACAAACCTCATATGAATGATAATGAAGATGTTCTCTTCGATTAGAGTATAGCACAGTAATTTATATTTGCAAACTAATTTTAAAATTGCATTTTATTCAAAATAGGAAGTCACTTCCTATTTTTGAAAAAAGTGAAGATTACTCTCCACTTAAATATCTCTATCTTCAAAATCATCTTCAATACTTATATTGACTGCATCATTGTCTTCGTTTCCATCAGTAATGCCATTCTTATTATACAAATAATTACGGTCATATACTTTCAGTTCTTCAAGGAATTCTGAAACATTAAGATATATAACCCCATTATCATCTTTATCTAAAGTCTTTCCATTATATAAAACAACTTTTTCTTTTACTTTAAAACCATTTTCTTTTAACCAATCAAGTTTTTCAGTATCTAGCAAATGTTTTGTTTGTTTATTGTATTCAACTTCAGAAGAATGTTTAATTTCAAAAATGAATGTTTCATTCTTTTTGTTACGAATAACCATATCATATTCGCCATTTTTAAATGGAGATTTTCTATACTCATAAAATCTAAATTGAGAAACAAAGCAATCAGATAAACTTCTAGTTACATTTAAGAGAACAATTTCTTCTAACATTCTTCCTTTAATATCAGATAACAATTTGTTATAAATGAACTCTTGTTTATCTCCACTCAACTTAACGAATTTAGGGTCATTATACAACGCTTTTAATGCTGATTTTGCCTGATTATAACGAATGCAAGGTTGAACAACGACAGGATTATCAGAAATTGAAAATTCTTTGCTAACTGTACAATATTTAACATCATCAAAAAAATCCAACTCATACAAATAATTTTCTATCTGTGCAAGTTCATTTTCTGTTAAGCCATACTTTAATTCATTGTAATTTAAAATCTTTAAATCCTTTTTTATTTGCTCTGATAGATTTTCTACATTCATATCAGCACTATAGGATAATATATCATTGTCTTTAACATCCGATATATAGTGATGCAAAACTCCAATATCATGAGATTCAAAATTTTTCAAAATTGCATCAAGTAAAAATTCATGGTTCTTATCTTCGATAACTCGATTGATAACATTTGTTAATTCTCCTCGACTATGAATTAAATATAAAGCACCTAAATCTCCTTTATCTTTTAATTTAGACAAGGAATGTTGAATATTTTCTGCAATAGCTGAATCAACATATTCTTTAAAATTTTCATCTCTATTATAGTTAATTCCACTTTTTGACAACAATCCACCTTCCACAATATAATCTTCAGCAGTGGCATTTGGAAATAAATGCGTATATTCATAATATGGAATATAAGTTGTATGAATTGAAATTGAACGATCAAACAACTCTCCTCTTTGGCTTAAATAAATACCTAATGAATCTGTTCCTGTTAATACAATATGAATACCTGATATAGCAAACTCATCTGATAGTAAAGAAGATACTCTTACAAATTGTTCTACTTTGGTAATTTCATCAATGAAAATATATTTATATCCCTGTTCATTTAATTTTTGTAAATCTAGATACAAACTTGCCATGTTGTCTTCTTCTGTTACATCTATCCATGCAGTTTTATTAAATTGCTCATTTGTCATACCTAAAATAGATTGTAACATCATAGTAGTCTTCCCAGTTCTTCGCAAACCATATAACGCACAAACTTTACCATAATAAGGTGTATTCACTGATAAATCAGAGTACAGATATTTGTTCAAATCATTCAGTAAATATCTTGTGTTTAATGAACTTACAGATTTCGCTCTATTTTGTAAAGATACTCCAAATCTAACATTTGTTCTGTATATAGACATTTCAGCACCTTCTTTCATACTATTATTATAACAGATTTATATGCACCCTAATAGATAGCATTTTCATGCTCTCTACAAAAATAGGAAGTGACTTCCTATTTTTGAAAAAAGTGAAGATTACTCTCCACTTTGCATTTAACCTTTTGTATCCAATGAATCATTATCATCATATTCATCTTCTACATTTTTTATACATTCTTTTCGTGCTAGAAGCATCTTCTGATAATTACGATCATATACTTTTAATTCATCAAGATATTCAGATATGTTTTTATATTTCACACCTTCAATTTCTTGTCCTTGTGTTTTTCCCATATATAACACTGTTCTTCCTGTTACCTCTAATCCTCTTTTTTCAAAGTATTTCATTTTTGCAGGGTCAATCATATGTTTGTACTGACTTGGTACGATTTCAGAACTGTGTTTGATTTCAAATAATTCTACAGTGTATAATTCTTTATCTTTAATAACTAAATCAATTTCTCCTTCTGTAACTCCTTCACTCGGCATTGGTGGATAAGAGAGTTGAAATACTTCATATTTTTCAGCATCCAAAGATTGTTGGACATTATAAATTGTCAATTCTTCTAATATCTTTCCTTTTACATTGTTATCAATCGTTGAAACAATTAAATTTTGTTCTTTATCTGTTCCTAATCGGAAAGTATTGTGATTTTCTAAAATCTTCAACAATTCCTTGCACTGACTGTATCGCAACCCTGACTGTGTAATAATATTGTTTTCTACTGGCGAAATATTAAAGTCACCTGATTCAACAGTATAGGAATCTACAATTTCTAGTTTTCGTAAATATTGTTCTATCTCATAGACTTCAGAATCTGTTAGTATTTCATCTTTTCTTGCATCATAAATATGAAGTTGTTTTTTCAATGGTTCAACAATGGTGCTTGAATCTATTTTGTTTAGAATATCTGTGTTAGGTTCGATATTTTTCTTAACACGAGTAGTCATTATATCTCTAACAGAGTTATAATCAGAAGGTTTAAATGTACTTTGAATTACCCTGATAGAAAACTGATGGTTTCTATTTTGTACAACACGATTGATAGCATTAGTCAGTTTATCTTGATTATATAAATTTATCAAAGAACGAAATTTACTGCCTTCTTCATAGTTTTCTAAAGAATGCTGAATGTTCTGTGCAATCGCAGAGTCCACATATTGCTCTGCATTTTTTCCATTATAGAACGGATAATCTTCATTATATTCAGGAATCAAAGTACCACCATATTCAATGAATTCATCAATATTTTTATTAGGAAACAAATGTTTAAATTCATAAAAAGGAATATATGTTGTATGAATATATCTAGCTCTGTCATAAAGTTCACGAGAAGAAGATAAGAAAAAGCCTAGAGAATCTGTTCCTGTCAGAACAATTCTCAACCCCTTTCTAACATATACATCAGGAAATAAGGAAGACATGGAAATAAAGTTATCCAATGAAGTGACTTCATCAATGAAAATATACTTGTATCCTTCTTCTTTCAATCTATCAAGATCACTATATAAAGAAGATATGGTATCTCTATTGCTTACTTCGATATATGCACTTTTTTCAAATTCATCTTGCGTTAATTCAGAAATCGTTTGCAACATTAAAGTTGTTTTTCCAGTTCTTCGCAATCCATATAAAATACAGACTTTGGTATCTTCTGATTCAAATAAATAGTCTTTCAATTCTTCTCCAATAATGCGTTGTGGTTTATCTTTTTCACGATTTGTGATTTCTTTTAATTCGTCTTTAACAAAAACATTTGCTGTATATTTTTTCATTAAACCACCTTCTTTCATATCCCTATTATAACAAATTTCTATGCACTCTAACAGATAGCATTTTCATGCTTTCTGCAAAAATAGGAAGTGACTTCCTATTTTTCAATTTCATCCATTTCTTCTTCAATTTCTATAAATTTATTTATTCTATCTTGTTCTTTATTAAATTGAATGTCATAACAAATTCGATTAAGTTCTCCTCTTATAGAAGGATACCCTTTCTTCCCAATGTTTTTTAGATTTTTCATATCGTATAAAGGTGTTTTCAATAATCCTTTTAAAGTTGTAATTCCACTTGCTTTCAAACAATATTTTGCTCGATCTGTAAGATGGAGCATATCCACTGGACAATCTTTTTCTATTTTTGATGCAACTAATTTCTTAATTTCATCTTCCAAAAAATTCTCTACTAATTTCCCATCCTTTTTGCATACAGAATATTCAATACTTGATAAATCTTTAAAGAATGAATAATCCATATTTGTTAAATCACAATCGTTGTCTTTTATGTTCTTATAATCTTCTCCTCCTATTTCAACGCTTCCTTGAAAAGAAATAACTCCATATGTTCCATCCACTCCCTGATCTACATAATCACGAATATACTTTAGGTTTTCTTTATAATCCTTTTCCAAAAAGAAACCATTATTTTCGTTATAGAATCCATAATTCAATTCTTTATTATTGCAAGCATAATGATCAAACTCTTTATCCAATTTTTCTAAAAGTACACCCGTTTCAAATCCATAAAAATTTATTTTATTGTCCATCATTTTCCTTCTTTCTATTTTTAGGAAGTCACTTCCTATTTTTCAAATAAAAAGCATCAAATTGCTTTGATACCTTTTATTTGAAGCCCTTGTTTTTACGCAAGGGCTTCAGGAAGATAAATCATTATACTTTATTTTCTATCTCACTGTGAACTATCAGAGATTTTATTTTTTGTGAGATAGATTTTTATACAATTCTTTATTCTGATTTATTTTCAGACTTCTTGTTTTTGTTTCTTCTTCTGTATTCCAAGATACCGATTAAAGATACTAGAACTCCAAGTCCTGCAACGATAAACAGCATAGAATCACTACCTGCTCCTGTTTGAATAACTGGAAGTAAGCTGTCTTTGTAGATGATAGAATACAACAAGTCTTCACTTCGTTCTACCTTCTTACCATTGACAAACAATCCATCATCATTGACTTCAACTTTGACAACTTCAGGGCTTAACGAATAACCTAGAGGGGCTTTCGTTTCCTTGATATATGTTGTTCCGTAGTTCAATACAAACTTAACAGTTCCATCTTTTGTGTTTGCCTGTTTTGTTTCGATAGGATTTTTACATTCTGCATCTGTGAAAGATGTGAATTCAAATTCCTTACTGATGATGTTCTTCATTGTGTTTTCATCTACTTTATTGACAAGAACATAGTATTCTTTCAATTTATTGATGATAGGTTTTCCTTCATTGATTGGTACAATCACTGCTTTTTCATTAGATTGGTCGATACTAAAATCATATTCATTTTCATCTAATTTATATGCAGAATTTGTTTGAAGTTCCTTCAAGTAGTAATTTCCTACTGGAAGTTCAGGGGTATGAACTAAATGACCTTCTTCATCAATTCCTGATGTTGCAAGCAATGTATCAGGTTCGATTGCTACATTACCTTTCCAATCGTATGTATCATCACGAGTGTAGATTCCAAATACAACATCCTTGTAGGCTTCTTTGTTCATAGCTGTATCAGAGAATTCCATCTGTTTTGTCATATTGATGTTATACACTGGTCGTTCGTTCTTCAATGTAGATTCGATTACTTGAAGTTCATTGATTTGATTATCTACAACTTCAAAATAATGTTTTTCTTCATTCTTCACAAAACCGATTGGTGCTTTTGTTTCAACATAATAGTATTTACCAACTGGAAGTTTAATTGACTGTACAGCTTCATAATCACTTACTAAAGTGTCGATTTCTTCATCTGCCTTGTAATAAGTGATTCCGTTACCTAATGTAATATCTTCGCCTGCGTAAATGGTAATTTCTGCACCTAGAATATTCATTTCTTCAAAGACTGGTGTATTAACCATTCCTAAATCCGTCATACCAATATCCGTATAAGTGAACTGTTTACCTTTCTTCTCGAAAGCTAACTGTCCATATACGATTTCATCCTTCATTGTTCCTGCTACTTGAACTTCGCCTGTGTCTTTTACAGTAAATTCAATCTTTTCAGCAAGAGCAAATCCATAAGGGGCAGAAATTTCTTCCCAAATATAAGTTTGTCCAACTTCTAATCCTTTGATGATATGAGGTTCTTTAGTGGATACCCAAGTTTCAAATACTTCTCCACGATTTCCTTTAGGATAAACAATTTGAGTTGCTCCTTCTAGTTCTTCGTTTGTAGAAGCATCTACTTTTGAGAATTCTACTTGTGTAATTTTGTTTTTAAATACTGCAACAATTTCGATAGTTGGTAATTCCTGCCCTTTATATGTGGCATCCACTGGAATCACTTCATCACTTGAAGCGTATCCGATTGGGGCTTTCAATTCACGAATTTCGTATTTTGAAAGAGGAAGGTCAGCGTTAAATACAACCTGTCCATTTTCATCTGAAGTGGCTGTTTCAATCAATGTTCCTTTTTTGATAATCAATGGTTTTGAGTTTGTTTTTGACAATTTTTCAACTCCATAAATATCTTCAGAAGCATATAGACCAAAGACAGCTCCTTGTAAATTAGCTTCATTATCTTCATCCACTTTTCTCAAGTCAATATGAACCTTTTGACGGTCATTTAAATAGGTTACAGAATCAGAAATGATTGCTGTATGATCATCTTTGTATGACAGAGTTACTTCATACTCTTTATCAGAAATCACAAATCCTTCAGGAGCCTGTGTTTCACGCACTATATAGCTTCCAAGATATAAATTATCTACTTGAGTCTTTCCTGATTTATCGGTAGTTGCTGTTGTAACAACTTCACCAGCTTTATAAATTACCGTTCCGTCAGCAGGGTCAATGATGTCTTCTTTGGCATACACTGTGACTGTCATGCCTTCTAGTCCTTGTTCTTCATAATCGAATACGATATTACCATTTTCATCTTCATGAGAACCCACTAGCACTTCTCCTCGTTTTTCAAAAGAGATAGATCCTTTTACTCGTGTGTCTTCCATAGTAACTACGATATACGCATCTCCATCTTCATCTTCGGAAGTCACTTCCGATTTTTTGATTTCAAATGGAATACTTGTACCATTCAACAAGTAGTTGTAAGGTGCTTTGATTTCTTCGAGTTGGTACTTTCCACTCTTTAGTTTTAACGGAAGAATAACATAACCATCTTTATCTGTATTGAATTCATCAATCCAAACACCTGCCACTTTTTGTCGTACATATTTACCAGTTGATAAATCTTTTACTTTAAATGTAGCATCAGATAAGATAATCTGTTTTCCACTTTCAGCATCTACTTTCACAAGTTTTAAGAAATAATCACTTGGTCGGTTATTGATATGGTAATGCATCTTACCATCATCTCCGACTTCAAGAGAATTTCCTGAAGTATCTCCACCTTTAATAATTGTTTGTCCATTGGCTTCGGTTACTTCAAATGTGAATGTTCCTTCAAGAATATCTGTTTCTTCAGCGTTTTCGCCTTTCTTAGTCTGTTGGATAATATATTTACCATACGCTAATTTGCCTGAAGTCGCATAACCATTTTTATTTGTTGTTAATACAGCATATTCTTTTTCGCTTCGGTTTTCTTTTGCATATTGTAAAGCCTTTTGAATGTCTTTACCATTAGCTTCATAATCCTTTAACAATACAGCAACAAATTCTGCACCTTTTTCATTTGTCATGATTTCAGATTGACTTCCATCTGTAATCGTTTTGATAATGTCAAATTCTCCAGTACGAATTGTTTCCTTCACTGTACTATCCACAGTAACTGTAATTGTATTTTGGTCTTTATAACTTGCAGTGAAAGGATATTTTGTTTCATCCAATTCATATCCTTCGCTTGGACTGATTTCTTGCCAGTAATATTCCCCTAAATATAGATTTTCAATTGTACCACTTGCATTTTTATCTGTCGTGATTTTTCCAACTAAAGAATCTTTCTTATGAATGACTGTTCCATCCATAGATGGGTCAAGAATATCTTCTTTAGCATATAGTCCATATACAGCACCTGTTAGTGTTGCATCCCCTTGAGGACGATTACCAGTATCTTTATCTTCTTTAACAAGATTGATGGTCGCATTCACTCGTTTATCACTTAATTCTGTATCGTATGCCTTTTTGTCTGTAATATATACGACAGCCTCTTGATCTACATCAACGACATATCCATTTGGAGCTTTTGCTTCTTTGATTACATATTCTCCGTAAGCCAAGTCTTCAGATGTAGCATATCCTGTTTCATCCGTTGTCATTGAGCTTACTTTCTGTCCATTGAAATAAATATCAAAGACTGTCCCTGCCACTTGAATGACTTTTCCTGTATCCTTGTCTTTCTTAGCAATGCGAATTTTTCCTTTGATAACCTGTTCAGGTACGATTGGTTCTTGGTATGTGCTTAAAAATTCATCTGAACCTTCTGAAATTACCTTTACAATAAATGTTTCATCATTTAGTTTGTACCCTTCAGGTGCTTTCGTTTCTCGTAATGTTACTGTTCCAATCGGAATTGTTGGCAAATTTATGCTATTATAGTAAAATTCATCACCCGAAACTTTATAGTTATCTTGTAAATAAGTAAAACCATCTTCATCTGTTTTTAATACCCAAGTACGTTCAGGTGTTGCTCCCTGTGTCGCAGGATCGACATCTTCAGCATAATCCCCTTTGTAGTACTTCACAGTAAATTCAGCACCTTCAAGTTTCGCATCTCTTTGTGGTACATCCTGTCCAGTTTCCTTGTCACGCTTCTTCAATAAGATACCAACAGGGTCAGCTTGAGGATTGTCTTTTACCTTTTTAATTTCTGTTTTTCCACTTTTTATTGAAACGGGATACACTTTTTTATCTAAATCATATCCTTTTCCTGCTTTGGTTTCTTTCAAGTAATATGTCTTTGCCTTCAAGTCCTTGATGGTATTTGCTTTTCCATCAGCCTTGATTGTAAATGTACCTACTCGATTGACATCCTTATTGGCATCGGCTTCACTGTTATACAATCCATATTCTGCACCTTCTAAACTATAACAGTTGTTATTGTCTGTAATCGAAGGATTGGATGAAGATTTTTCAATCGTTAGATTTCCTTTCGGTTCATTTTGTCCCCAATATAAAGTTTGATTCTGTGTTACAATTCCTTGCCAACTTACTCCAGTACCTGGGCATTTTGCTTTATATACTTTAAAATCTGATGGTGGGCTAGGTAGGTTTAAAATTCCTTTTAGCGTTTCATATGCAACATGATAACGCTGTCCATTAGCAGAACCACTAAGTGAAGTGCCACTAGCTACAGCAGATAAGAATTCATTCATTGCCAAGAGAGCTTGATCTCTGTTTGGAAAAGTATTGGAAACCTGATTATTTGGATATCCATAAGCATAATAAATAACTTTTCGCACTCTATCATCATGTACTTCCACAGCAGAATTTAAAGTCATTCCTGCTCGTGGTGGTGCGTACATAGCTTCTCCACAAAATGCTACATGTCCATCAACCTTCCAAAATCCACCAGTTCCCCAAACCGATCCTATTCCATTAGAAATAGATGTATGTCCACCTTCTTCAAAATAAGTAACAACAGGACTACTCAAACTGCGATCAGAAGAATAAGTGCTTGATGCAGATTCGGAGTATCTAAAATCAGGGGCAATTAAAATAGAAGCACCTAATCCTAGCAATAGATTTGCTGTATCATAATCTTCATAAAATTTAGCCGTAATAAAATAATTATCATCCACATATTTCCACGCATGAATTTTATCAACAATTTCTTTACGCTTTTGAATATACTCTTCTTTCATAGTCATTCCATTTTGATAATTGTTTAAAATTTGTTGTTCTTCAGCACTAACAGGACGATTTGGAATAAAGGTTTCGTCATTGATTAGCAGTTTACTATTTTTATCTACTTTATCTTTTGTTTTATCCTTTTCTTCCGTTTCAATGGAATCTTCTTTTGTAGTTTCTCCTTCTGCTTCAGGTTGTTCAATCGGTTCTGTATCTACTTTTTCATTTGTTTCTTGTTCTTCACTAGAAACAATTTCTTTGAATGTAACTACAAAGTTTGAATTTTCGACACCAGTAACATATTCAATCTTTAAACTATTCTGTTCTGCCACAAATTCAGGTACTGCAACATCATTGTTTGTAAAGTTTTCGATTACATTTTCTTCATCAGCAATCGCTTCAATCGTCACTTTCGTACCTTCTTTATAAGATTGTGTAAATGGAGTTTCTTTCGTTACTATCGTTTCAGTTTCATTTTCTGTAACTTTAACCTGTCCATTTCCTTCAACAGTAATATTCAAAGTAGGAGATGGTTCGGCAACGACTTGCTCATTTGCATAAGTAGGCATCACAGCATTTACAGTTAAAAGCGTAGAGAATATGCAAGTTACAATTCGCTTTAATGTCTTTTTCATAAAGTTTCTCCTTTCTTTTTTTGTATTTTTTATGAAAAATAGGAAGTGACTTCCTTTTTTTAGGAAACGAATGAATCTCGAGTTTTCATCCGTTCCCTTTTTTCCTAGATAAATGATTCAAGGCATCCAAACGGATGCCTTCGTTTAAAATACCATTTCACTGTAATTTCTCTCCTTTCTGAAAATAAAAAAAGACAAAAAACGCTTAGTTTTCTGCCTTTTCAATATTTTACCACATTATCATATTAGCATATTTTGGTGTGAAGCAAAAGTGCAACCACAGGTAAAATTACAGTTTTTAAAATCTAAAATCAGTTGTCATTTTTCAGTTTATAGCATATAATAATAGTGGTTAAGAACTGTGGATTTCCCATAGGAAAAGAAGAGGACGGCAATCCTCTTCTTTTTTTGCACCCATTGGAACATATTTCAGGTTACTTTTTTAACTCTCTGATAATTAACAGTATGACTACTAGAGTCAAAAACTGTAATTCCATATTGGTTAAGAACTGAAACATTTCCAAATGAGTGCTTATTTTGGATAGTATAGTACATATACATATACCTCCACGATTATTCTACAGAATCTTTATTTGATTTACCAGTTTTTCTGCCTTGTTGCACTCAAATAGAAAAATAGGAAGTGACTTCCTTTTTTGAATTTATTGATATTTATCAATTTATCGCTTATAATAAAGATGTAAAAAGTGGACAGATTATTCTGTTCAGGGTTTTGAATAGTTCTATAAAAAACTACCTTCGCCTCGGAAACTTAGGTAGTTTTTTATTTGTCATTTTTTCTTAATCAATTCGATTAGAAGAACAACGACTAGAGTTAGTATAGATAACATTATTGATAATGCTTCATATGTACTCATAAGCATCACTCCTCGAAAATACATTTATATTAACAAGGCTCAACGCTCCTTGGTCTAGCGACCTGAACTACCTAAATAATCTGTCCACCATGATTTTAGCATAAGACTTATACCTTGCCAAAGAAAATAAAGGTATAAGTTTTTTTATTTCTGTATCATGTATAATATTCTTAATTATCTACACAACATTGTGCTGGTTCATATCCTTCTTCAATCAGTGCATTTACATCACTTTCAACAACTTCTCTATTTTTGCTTGAAATCTTGTTTGCATTTTCACAGTCTTCTTCGTGAAATTTCTTTGAATTCTTATTTACGATAAAGGTTCTTTTTTCACTATCGTTAGGCTCATTTTCAGAAGAAGATGCAATTTCCTTACTATCTCCTGTTTGATAATTGATTTCTATTTTTGGTTGATTATTGTAACAATACACATAGAATTGAATTCCTTCTCCATGATCTTCAACGGAATACCCTTCAATCGTGACCCCTCTAGCGACCAATTCATTATCTTTAAAGACAGGAGTAACACGATATAACACATGGTTGTTTGTTTCTTTCAAATAATCAGCAACCATATTTTCAAATGGAAGCATCCCTTCTACATTTAGGAAGCGAGTTCCTGTAATCAAGTTCTTTTCATTAGCGTTCTCTCCTGCTAATTGAAAACCAATTAAATGACACCGATTGTACAAATATTTCCCATCTACAAAATCATATTTTGCAGTTTTCCAACCTGATGGTTTTATCATTCCAATACTTTCTCTATCTTCGGTTGGCATAATGCTCTGATGAAGATTAGCATAAGCAATACCACACCGACCGAATCTATCTAAATCAGAGTAGTCTTCAAATATCTCTGTACTTGCCGTTTCTTCTTCAGTAAACATTGGTACATTCTCATTTAGTACGATATACGGTTCATCATTAAATTCAGGAATATCAGTAAGTTGCACATTCTCCTGAATTATTCCATTTTCTATAGGTTTGTCAGATTTTAAATCCAACGAACATCCAGTAATAAATATACTTGTTAATAAAATGAGTAATATCTTTGATATTTGTTTTTTCATAAATCTTATTCTCTCCTATTCTTATCGTTTCCCATTCTCTACATCTTCTACACTATACCCCTTCATAATCCAAGTCTTCATGAGTTCTCGTATGTAATACAAAGAATATTTTTCATAAGTACTTGCTTCTCTTGAAGCAACAATCATCATTCGTCCACCGTACAAATCATATAATTCTTTAATGATATTTAATTCTGCCTTGCTTAATTCTTCTTTTCCCAATAATTCTTTCGATGTGTATTGAATTTCAGCGATTACATATTCCAATGAACCATATTCTAAGTTATTTTCTATTTCATCCCAAGCTAAAGTGCTAAAAATAGATGGAATATCCTTTTCTTCAAATTCTCCATTGATCACTTCATTCGTATCTTTAAAATGACAAGTGAATTCAATTTCTGCAACTTTTCGAGCTTTTCGTATTGTTTCATAAGAAACAAAAACATTTGTCATTTCATTTATTTCATCAATAGATGTCTTCAAGATTTTTGAATTAAATCTTCTGAAATCATTATAGTAATCAGAAGTACATTCAAAAATTCCTTTTAAACAGTCTAATTCAATTTTCCAAGTTGAACGGAATCTATTTTCCAACAAATACAGATATAGTTTTATTGAATAGACACTTTGTAAATACAAAGTATTTTTCAATGCGTATTTAATATATCCGTTTTTGGATATATCAAAAAACATTTTTCGTACATAATCCGATTTGCCACATTCTAAAGTTATCGTACTATTTTTTTTATCAAACTTTGCTTTTTCAAACAGAGGATGCATTTCAAAACTTTCTCCATCTTCCAACCATTCAGTAACACTGTTATTAAATAAATGTTGCATATATTTATTTAATCGTTTCGATTCCAATAATCTAGATTGAATTTCCATCAAATCACAATATTCCTGTTTAGTAAAAGTAACAGATGCTGTTGTTTCGTCCTGTGGATTGATTTTCGATAAATACACTTCCATCAATCGGAATTCTTGTATAGTAAGATTAACATTTCTTAAATCAATGATTGATCTAGATTTCGATATAATATTTTCATCATTCAACATAGATTTACCATTCCTTATATTAAGAAATATATACTTATTATGTCCCTTTGTCAAATTTAACAGGGACCGTTTTCAATCCCTTTGCCTTTCTGGCGCCGAAGCTGCAGCACACCTGATTCAACAGGAAATAAGAAAATTTATCCAACCTTCCTCCACGTTCGATATAATGCAAAATGCCATCCGTTTCTAAATACTGTCCATCCTGCATCTGAATCCGTGCAACCGCCGTACAGCCTACAACGTTCTC
>OLRH01000447.1_pt1 | contig 20545 bp, 18 predicted proteins | sample 1672321 | NCBI WGS metagenome assembly OLRH01 (sample SAMEA3136671, study PRJEB25190) | human gut metagenome | reverse complement strand
CTTCGCAGATGGTCTGGAAATCGGAGAAAAAAATCCCACAATGCCGGCAAAACTGAAGATCCTCAGTACAAGAAAAGTTGAAGAGACAGAACTGGAACAGTACCCGTCAGGATGGTCATCAGAAATTCAGCTTACGATCAAAGAGGGGAAATTCCATCAGGTCAAGCGAATGACAGAAGCAGTAGGAAAGAAAGTCGTCTATCTGAAACGAATTTCCATGGGAGTATTGACATTGCCGAATGATCTCAAAAAAGGCGAATGCCGACAGTTGACTGCAGAAGAAGAAAAGAGATTAAAAGAAAGTGTTGTCATAAAATAAGTAAAATTGTAAGAATACATGGTTGATTGTCCGCTGATATAATGGACATTATAACATGTGTCGGTAAAGTGCAGGAAACTGAGTTTGTCAGAAGCAGATCAGAACCTGGAAGAAACTGTAAAAATAATAAAAAATTTGCAAAAAACCCTCTTTACATGGAGGGTTTTTGTATGCTATACTACAGAAGTTGCGAGTCATGCGCATCTATTGCGTGTGCAAAAATATACACGTTCGGAGATTCCCGCGGATGGTGCCCTGCGGTGTGAGGCTGGGTCCCCAGGAAAAAGAACCGGGCGGAAGAAATTAACCAAAAAAGGAGAACAAACATGAGCGTTATTTCAATGAAACAGCTTTTAGAAGCAGGCGTACATTTCGGACATCAGACAAGAAGATGGAACCCTAAAATGGCTCCATACATCTACACAGAGAGAAACGGTATCTACATCATCGACTTACAGCAGTCTGTAGGTATGGTTGACGATGCTTACAATGCAATCGCTGATATCGTAGCAGACGGTGGAAGCATCTTATTCGTAGGAACAAAGAAACAGGCTCAGGATGCTATCAAAACAGAAGCAGAGCGTTGCGGACAGTTCTATGTAAACGAGAGATGGTTAGGTGGTATGCTTACAAACTTCAAAACTATCCAGAGCCGTATTGCAAGACTGAAAGAAATCGAAGCTATGGAAGCTGATGGAACATTTGACGTTCTTCCTAAGAAAGAAGTTATTGAGCTGAAAAAAGAACTTGCAAAATTACAGAAAAACATCGGCGGTATCAAAGAAATGAAGAGACTTCCGGATGCAATCTTCATCGTAGATCCTAAGAAAGAAAGAATCTGCGTACAGGAAGCTCATACATTAGGAATCCCGCTTATCGGTATCTGCGATACAAACTGCGATCCGGAAGAACTGGATTATGTAATTCCGGGTAACGATGATGCAATCCGTGCAGTAAAATTAATCGTTTCCAAAATGGCAGACGCTGTTATCGAAGCAAAACAGGGTACTGCAGATGTAGACGGTGAAATCGAAGCTGAATCTGAAGAGTTCGCAACTACAGAAGAATAATTTTTTGAACTAGTACAGGAAAGCCGACAGGCTTTCCTGTCATTGAAAAAGGAAAAGCCCCTCCGGGCGATTTACGAATATTATTCAGGAGGAAAATGAAATGGCTATCACAGCAGCACAGGTAAAAGAATTAAGAGAAATGACCGGCGCCGGAATGATGGATTGTAAGAAAGCTCTTACAGCTACAGAAGGTGATATGGATAAAGCAGTAGAATTCCTTCGCGAAAAAGGTCTTGCTACAGCACAGAAGAAAGCAAGCCGTGTAGCAGCAGAAGGTCTTTGCAAAACTTTAGTTTCCGAAGACGGAAAGAAAGCAGTTGTTGTAGAAGTTAACGCTGAGACAGACTTCGTAGCTAAGAATGAAAAATTCCAGAACTACGTTGCAGATGTAGCAGCTCAGGCTATGAACACAACAGCAGCAGATATCGATGCTTTCCTTGCAGAAGCATGGGCACTTGATACAACTAAGACTGTTAAAGAAGCTCTTGCAGCTCAGATCGCAGTTATCGGCGAGAACATGAACATCAGAAGATTTGCTCAGGTTACAGAAGAGAACGGTTTCGTTGCTTCCTACACACATATGGGCGGTAAGATCGGTGTTCTTGTAGACGTTGAAACAGACGTAGTTAACGATGCTGTTAAAGAAATGGCTAAGAACGTAGCAATGCAGATTGCAGCTCTGAAACCACAGTACACAAGCGATAGCGAAGTAAGCGCAGAATACATTGAGCATGAGAAAGAAATCCTTATGGCTCAGATTCAGAACGATCCAAAAGAATCCCAGAAACCGGCTAAGGTTATCGAAGGAATGATTACAGGACGTATCAAAAAAGAGCTTAAAGAAATCTGCCTTCTTGACCAGACATACGTTAAAGCTGAAGACGGAAAACAGTCTGTAGCTAAATACGTAGAGCAGGTTGCTAAAGAAAACGGTGCTAAGATCACTGTTAAAGGTTTCGTACGTTACGAGACAGGTGATGGTATCGAAAAGAAAGAAGAGAACTTTGCAGAAGAAGTTGCAAAACAGATGGCACAGTAATCTGGTTTTTGCAGAACTTTAAAAAGAGTCTTGAAACCCTTGAAAATCCAGTATTTTCAAGGGTTTTTCTTATATACATCACTTCATATATTGCATTATAATATGTGCAACAGCAATATGGAACACTCCCAGAATATCTATGGAGCAAATGACATTTTGGAAGAATACAGAAAGTGTGAGTAAAGAAATTATGGAATTGTTGAAAACAATCAGAGGAGACATTACAAAAATTACAGATGTTCAGGCAATCGTAAATGCTGCGAATAATTCACTTCTTGGTGGCGGAGGTGTGGATGGAGCAATTCACAGAGCAGCAGGACCAGAACTTTTGGAAGAATGCAGAACATTACATGGATGTGAGACAGGGAAGGCAAAAATTACAAAAGCATATAAGCTCCCTTGTGAGTATGTTATCCATACAGTAGGACCAATATGGAATGGTGGGAATCAAAATGAAAAAGAATTACTTGCAAGCTGTTATTTATCTTCTATGCAGCTGGCACTGGAACACAAAATCAGAAAAATCGCATTTCCGTCAATTTCTACAGGAGTGTATTCATTTCCGGTTGGACTTGCAGCAAAAATTGCAGTAAATACAGTTGCTGGATTTTTGAAGGAACATCCAGATGATTTTGATCTGGTGGAGTGGGTTTTGTTTGATGAACATACGGAATTGGTTTATGCGATAGAAGTAAATGCGCATAATAAAGGAATATAGAAGATGAGAATATTGATGTTAGGAAACAGTTTTACAACGGCAAATCATATGCCGGACATGTTGGCTGAGTTGACCGGTGCAGAGATTGTGCAACATACCCGTGGAGGGGAACGATTGGCAGATCAGTTAAATCCGAAAACAAAGATGGGAAAGCGTACACAGGAAGCTTTGCAAAATGAAAAATGGGATTTTGTCATTTTACAGGAAATGAGCAATGGTCCAATTACATCAAAAGCCAGTTTCCTTGAAAATGCAGAAAAACTCTGTGAGAAGATCAGGGAGAATGGAGCAAAGCCAGTTTTTTATGCGACCTGGGCATATCAACGTGGAGGAAAGAAGTTGGAAACTTTTGGAATGGATTATGATGAGATGTATCAGAAACTGTATGAAGCTTATCACCTAGCAGCAGATAGAAACCATACTTTGATTGCAGATGTTGGAAAGAAATTTTATGAACTTTCAGATAAAGTAAATCTTTATGCGGATGATGGGTGCCATCCAAATGAAAAAGGTTCCCAGATAGCAGCAGAGATAATTGCAGAAGTCTTGATGAATTGAATAACGTGATATGAAAAAAGCAGCTTGATTATCGAGTTAGTTACTCTCGGTTCAAACTGCTTTTCTTTTGGACTTTATCTCTCATACAGGAGTATTGTCATCATCAAGGTGGAAAATATCGGCTATCTGGGATTCTATTCTTATGAAATCGTGGTGCCACAGGCAAAAGAAACTGCTTTGTCCATGGCTGCGGATGGAATGAAAGCTGAAAAAATAGCCCACTATCTTAAAGTAAGTGCTGCGATGGTTCAGAACTGGATCGATGAAAGCATGAGTATTGTACAATAATTTAATGATATAATGAAGAGAAGCTGCCAGGAGATAAGAAAAATCTCTTGGTGGCTTTTGGGAATTAAACCTATGATTTTTTTGTAAAATAGTTCTATAGAACTACTACTTGATTTGCAGATTCTGTATCTTTCAATTATCCATAGGTATACTAATTTTAGGATAATAAGCGGGAATCCTCGGCAATTCAATTACCGAGATGAAAGCGCAAACTGTGCATATCTGCACTCATAATAAATACAAATAACACTGTTTTGTCAGAATCAAAAAACAGGTTGCTGAATAGGCATAATCTATATTATAATATATTTATAGCTAAGCTCACTTGGAGGTGATAACATGCCATTATTGAAAGAAGAAGCTTATACTATAGATGATATATATGCTTTACCAGATGGAGAAAGAGCAGAACTGATTGATGGTCGTATGTATATGATGGCACCACCAAGCCGAAAGCATCAGCGTATCTCAACAAGACTTGTCAGTATTATTGATCGTTATATTGAAGAACATAAAGGAAAATGCGAGGTCTATGCTGCACCATTTGCTGTTTACTTGGATGAAAGAAGTAATACCTATGTAGAGCCAGATATTTCTGTAATTTGTGATCCAGATAAGCTTGATGATAGAGGATGTAAGGGCGCACCTGATTGGATTATTGAGATTGTGTCACCTGCAAGTAAGAAAATGGACTACCTGTTGAAGCTTCTGAAATATCGTTTCGCAGGTGTTAAGGAATATTGGATTGTTGATCCTGAGAAGAATCGTGTTATAGTATATAATTTTACCGGTGATGAAAGTGTTAATGATTATACCTTACAGGATTTTGTTAAAGTGGGAATCTATGAAGATTTTGTGATTGATTTCGGAAGTATGGAATTATGAGTGATAATATGACAAAACGTGCAAAAGAATATATGAATGCAGATTTCGTATACGAGGATTATAAAAATCTGGCAGAAGCACAGAAAATAGCAGACGTAGAAGATGTGACAGCAATTTCGGAACGATTAATTAAACAGAATATGGAAGCATATAAGGAGCTTACTAAATGATAATTTTGAATAAAGAACATAGGGAGATTTATTCAAGAGAAGTTACCAGAGAAATACCAAACAGTGAGACTATATCTGCAATTAATGAAGTACAACAGATGAAACAGAATCCTTCTCTAGGAAAATCGTATACAGATATAGACAAAATGATGATAGACTTGACAATATAAAAAGCTTTATTTTCATCGAAGGGAGCATATAGAATGGATTGGAATTTAAAGATTACAGATATGGCAGGTGCTACACCAGAACATTCATCAGTTATTGTCAATTTTGTGGCTGCGGTCAGATATCAGTTAAAAAACAGCACTTGTTATGTTTATTCCGATAATGTACAGTACCGTTTTAAAGATGCTGAGGGAAATAATAAGATAGTCATTCCTGATGCCTCTATAAACTGTCGTACTAAATCTAGGAGAGGGAATACATTTACAGATGCCCCACGCTTTGTTATGGAAGTTTTATCTCCATCAACCGAAAAATATGATCGTACAGAAAAGATGGAATTATATGCGCAACAGGAGATAGAGGAATATTGGATTGTTGATTGGCGTACAAAAACAATAGAGATTTATGAACTGGACTATGATGAGAATGATATTCCCAAATATTATCTCTGGAAAACTATTAGCGAAGAAAACAAGGATGAATTAAGATTGGTTCATTTTCCCAATATTAAGATAACCTTTGAAGATCTGTTTGATGAGATTGACTACTAAGATATAGTATGGAATTGTAGGAGGTGAGTGAATATGCCATTACTTGAAGAGGAATATAGAAAAGAAGAGAAGATCAATGGTGTGATTTATGATATGTCACCGTCACCAAATTATCAGCATGGGATTGTAGATGGTAATATTTATTCCATTATAAAAAGTGGATTAAAAGGAACATTGTGCTTGGCTTTCATGGAGAATCTGGATTATAAATATCATGCACAGGAGAATAATGATTATGTGATACCAGATGTGATGATTATATGTAACCGTAAGCACTTGAAAGGTGGTTCCTATACTGGTACACCCAGATTTATTGTGGAAACTCTTAGTCCTGCGACTGCATTGAGAGATAAGACTGTCAAAAAGGATCTTTACCAGAAGGCAGGAGTTGAGGAATACTGGATCATTTCACCAAGAGAGCGGGCTGTAGAAATCTACTATCTGGAAAATGGTAAATATGATTTGAAATACAGTTACATTCTTCAGGATGATTCAGAAGAAGAACATTATAATGCAGATACAGTGGTGACATTGAAAGACTTTCCGAAAATCTCCATGACATTAGCGGAGATGTTTGAGAACGTAGAATGATCACAATTTAATATGAGCAGTATGAAAGCCCTCGGGAGTTAATCCAAACGAAAAGGAAAATAGTTCTTTTGAATTAATTAAGTGTTATAAAGATAATATTTTAATTGGGATAAAATTAGATAAAGATGAGGACTATTTATATGTTGCAACCATGCATGAAGTACAAGAATCAAAAATAGTAAGATGTTTGCATAGTGGAAGGATTAATTATGCTTTTATTAAGGATGTAAGAGACTATCGTAATAGGTAGTCTCTTTTCTTATGCAATTTTTTAAAATAATATCATAATATAATAATACAGAAGGAGGTTTTACATGTCAGATTTTAAAATAAAAGTGACGGCAGATCTTGATACGTCACAAGTAGAAGCGAAACTAATGGCTTTGCAAAATAGAAAAATAACGATACAAGCCAATGTCAATGGTAATGGTTTGAGCAATATGAATAATAGTTTGCAATAGATACAGAACAATGCAAATAATGTATCTGCAAGTCTAAAAGGCATTGCAACTACAAAATTAAAAGTAGATGCATTGAATTTTCTTAAAAATCAAACTGAAAATGCAGTACGTTCAGTAACAGATCTTAATAAGGCTATGACTCTGGTTAATATGACTATGAGTAATATGTCTGGCTCATCTCTATATTCTTTGAAACAACAATCCCTTAGTATGGCAAAAGATTTAAGTGCCGCTACAAAAACCGTCACAGATGCGGTTACAATTTATGCAAATGAAAACGAAAGTGTAAGTTCCATGCTGAATAAGGCACAACCTACAGTATTGTTATCTGCTGCTTCTGGCATGAGTTCTTCATCTTCTGCGGATGCTATTCAAGGTATTTTGAATCAGTTCAATCTGTCAGAAGATCAGGCAATGCACGTTGCGGATACAGTTGAAAAACTCAGTTCAGAGATTGCATTAGATTTCTCAAAAGGTTGTGACACAATCTCTCAGTCAATTGCAACTTCTGGTTCAGTTGTAAATGAAGCAGGTATGAGTTTTGAAAAGTATGCGGCATTGGTATCAACAACAGCAGAAAAGACCAGAGTATCTGGTTCTCAGATTGGTAATGCCTTTAAGACAATCTTCTCAAGAATATCCCGTAGTAAGGATGGACTTACTACAGATGCTGAGATGTCAGATGCAGAGGCAGCACTTAAAAGTGTTGGTGTTTCTGTTCGTGGAGCAGATGGTGATTTACGAGATATAAGTGATACACTTGACAATCTTAATGAAGTATGGGGAACATTAAATCATTCTCAGAGATCTTATGTGGCAGAAATGGCGGCTGGGGTAAGACAGAAAAATATTTTTGAAGCAGCAATGGATTCTTATAATAAGGCTTTACAATTAGAACAGGATGCACTTAATTCTGATGGCACAGCCATGAAGATAAATGAAAAACGTGCAGATTCCATCAATGGTAAGATGGAGAAACTGTCTGCTACGATGACACAACTTTATTCTGACGCAATGCCAGAAGAAGCAATTGAAGGAATGATTGATTTTGCTACGGCAGTTGCAAAGGTTGTGGATAATTTTGGATTATTCCAGGGTGCATTATCTTCATTAGGTGTTGTTGGCGGTGCGAAGATAATCAGTACGATTGCTTCTAACTGGACAGGATTACTGTCTGCAATTACAAGCCCGTTAGGTATTGGAACTATTGCAGTAGGTGGCGCAGTTGCTGCAATATCTGCATATCAGAAATCTGTTAGTGAAATGGTTGAATCTGCAAAACAAGCAGGTGATGAATGGGAAAGCGGTCAAGAGAATCTGCAAGGACAAATTGATAAAATATCAGAACTGAGAACTGCTTTAGATTCTGGCACATTATCTGAACAGGAAGCCGCTTCCGCTAAAAGTGAATTGTTATCCATGCAGGAGTCTTTGAGTGAGTCTTATGGTTCACAGGTTGCAGGTATTGATTTAATTAATGGTTCGCTGACAGAACAGATTGCTTTATTAGATCAGGTGTCTCAAAAGCAGGCAGAACAGTTCCAGAATGAGAACAAAAAAGGTATTGAGAAAGCCCAAAAAGAGATAGAAAAAGATAGACACACTTATCTGGGTCAGTTTTATGATAATGGTTCCCAAGAATCCGAAGCTATCAAGAAGTCCATTAAAGATTTACAGGATAAGTATGGGGATGATGTATTCACAACTGAATTGGAAGCCGATGGAATCACAATGGATGTCCATTTCAATGCTGATGCTTCTACTGCAAAGGAAGCTTTAAATGACTTTATGACAGATGTTTCAGACATTGAGAAAACGTATGGAGAATCCGATATACTTGATCTCATGAGTGATAATGCATCTGCTGGGTTGTCAAAGGCAAACAAAGTTCTGGATGAGTATGGTGATTTATACAATCAGGCACAGAAAGCAAAACTTGTAGCAGATGATGATACATATAAGGCTCCATCTGGTAAGGAACAAACTGCTGTTAAGTGGCTTAATGATGAGACAAAAGCAGTAGAAGCATATAATGATGCATTGTCAGAAGGTAATTCTGATGCGATTAAACAGGCATCTACTGAGTTTGAAGCAGTTGACAGTGCAGTACAGTCATTGTTGAAAAATTCTGGAATGTCAGAGTATGCAGATCAGTTTACAGAAGTAAAAGACCAGTTAAACGAATCTGCTATATCTGCGAATAAATTCAATGAAGCTTTATCAGGAAATGATTCATCTAAATTTGGTAAACAAGTTAAGAAGAGTGCGGATGCTCTAAAAGAACTTGGACTGACAGATACAGATTTTAAGTATGCTTTTGAGACAGACGGTATTCAAGAGGGCGAGGATCAGATTAATTCTCTTGTAGATTCTGCAATTCAATGTGGATATATTTCTGATACATCCAGTGAACAGGTATCTAAACTGGTAAGTGTCTTATCTTCCTTGGGTGTTATTTCTTCCACAACAGGAGAAGCAGTAGGAGATGCGACAGAAGAAGTAGCTTCATCTGTAGATACTATGTCTGATGCATTGGATTCTGCTAAAGAAAAACAGACAAATCTTATTGATGCATTGGGAAATTCCCGTTCTGCTACTGGTCTTACAAAAGATGATATCAATAATGTAACATCCGCATTTAAAGACCTTGATAATTTTGATCCTGCTTCTATTTTTGAGGAAACTGCTACAGGTGTTCATCTGAATACTCAGGCATTAAAAGAGTACAATGATGAGTTGGAACAGCAGACAAAGAATAACTTTGCAGAAGCTATTGCCAACAAGCAGCAGGAATTAAATGATGCGATTGCACAGAATAAATCTCAAGATGTGATTGATGGGTTTCAAGAAGAAGTACAGACATTACAGTTATTATCTGCTCAGTATGACGGTGCAACTTCATCTTATAATAAATTTGTGACTGCTGCATCTTCTGCTAATGAACGTGATTCATTTGAGGATGTAGCAAAAAGTTATGAAAGTATCGGACAGTTGATTGAACAGGGATGGACAACAGATGATTCTGTCACAAGTTATCTTGATTTATTACTGGGAACAGACAGAATCCAAGATTCCCAACAGGCATATGAGCAGTTAGGACAGACAATCGAAGGTACAGGTCATAGTCTTAAAGATTATATGACTTTCGATGATGATGGCAACTTCACATCTCAAGGTGCATGGTCTTTTGTAGATGATGTTGCAAATAAACTTGGTGATGATTTTGTTAAGGTTGGTGAAGATGGCGAATACGCATTTGATCTGACAGGTGATAAAATCAATCAGGTTGCGGATGCATTTAATACAACTACAGATTTTGTTGAATTAATGGGTAAAGCACTTGCGGATGCAGGGGCAAATGTAAGTTTTGATTCTTCTGATGTGAAGAATTATAACGAACAGATGAAGCAGTTACAGGAAACTGCAAATACTACTCAAGAGAAATTAAAAGAAGTACAGAGTGCTACAAGCGGTGAATCTGGCGAAGGTTTACTATCTGGAATTGATCTCAACTATGACAAAGCTTCTATGTCTATTGACCAACTGGATTCTAAGATTGCTGAACTATCTGGCAAGCGTGAGGAAATCAGTGTCAGTGCTGACACAGAAGAAGGACAACAAGCAATATCTGCATTAGATAATGAGATTGCTTCTCTACAATCTCAAAAAATCATGGTGTCTATTGGCACACAGTTAGAGGGCGGTGCGACTGTCGATGAACTGCTTGCTATTACAGATGATGCAGAACTGGCTGCCAAATTACAAATTGATGTTTCCCAAGTCGCAGAAGCAAGGCAGCAATTACAAACTCTGAAAGATACAGGGAATATTGAGGTACCTGTTACTGTTAAGCTTGACGAAGGACAATTCAATAGTTTGATTGAAAGTCTTACGGGTGAAGCAGTAGAAGTTCCTGCTGAGGTAGAAACACCAGAAGTACCAGATGTTTCTGGTGAAACTGTAGAATACCCTTCTAAAGTTGATACTCCTGATGTGCCAGATGTTTCTGGCGAGGAAATCACCTATACTGCAACGGTAGATACTCCTGACCTTCCAGATATTCAAGGTGGCATTGCATATTATACTCCACAGGTAGAAGGTTCTGCTGATGGAGAAACTGCCGAAGGTACTATTAATTATGATAAAGGCACAGTAGAATCTGCTGACGGTGAGACATCCGAAGGTATCATTAATTATGATAAAGGTGATGTTGAGAAAGCAGATGGAACGGTTTCTACAGGTACAATCAATTATGATTTAGGTACGGTTGCCGTTCCTACTGGTATGGTGGCAAGCGGTACGATCAACTATGCTTTAGGTACAGTTGCGACTCCTGGTAAAGCAATGGGAACATTTGGACAAGCCAGAGCATACGCAAAAGGAAGTCTTACAGATTTCCCTGCTTATGGTAGTGGTCGTGTTTCACTTCCTAACGACCAAAAAGCATTAGTCAATGAAGAGTACATCAATGGTCATTCTGAATCCATAGTGCGTGATGGTGTATGGTCGCTTATTCCTGGTGGCGCACATATGGAGAACTTGAAAAAGGGTGACATCATATTCTCTGCACAACAGACAGAAGATTTATTGAAACGTGGTGCAACACCCGGTCATGCAAGAGCATATGCACAGGGAAGTTTAAGTGATTTATCACCACTCTCCAATGCTTTTGGTAGTGGTTTTTCTGGCACTGGTAAGAACCCTTGGGCTGGAAAGAATACAAGTTCATCATCCAGTGGTGGTTCATCATCATCTCAACAATCTTATAACGCCAATTCTGGTGCAGTCGCTAGAAATACAGATGAGACAGAGAAGAATACTAAAGCAACAAAAGATTCTACAGAAGCATTTGATGGAATCAAGAGATACACTCAAAAGTTTGCAAAAGCCGTAGAACAAATTTCCAATCAGATTACAGATTATATCTCTTCTACGTTCAAGACAACTCTATTAAAGAGACAGGTGAAAGCAACGGAGAAGCAGATTGTAGCAAATGAAAAGGCTTCTGATGCTTATATGAAAAAAGCAGAGTCAATCGGACTCAGCGAAGAATATAAGAATAAGGTCATTAATGGCACTCTTACAGTAGAGGAAATTGACACATCTTCTGACTCTGGTAAACAGTTAGCAAAAGATATTAAGCAATTTCAAGAATTTTACAACTCAGCGCAAGATTGTAAAGACACAGTACAGGAGTTAAACAACAAACTTCTGGAATTATATGAAACAATCGTAAATATGCCTACAGAAAAGGCAGAGAAAAAAATTGACAGATTAAAGACTAAACTTGAATCTCTCAATGCTGTTTCTGATACTGTTTCATTGGGTGGATCTGCAATCGCAGCAATGCAGAATCAGATTAAAGTTGACAATCCTGGTCTTGGCAATGCACAGAAGAAGCTTGATAAGGCTGAAACTGCCAGAAATGTCACCAAGAAAACTCGTGCTAAAGCAAGCAGGGATTTAAAATCTGCTACGGCTGATGCAGAGTCTACAGGGAATACGCTTATCAAGACAAGTGAGAAACAGACAAAATCCATAGGCAAGAAATTGAAAAATGCCGCAAAGTCTAGTACCGATAAAGCTACTTATAATGCAATTGCACAGGCAGTCCGTGAAGGTAAACCAGTAAATTTGAAAGGACTGAAAGGTTCTGCACTAAAATATGCGAAATCATATAACAGTTCTTTAAAACAAGGTAATACTATTGCTTCCAAGGTTAAGGCAGGTAAAACTGTTAAGACTTCTGGAATGTCAGGCGTATTAAAATCTGCCGCAGTTGCATATAACACTGATGCAAAAGAGAAAGCTTCTGCACAGAAAGTATATGACAACGCTAAGAAAGCAGACGAAAAAGCCCTTGATAATCTGACTAAGGCTCAGAAGAATAAAGAGAAGTTATATGCAGGTTCTACCAAGGAACAGCAGATTCTTGCGACAACAAAAGGTAAGAAATCATATGTATACCAGAATATGCTTCTTACACAGGAAACTAAGAATCTCAAGGAACAGAACAAACAGCGTCAGACAGCTTTAAAAGAGACTCGTGATAGCTATATGAAGGCAAAAAATAGATATGATATTGCTGATGCTGATAAAACGAAATCTCAGAATAAACTTCTGAACAATAAAACTGTCATGTCTAAGTTGAATAAAACTCAACAAAAGGCATTAAAGGCAGGTAAAACAGTAAGCACAAAAGGTATTACTGATCCAAAAGTGCTGAAATGGATTCAAGACTATAATGAAAAAGTCAAGAAATCCGCGGATTTAAGCAAGAAACTTCGGATTGAACAGGAAGCTTTGGATAAAGCAACAAGCGAAGCGGCACAATCTCAGGCAGAATACGCACAGTCTATCGTAGAAAATGCAAAGAAGAAACTTGAGAATATTGCAAACTATTATGATTCCTTTACTTCTCAATGGGAAAACAGGAACTCTATGTATGAAGCATACATGGATAGGATGCAGACACAGGGTTACAATCTGAGTACGAAATTCTACGAAGCAGAGATTGGACAGCAACAGAAAATTGTTGACAATCTGTCTCAAAAGTATATTGCAATGAAACGTAACTTTGCGAATTTAGTAGCAGATCCAAATAGTGGAATCAAAGAAGGTACGGAAGAATACTATGAGATGCAGAATGAGATTGACCAAGTTGCGATCAGCCTTAAAGAAGCACAAAACAAAGTGGTTGAATTCCAAGCATCTATTCGTGATCTTAAATGGGAACAGTTTGACCAGTTGCAGGAAGCCATCGGTCGTATTACCAGTGAGTCAGATTTCCTTATTGACCTTATGAGCCATAAGGATATGTATGACAAAGATGGCAATATGACAGAACAAGGTCTTGCCACTATGGGATTACATGGTGTCAACTATAACACTTATATGGCGCAAGCAGATAAATATAAGGAAGAAATGTTGAAAATCAGCGAGGAACTTGCGAATGATCCTAACAATCAGAAACTCATTGACCGTAAGAATGAACTGATTGACGCACAGCAACAAGCCATCTTATCTGCTGAAGATGAAAAAGACTCTATCAAAGATTTGATTCAGGACGGTATTGATAAACAGTTGGATGCTCTGGATGACTTGATTGACAAGTATCTTGATGTACTCGACAGTGAAAAAGATTAGTAACATAGTCCGCTATATTACGAAAGTTTATAGTGTATCTCTCTTAACTGCTGAAAATTCTTAAAGCTATTTAGACTACAACGTAATGATGAAATAAGCATAAACGTGAATGTTATGAAAATAGAAAAAATTAAATAGATGATATATGGTGAAAGCCTAAGTATTGAAGTAAGACATCTAGTTTGTTCTAGGTGTTTTTATTTTACTTAAAATAGAAAATCAGCAACCAAGCCTCAAAAAGAGGAAGGCTCAACGACCAGAGCTGGAATGCTCGTAGTTCTAAGTGGAACGAAATAGAGAGCATCTAAACTTACTTTTAATTTAGTAAGCATGATGAATAATATGGTCTGCACTTTGATGAAAGTCAAAGAAAATTACTTTAAAAGTAATCTATAGGGTTTAACGAACCTTTATAAATAAAAATTGTTCAAATAAATAAAAAAGGATGTGATTTTATTAGAAGAAAGAAAACTTTGGAAGAATATAAGCAAGAACTCTCAATTAAAAATCCTAATGTTGAAATTATTGGAGATTATATAGACGCTAATACCAAAAGCGTTCATCATTGTTTAAAACATGATGTTAACTGGGAAACTACTCCATCAAGAGCATTACAAGGTGTTGGATGCCCATTATGTAGAACAGAAAAATTCAAAAAAAATCGTACAAGAAGTGACGCACAATATATTTCAGAACTAAAAGAAGTCACTAATTCTATAATTCCTCTCGAACATTATTCTAATGTACAAACTCCTATTTTACATAAATGTTTAAAACATAATATAGAATGGAAGGTATCTCCAAGTAATGTTTTGCAAGGACATGGATGCCCTTTATGCGGAAATGAGAAAGCGGGAAATGCGAATAAGATTACTCACGAAGAATTTGAAAAACGAGTATATAATTTAAATCCAAATATGATTATTTTAGGAGAATATCAAAATATGTATACGCATCTTTGGTTCAAATGCAAAAAAGATGAATATGAATGGTATACTACACCAGCAAATTTTCTTGCTCGTCCATCATGCCCAAAATGCGACAATAGACCAGTAGTACGTAACCAAGAAATGTATATTAAAGAATTAGCAAAAACAAATCCTGATATAGAGTTAATTGGGACATATATTAATATGACAACTCCTGTTTTACATAGATGTAAAAAAGATGGATTTGAATGGAATGTAATTCCATATAGTATTTTAGGTGGAAATACGGGATGTCCTAAATGTCATCAATCTAAAGGTGAAAGAGAAATAGCTAAATGGTTAAATACACATAATATTTCATATCATACACAACATAAATTTGTTGATTGCAAAAATATCAAAGAACTTCCGTTTGATTTTTATTTATATGATTATAATGCATGTATAGAATTCCAAGGAAAACAGCATTATGAATCAATTCCATTTTTTAATGGCGAAGAAGGATTTAAAAAGAGAGTGAAAAACGATAATATCAAAAAGAAATATTGCGAAGATAATAATATACCATTATTATGCATTCCTTATAATGAAAGCATTGAAAATAACTTGAACAATTTTTTATTTATTTAATATAGTAACACATGGTTATACGAGTACAGAAAAAAGATTGGTGAACAGTCAGAAAAGATTGCTTCTTTACAGAAACAGTTATCTTCTCTGCAAGATGATAATTCAGAAGAGAATAAAGCGAAATTGCAGAAGCTTAAAGAGGATTTGAAATCTGCACAGGATGATATGGAAGAAACTCAGTATGACAAATACGTTTCTGACCAGAAGAAACTTCTTGATGAACTCAAGCAGGACTACAAGAAAGCTCTTGATGACAGAATGGATAATGTCGATGCACTGATTTCTGATGCTATCGCAAGTATCAATAGTAATTCATCTAATATTTCTCAGACATTACAGACAGAATCTAAGAATGTTGGATATACATTATCTGGTGAGATGCAGACCATCTGGACAAGTCAGAGTCAGGCTCTTTCTCTATATGATGGTAAGTTTGAAACCAGATTTACAGGTGTTACAACTGCTATTGGAAATATCCATGAACGACAGAAATCTATGATTGATGCTATTGATACGATGGCAACAAAATTAGTTGCTAAAGCAGATCAGATGTTACAGCAACCTACTAAAACAGAAGGAGTTCTTGAAGAAGTAGAACAAAAACCAGATAAAGATAATGTTGCAGAAGGAAATCCAACACCAGATCCACCAAAAGTTAGTGATGATGAATCCATTAGGGACGCTGTGTTGGTTGATCCTGATGAACCAAAGAAAAAGCCAAATAAGAATGACAATAAGAAGACGGGTAACGGTAAAGCCGAAGTAGGCGATAAAGTTACTTATGTTTCTGGTAGATATTATGGTGATTCTGATGGTGGTCATGGTAGCGGTAATTATTATCTTGGCAAAAAAGTTAAGATTACACGAATCAATAAGGGTTCTAAATATCCATACGCTATTGATGCCACAGATGGTACTGAACTTGGTTGGGTAAAACTCAATCAGTTGAAAGGCTATGCTTCTGGTATCATGAGAGTTCCGAATGACCAGTTAGCTTGGACACAGGAACAGGGTGAAGAAGCTATTGTCAGAAATGACGGTAGTATTCTGACTCCATTAAGTAGAGATGTGTCTGTGTTAAATGCAGATATGACTAAGAACTTATGGGACTTCATGGGTAATCCTGGTTCATTCTTGAGTGATTATAGTGATGGATTTGTAAACAGTGAAAAATATTCTACTAAGAATGAAGAATCAAATGTGAATATTGCGAGTGTATTTGACAATGTTACATTTAATTTACCAAATGTGATCGATTCCCAAGCATTCGTTAGAGAACTTGTTACCAACAAAAAGGCGGAAAGAGCCATTCAAGCAATGACTATTGATAGAATCAGAGGTGGAAGCTCTTTAGCAAAACATAAGTATAAACATTGATGTATGAGGGGCTTGTATAAGTCCCTCTTTTGATAGAGGTGATAAAACATGAATATAGAAGAATATAAACAATTAAGTGAAGAAGAAGAAAAACAATTTTATAAGGAATTATCTGAAAAATTGGAACGCAATGAAGATTTTATTAATGCAGTACAAAAGACATTTGATAAATATATATCTAAGAAATGTCTTATTGAATTGAACAAATGGCAACAATTAAATGAAAATATGAAGAATATGAGAGATGAATACGTTTTATTGATTAAAGAGATTCGTGATATTAAAGAAGAATGCAAAAGAATTTACGGTGGCAGCGGGCTTCGATACAGGATTGCTCGTTGGCTTGCAAGATAAAATTATATGGAATGTAATAAATTGTAACAGGTTATAGCTTAATAGGTTGTAACCTGTTTTCTTATATATATAGGAAGGTGATTCAATGGAAAAACAAAATATTCCTTGGTGGATGAAACTGAATTTAACAATAGAAGAAGCGTCAGAGTATTCTGGCATTGGAGAGTCTACATTAAGAGACAGGATTAACAATGGATTAGATGATTTTGTGCTGAATGTTGGTAAAAAGAAGCTTATCAAACGAAAGCTATTTGAGCAGTATCTTGAAAAGATTACTGTGATTTAATATAGAACAATTTTAAAATAATATTCTTGAAAAAGCATAATGCGTATGATAAGGTAAACGCATAGATGTAATGCTCTTTCGAGAAAATGAAAGGAGCATATGTTTAAATGAGTAATAAAAGAAAAGATAGCAAAGGCAGAGTTTTAAAGAAAGGGGAGAGCGAGAGAAGCAACGGCAGTTATATGTATCGTTACACAGATCTTGATGGTACAAGAAAAACGATATATGCGCAAAATCTAAATGAACTGCGTGAACAGGAAAAGCTTATCCAGAGAGATATTAATGATGGTATTGGATATAAGGCAGGAGCAGTTACCTTTAATGAATATTTTGAGAAATATTTAGAGTTAAAAGGAAGCATATCTCCATCTACCAAGCGTAATTATAAACGTAGTTGGGAGAACTATATTAAGAATACCAGATTTGGGAACATGACATTAAAGGATATTACTAAATCAGATGTTATTCTTCTGTTAAAATCAATGTCTGAAAAGGGATTAGGAAAACCATCTATTAATACGATCGTTGCAGGTGTATTATCTCCATGCATGAAAATGGCAGTTGAGGATAATATAATAAGAAGCAATCCATGTATTAATTGTAGAAAAGAAATTCGTGGAGAAGATACAGAGCCAGAAGATGTATTGACAATGGTGCAGCAGGACAATTTTCTTACATACATTAAAAATAGCAAGTATGCATATTATTATCCATTGTTTGTATTTATGCTTGAAACTGCTCTGAGAGTTGGAGAGGTTTGTGGTTTGACATGGGATGATGTAGATTTAGAACATGGCTTTGTAAATATCACTCACCAGTTACAATACAACAATGTAGGAAAAGATGCTTGTCAATATCAAATACTTACTCCTAAATCTAAATCTGGTGTTCGTAATGTTCCATTATCAAATGCCGCAAGGGATGCTCTTATGGAACAGATGAAAAATCAGATTGAGATGGATAAAAAAACAGAGATCGAAATAGATGGATATAAGGATTTTGTATTTTCTAACAGGCAAAATAAACCATTTATCACACAAACTATTGGACGTATTCTGAATCGTATTGTAGATGATTATAATTCTGATATCAAAAAGTTTGGTGGAACAATAGAGCCATTACCACATATACATCCACATCTCCTGAGACATACGTCATGCTCTCGTATGGCAGAAGCCGGAGTTGACCCAAGAATATTGCAGGATATCATGGGTCATGCTTCTATGAAAATAACAATGGAATTGTATAATCATGTTACAGATGAACGCTTGACAAACGAAATTCAGAAGCTAAATAATAGACGTATTTCGTAATGTAATAAGCTTACACCATTTTTAGATAAAAAATAGCTAGCTTACACCAAAATTAACAGTTCTGTAACAATAAGCTTACACCAATTTGATTCTGAAACGGTCAAAAAGAGCTTTATTACACCAATTTTACACCAAACACATACCAAGATATAAGAAGATATAAGAAAATACAAAGAGTTCTGAAATCAAACAGAAGTATTCCATAGTGATAATTATCTCCAAAAATCCAGTAAAAACATATAATTTTTATATTTTCAACAAAATTTCACAAAAAAATATAAATACCACTTGTGTTTTTGAATAATATGCACTATAATATAAAACATATTAATTAAAGTTTTTAGTCTAAATTAATATTATATGTGTCTAAGGAGGAAAACAGCATGGTTGAACTGATTGTAGGAAAGAAAGGCAAGGGCAAAACAAAAGTACTGTTAGATAAGGTAAATGGTGCGGTAAAAGAGGCAAATGGAAGTATTGTCTACTTAGACAAGAGCACAAAACATATGTATGAACTCAACAATAAAGTACGTCTTATTGATGTATCCGGATTCCCTATTAAGAATGCAGATGAATTTGTAGGATTTATCTGTGGTATCCTTTCTCAGGATCACGATCTTGAGCAGATTTATCTTGACAGTTTCCTTAAGGTAGCAAAATTGGAAGATAAAGACATTACAGGTACTCTGGGACAGTTAGATGAGATTGGTAAACAATTTAATGTTACTTTTGTAATTAGCGTATCTTTAGACAAAGAAGAGATTCCTGAAGCGCTCCATGGTAAGATCAGTGTAGCTTTATAACCATCTTTTATTATTAATACTAAAAACTACATAACATAAATAAAAAGGATACCTGTTAAGATATTTTCAGCAGATATCCTTTTTATTGCATTTTGTAAGCATACCTGTTATCATGGAAAAACAATAAATATTAGGAGATGAGAGATATATGGAAGAATTATACAGAATAATTGAGCAAAAAATTAAAGATGCAGGATATCCAAGAGCAATTTCCGGTGAAATGGTTTACGGAGATATCTGCGACCAAATTGAAGGAAAAGAAAATGGCTCTTACGTTTTACTTTCCAAGGTTGAAGATGATGTTATTTTTGAATATCATATTACTGTAATGGATGATGAATTCAATCTTGGGTTACTGACAATACGTACTCCGGAAGGCGTATTTGAAACTGATTTTGATAAATAAAAAGAGAGTATGAAACTTTTTCTGTAAAATAATGTTTATAAGGTTCTTCTATGATACAATAAATATCATTAGGAGGGCCTTTTATTATGGCAAGACAAAAGAAACCTGTACATCGTGTACAAATGACAGAAGGAAAACGAAACATCATCCATCAGCTCCTGGAAGAGTACGATATCCAGTCTGCAGAAGACATTCAGGATGCGCTCAAGGATCTTTTAGGCGGCACCATTAAGGAAATGATGGAAGCTGAAATGGATGATCATCTTGGTTACGAAAAATCCGAACGCTCAGATAATGATGATTATCGCAATGGTTATAAGCGGAAACAGGTCAACAGCCGGTATGGCTCGATGGAAATCGAAGTGCCACAGGATCGCAAATCAACGTTTGAACCACAAGTTGTGAAAAAACGTCAGAAAGATATTTCCGATATTGATCAGAAGATCATTTCCATGTATGCCAAAGGAATGACTACCCGGCAGA
>OLRH01000446.1_pt1 | contig 20548 bp, 14 predicted proteins | sample 1672321 | NCBI WGS metagenome assembly OLRH01 (sample SAMEA3136671, study PRJEB25190) | human gut metagenome | reverse complement strand
CTTCCGTGATTACTCCGATTACCTGATTTTCGAGAGCGCAAACGAGGATGCGGTAAAGCCGTAGGGCAGCACGAGATCAAGATAACCTATCCCGTTGAGTGTATTGCGTATTGTCCGACTATCATTCAATTCCGACTCCCATATCACGTGGCGGTCACGGTTCTGATTGCGGGTTATGACCTCCTGAGGGTTTCCGTTCTGGTCGTAGATGATATAGCTTCCGCCGTCCCATTGCGGGTTTCCGGCACCGTCAAGCACATAATCCCCCTTATTCACCTGTATGGGGGTTCCGGCATTGTCATATACCGTTCCAGTTTCCGTATAGTGCGAGTGTACCGGGTAAATGGGAGCCATATAGCGGCAGAAATAGAAAGGATTGCTGTATGATGACGAGCCGTCCCCGACACCGTTTGACGTGTTCTGGAACTTCTGATGTGAGGCGTTGATGCTCATGCCGGCCCGTAACCATTTCACAGGTTTGATGTTGACAGCCATGCGTCCTGTCAGACGGTCAAACCCGGAATCTTTCATATATCCGTTCTCATCAAGATAGGAGAGTGAGAAGTAATAGTCGCTCTTGCTTGTAGCACCCGATCCCGAGAACTGGTATTCCGAACGATATCCTTTGCGTGTGGCCTGGTCAAACCAGTCCAAATCGCCGGCATACCCGTCAATGATAGAGGCGTCGGCAGCCATTTTCCCATCGAGGGTGAAAAGCTGGTCGTCTGGTTTGTTGAAGATGTTGACATAAAGTCTGTCGGGAATAAGTGTGCTGTTCACGGCATTTAAAATTGCCTGTTTGTCCGTACGGTCACCTCCGCCGTGTACGAATGCGTTGGCTGCGTTCTGGTATTCAACCTCCATGAACTGGAAGGGATTGGTACGCTCATATTCCGGCAGGGCACGTTCGTACCAGCCCTGGTTGGTCTTGAAATTGAACTGGATACGTTCACTCTTTGACTTTTTGGTTGTGATCAGAATCACTCCGTTTGAAGCCCGGTTGCCATAGAGTGCGGCCGAAGCGGCATCCTTCAGAATGGACATTGTTTCAATATCCTCCATATTAAGGTCAGAGATGTTTCCTCCGTACGGAACGCCGTCTATCACATAGAGGGGAGAGGTACTACCATTTACTGTGCCGATACCTCGGATAAGCACTGTGGGGTCACTTCCAGGCGAGCCGTAGTTGCCTGTGACCGTAATACCCGGTGTGGAGCCTTCAAGGGCTGAAGTGACGGATGTCACAGGACGTTTCAGGAGTTCCTCATTTCTGACCTGGGTGATGGCACCGGTAATCGAAGACTTTTTTTGCGTGCCGTAAGCGACAACAACAACTTCGTCAAGTGCCTGGCTCTCTGCCGTAAGCTCGATTGTCATTTCTCCGGGAGTGATAGCAACTTCGCGAGTTGTCATACCGACAAAAGAAACAGTGATTGTTTTGACATTGTCGGGGATTTCCAAGGAAAAATGACCTTCAATGTCAGTGATTGTCCCCTGTTTTGTACTTTTGACAAAAATGGACGCTCCCACGATGGGTTCCTTGTCAGACGAGTCTATAACCCGCCCCTTTACAATTTTTGCCATTACCGTTCCTGTCATAAGGAACAGGCATGCCAACAAGAACAACAAATGTTTTTTCATGGTCGTTTAATTTTTGAATATTTAAAACGGTTTGTTTTTGCTTCTCAAAGCTAAGCAAATTTATATAATAAAAAAAACATTTTGCTTAAAAAAATTAATTTGGGATAAAAATAATGTTCTGGAATGCTAATCCTTGGGTTGGAGCTATAGTTTTATAGACTAGATTGATTGTTAATGGATATTTTTGATAAGTCCAGCTTTGGTATACAAAGATTCAGAAGTAAAGACAAGCTCTGATTAGCCGGACTAGGGTTTGAGACAAAGGAGGTGAATTCTAAGTCTTCTTTATCATAATTTGAAATGAGTCCGTAATTTGCTAAGGCTATGCAAAATTTCTTATTGAATATCACCTTTTATTCATTTATGGTCATGGCATTGATGGTGCTCATGAGATAGACAACCGATTCCCGAATCTGTAAGTTTTCCGTTCAGATAGTCCGTTACAACATTCAAAATATTTCTGGAACATCCCCACAGATTCCCTTAAGATAAAATCCTTCAACTGTGTGCATGAATAGATACCAGAATTATCTATTTTGTCTAGTCTTTCCTGATTACTTATTGAGAAGATTACGCAATTTTGTATTTATCATTGCGGCATCCGAGCGTTTTACCACCTCTCCGTTCTTGAACTGGAAGAGATTATCTATGATAAACCGAATGATAATATAGCAAGTTTCCTGCTTATGGTAAACGGGCACTCTAATTTTATGTCTGCCATCCTTTAAAACTTTTGCTTTGAAAATTGTTAGTTTGAGAATTGCCATACTGATTAAAATTAAAGGATAAGTTTTGTATCCATTGATGAGCAAAAACTCCTTTTTTCAATCAATAAAATGAAGATTTTATAATAAAAAAAACTTTGAAAACAGCTTTAATATCACTGATTATCAAAGTCTTTTTCTTTTGTCGGGGTAGCGGGATTCGAACCCACGACCCCCTGCTCCCAAAGCAGGTGCGCTAACCGGACTGCGCTACACCCCGAATCTTTTTATTTTTTCAATTGCTCTGTTTCTCAAAAACGATGCAAAGGTACGACTTTTTTTTATATGTGCAAACGTTTGAAGTGATTTTTTTCCACTTTTTTTTCGTGCTATTATTTATTAAATTATAAATCAGCATATTAACTTCATTTTTTTCATCCGCAACAAAGAAATTTCAGTGTAAAACAACTCCCCTTCCCTATTTCACTACTTGCCGAGATACTTCCACCATGTAAATTCATAATTTGTTTGCATAAACTGAGTCCGATACCACTACCTGTCGACTTCGTTGTGAAAAAAGGAACAAAGATTTTATCCAAAACTTCAGGAAGAATACCACTACCATTATCACAGACAGAAAGGAAAAATAGATGTTTGTCTAAATCACAATGTGTACTAATAATAACTTCGGGATAGGTTTGCTCTACACAAGCCTCACCTGCATTCTTTAGTAAATTGATTAATACTTGTTCTATCTGTGAACGATCTAGCATCAGAATCGTTTCTGGGTTTTCTACTTTATATATATTGTATGTTTTTATTAGGGAATAGTTTTTTCATATCACTCAACAACTCACCTATATTTACTGGAGCCAGTATCGGGACAGACAGACGAGAAAGTTTACGATAGTTTTCCACAAAATTCAGTAATCCTTTACTTCTTCTATGAATAGTCTGCATCCCTTGCAACATGATATTGTAATCTTTCTCATTCATACCATTTTGCACAGCACGCTCACTTAATGTTTCACTTAATGAAATAATGGGTGCAATGGAGTTCATTATTTCATGAGTAAGTACACGAATCAGCTTTTGCCATGCTTCCATTTCATTTTCCTCCAATACAGCACGGATATTCTTTAAATTAACTAACCGGAGTTCCGTACCATGTTGAGCGGAATATTCGGATACCGTAACAGCCAATTCTTGTAGAGTATCTCCTTTATGTATTCGTACTGTTTTAATTTCTCCAGGCTGTAATGACAGGATAATAGTAGGAAATTCAGAATTTAACAGAGCCAATTCCCTGACTGAATGAATACAATAGCCGCACAAATCCTGCATGGCGGCCCGGTTCATCCAATGTATATTGCACAGACTATCTACTACCAGCAAACTGCTGTCAACAGTATTCAATAATGTTTCATAATATTGATATCGCTCTTCATTCTCGGACAACCGAGTACGGAATTCAGCAACAACATTATTTATTTCTTGTGCCAATCGTTGTTCTGTACGAGTTTTGTGCTGGGTAGAAAAACTCAAAGAGAAATCTGCATAACGAATACCTTCTATCATTCGTGATATCATACGGGTCGTTTTATATTGCCACTGACAGATATAGATGATAATACTTGCCATAATCATCAGCGAAAATAACAAGCAAAAATAGAGTGAATGTTGATAAAACAGATATGCAGCTATAGCTACTACCCCCATCAGTAACATACAAGCTATCATCCGTAAAGTTTGTAAACGATTCATAAACCTAATTTTTCAAGTTTCCGATAAAGAGCGTAACGGGTAATCCCCAAATATTCCGCTGCACGACTCAAGTTTCCTTCGCTGCGCTTCATAGCACGTTCTATGGCATTGCGTTCTAATTGTTCCAAGTTCAGTATCTCATCCGTATTCACCCTCTTCTCGGGTTGTGACTGCAACATGAAATTTGCAGGCTTTAACAATGGCGAGTCCGAAAGAATAATCGCCCGTTCTATGGCATGCTGTAATTCGCGTACATTACCCGGCCAATGGTAACGCATGAGTTTCTGCTTGGCTTCGCGGTTCAGTCCGTTTATCTCTTTCTTATATTTATGAGTATACCGTTGTAAGAAATAATCAGCCAATAAGAGCACATCCTCTCCCCTTTCCCGCAAGGGAGGAATGGCAATCTCGATCGTATTGATGCGATACAACAGATCTTGACGGAAATTGCCCTCCTCCACCAATTGTCGGATATTTACATTCGTTGCGCTTATCAACCGAACATCAATAGGAATTATATCCGTTGCTCCCAAACGTGAAATCTGCCGCTTTTCTATGGCTGTTAGCAATTTGGATTGCATAGGTAATGACAAATTCCCTATCTCATCCAAAAAAAGCGTTCCTCCTGATGCCACCTCCATACGTCCCGCTTTTGCTTTACGGGCATCTGTAAAAGCCCCTTTTTCATAGCCGAACAATTCACTTTCGAACAATGATTCTGGTATGCTCCCCAAGTCAATCGTTATAAAAGGACATTCACGACGAGGAGAAAAATAACGTAGAGAACGGGCCACCAAATCTTTACCGGTTCCATTTTCACCCAATATCAAAATATTAGCATCAGTATCCGATAATTTCCGAATAGTATCAAAAACCTCTCGCATAGGCGCTGAGTGCCCTATCATCTGAGGCATCTCTTCATCCTGCCCGCTCAATGCTACAACTTGTTCTTTCAGTTGCCTGACCTCTTTACGAGAATCACGAAGTTTGATAGCCGACGAAAGCGTAGCAAGTAGTTTTTCTTTTTCCCAAGGTTTGGGAATAAAGTCAATAGCTCCAGCTTTAATAGCCCGTACAGCTTTATCTGTATCTGCATAAGCAGTCATAAACAAGACAATAGCCTGCGGGTCTAATTTTAATATCTGTTCTAGACAATTGAACCCTTCCTGCCCGCTGATAGCATCCCGGCGGAAATTCATATCAAGCAGAATAACATCAGGTTGAAAAGTAGTCATAAAATGCTCAATACGAGTCGGTTGAGTAGTAACTTTTATTTTTTCTACGTAGGGTTCCAATAAAAGGTTTAGTGCAAAAAGCACGTCCTCATTATCATCTATAATCAATATTTTTCCTTTTGTATTCATTATTTTATCCTCATATACATTATTATACGAATAAAAGATTTTCTATCCGCTATTTTGCAAAGATATTGTTTTTTTTAGTGTGTTGTCTGTGCGAATACGCACTATTTTTGTGCGTATCCGCACAGAGACGTTTTTATTTTTTAGCCCACAAAATTCTGGTAAACAAAGAGATAAGATAATGGCACACTATTTGATTAGTCTATAATACTAATATATTAAGTTATGAAAAAAAAATCAATAATAGTTATCAGTTTATGCCTTGTAGCAAGCATAGTAATTCTATCCAGCAATAAGATCTATATGCTTTATATAGGTGACTGCCGTCAATTGTGGGAAGAAGCACAAACCCACTATGTCAATCGACAATATGAAAAAGCACGCGAGTTATTAGAAAAGATAGCTCGCATTGATACGGCCCATCATGCCCAATATCTGACAGGCGACATGTATTTAAAAGGCTTAGGAGGTGAAATTGATTATGATAAAGCTTTGAAACTTTTTCATCAATCGGCAACGGGCGGAAACACTTATGCTGAAAACAATATAGGTTTTATGTACACATATGGTTTGGGAGTCACTAAGGATTACAGCCAAGCATTCAAATGGTTGAACAAAGCTGCCACTCAAGGAAATCCAGAAGCTCAAATTGGTATGGGGAGCCTTTATAAAAATGGTTGGGGAGTACGTAAAGATTGTTACATTGCTATGACTTGGTACCTACGTTCTGTGGCTCATGGTAATACGGACGCCATGAACAATATCGGTTATTTATATAAAAACGGACTTGGGGTTCCCAAAGACTTTGAAGAAGCTTATTTTTGGTTTAAAAAAGCAGCAGATAAGAATAATCCGATAGCTCAATATAATATAGGAAATATGTATTGTTATGGCGAGGGAATGGAAAAAGATTTTGCTAAAGGAGCCAAGTGGCTGACTAAAGCTGCTTTACAGGGGAATGCTCCTGCACAATATAACCTGGGTCGCATGTATCAGTGGGGTAAAGGCGTAGAGAAAGACTTACAACAAGCCCGGTTCTGGTTCCAAAAAGCTATAGACAACGGTCATGAAAAAGCAAAGGAAGCATTAACCAAAATAAAAAGCGACTTATCCGAAAAAGACACTGAAGACTCGTTCCTGTTTCCCTAACTATAAGACAAAAATACTAATAGGTATAAAGACATAAAAAAACGAACATGAAACTATATTGTATTATAGCACTTTCCCTTCTGCTTCGCCCGGAAACAGCCGCAGCACAACAAGAAGAATTAATGACACTGAGTTTGCAACAAGCTATTGAAATAGCACAAGAAAACTCACCGGAAGCACAAGCTGCCCGTCATACCTATCGGGCAGCTTATTGGAACTACCGTTTTTTCCGGGCGAATTATCTTCCCTCCGTCACATTAACTTCATCTCCTACCCTGAATCGGGAGATAAACAAAATTACCCAACCGGATGGAACAAACCAATTTATCCAGCAAGACCAGTTAAGCACAGACCTCAGCCTTAAAATAAATCAAAATATATGGTTCACCGGTGGCAGCTTGTTTGTAAAAAGTACCACCCAACGCATTGATGAATTTGAAGATAATCATACAGCGTATAACACCCAACCCGTAGTAATAGGTTACGAACAGCAACTTTTTGGATATAACTCTTTAAAATGGGATCGTCGTATCGAACCCCTTCGCTACCGGGAAGCCCGTAAAGCATATGCAGAAGCATTGGAACTTGTAGCCTCAGAAACCAGCACTCTTTTCTTCAACTTGGCTACTGCACAAACCAATCTTGACATAGCTACCTACAACTATGCTTCTGCTGATACTTTATACAGATATGCCGAAGGAAGATATAATATAGGAACAATAACTGAAAACGAAATGCTACAGCTGGAAATAAACAAACTGACAGAAGAAACCAATATGATGAATGCCCGTATCGAAGTAGAGGACCAAATGCAAACACTCCGTTCCTTCCTTGGCATTAATCGGGAAATAAATTTACGAGTTGTTCCGGAAGACAGTATTCCTCAATTTGAAATCTCTTTACAAAAAGCATTACAACTGGCATTCAAAAACAGTCCCGACCCTGACACTTATAAACGCAAACAATTGGAAAGCCGCAGCGCATTAGCTTCTGCAAAAGCCAATGCGGGTTTGAAAGCTGACCTGTATGTACAATTCGGGCTTTCTCAAACCGGAAATAAATTTGCAGATTCTTACCGAAACCCCATGAATCAACAATATGCCAGTATTGGTATTTCTTTACCTATCCTAGATTGGGGTCGTGGAAAAGGACGCGTCCGTGTAGCTCGTTCCAATGTAGACTTAGTAGATACACAAGCTGAACAGGGAATGAAAGATTTTGAATTGAATGTATGTAAAATGGTCCGTCAGTTCAATCTTCAAGCATACCGTGTAGCAGTAGCCGCCAAGACGGACAAGACGGCCGACCGACGCCATGATGTAGCACGTCGGCTTTATATCTTGGGAAAATCGACAATCCTGGACCTCAATGCCGCCATTACAGAAAAAGATACCGCACGGAGAAATTATATAACAGCTTTGAAAACTTATTGGAGTCTGTATTATGGTCTTAGAAGTATGACGGGATATGATTTCCTCAGAAAAGCAGAGATTTCATGTACTATACCTAAACCTTAACTACACGACAGGTATAAATGACCTTTGTATTATCGCCATGCATTAAAAAAGAAATAAAAAAATTATATCAAAAAACATAAACTAATGGATATAAAAATTGAAAAGAAACCGTGGTACATCCGCTATCGCTACTATATGATAGCTGCACTGGCCTTTATTATCTTCCTTATCTATGTGATAAGCCTTTCATTAGGTCCTCGCAAACTGCGTATCGAAACAGACAACATTCAGATAGCCGAAGTAAAAGACGACAAATTTATGGAGTATGTAGATGTGGAAGGACTGGTGCAACCCATTCTTACCATCAAAGTAAATACTCGTGAGGGCGGCAGTGTAGACCGCATTGTTGGAGAAGAAGGGAATATGATGAAACAAGGTGACACCTTGTTGATATTGACTAATCCGGATCTGATTCGTTCCATTGAAGACCAACGTGACGAGTGGGAAAAACAACGAATCACTTATAAAGAGAAAGAGATAGAAATGGAACAAAAGAGTCTGACACTGAAGCAACAAACATTACAGGCACAATATGAAATGGAACGACTGCGCAAAAGCTTCGGATTGGACAAAGAGGAATTCAAAATGGGAATTAAGAGCAAGGCTGAGCTTCAAGTATCTGAAGATGAATATAAGTATAAACTGAAAAATACGGCATTACAAATGGAAAGTCTGAAACATGATTCATCCGTAACTCTTATCCGCAAAGAACTATTGAGAAATGATCTGGAACGTGAAAGCAAAAAACTGAAACGTGCGGAAGAACGGTTGGAAGACTTGATAGTAAAAGCTCCGATTGGCGGCCAACTAAGTTTTGTGAAAGTTACTCCCGGTCAACAGGTTGCTTCGGGAGAAAGTATAGCTGAAATAAAAGTGCTGGATCAATATAAAATTCATGCTTCTTTAAGTGAATATTATATTGACCGCATCACAACAGGTCTTCCGGCTACCGTAAACTATCAAGGAAAACGCTACCCGCTGAAAATTACTAAAGTAGTTCCTGAGGTAAAAGACCGCATGTTTGATGTGGACTTGGTATTTACCGGAGAAATGCCCGAGAATGTCCGTGTAGGAAAGAGCTTCCGAGTACAAATAGAATTGGGCCAACCCGAACAAGCTATAGTTATCCCACGTGGAAACTTCTACCAGTCTACTGGAGGACAATGGATTTACAAAATAAACTCATCAAAAACAAAAGCTGTAAAAGTTCCATTGAACATAGGACGCCAAAACCCGCTTCAATATGAAATCACAGAAGGTTTACAGCCTGGAGAATTTGTAGTTATCACAGGATATGATACCTTTGGTGACGCGGAAGAATTAATATTAAAATAAAACATGCAAAATGAGAACTTTGAAATATGCCTGGCGCTTCTTAATGCGTTCTAAATCATATACTATCATTAATTTGCTGGGACTAGCATTCAGTCTGGCATGCAGCATCATCCTAATACGGTATATCCATAGGGAACTGACGGTGGATGCACATAGCGTAGATCCGGAACATATCATCATTCCGTTACGGGATATGGAAGGAAACATTCATCCGGGAAGTTTGCAACAAGATTGGACGGAAGCGGATTCTGTTTATATCCTTGACCATCAAATAGTGGAGCAATGCCGTCTCATGCTACAGCAACGAGACAATGTGGTATACGAGAACAGCAACTATGCAATGAATATAGCAGCTGTAGATTCCACTTTTTTTCACTTTTTCCACTATCCGATTGTGGCTGGCGAAGCTAGTTTAGAAGCTCCCAATGACGCCATTATCACCCAACACTATGCTCGTAATATATTTGGCAAAGAAAATCCGATAGGTAAAGTATTGGAATATTATGGTAAAAATATCACTATCAAGGGGGTGATCGGAGAATTGGACTGCAAATCATTACTTCAGTTCGATATACTAGTATCATACAGATTGATAGAACGCTGGCAACGTATGGATATATCACTGATGCGTATACTCCCCGGAGTAAATCTAGACAAAATAAACAAAATCAGCAATGTGTACAGAAAAGATAAAAGAGGAAACAGAATACGTTGGAAGTTTATTGCTTGGAAAGATTTATACTGGGAAAATTCCATCGGTCACGATGACGATTACGATTCCATTATGCAATTCGGGAACCGTACGCACCTGTATATTCTTTCAGGAGTAACCATATTGCTATTATTGGTGGGTATATTGAATTTCATCAATATTTATATGGTATTTATGATGAAACGTTCTAAAGAATATGGAGTAAAAAAAGTATTCGGCTTGCAGCGTCTGCCTTTGTTTTTACAAATATGGATGGAAAATCAGTTATTAGCCTTTGCCGCACTGCTAACCGCCTGGCTGTTGATAGAAGCAACCCAAGTACCAGTCAGCCGGTTGATGAATGAACAAATTAGCTATTCGGCATTCGACTGGAAATTGTCTTTGGGATTCATCATATTATTACCTTTAGTCACTTCTATTTATCCATACATCAGATACAATTATCTCCCTCCTATTGTATCTATTCGTTCAATAACATCAAACCGTCATGCTATCACTGTACGTATGACATTCCTTTTTTTCCAATACGTTATAACCATATTACTCCTTATCTTGTCATTTTACTTTGGCAAGCAACTGCATTTCCTGCTGAATACCTCTCCCGGATATCGGACAGAAAGAATTCTTAGAGCTGAGTTGTTACACGAGAACAAAAATTATCTGCGCTCTGAAACAGAAGAAAAGCGCAATGAGCGCTTTGCCCGCCAAGACCGTATCAAGCAACTATTAAACGAGTGTCCTCACATTGAAATGTGGATGAGTTCCCATTATTCTATATTAAGGGGAAGCTCTATCTGCATGTTGTTAAATGACCAAGATACCCGTCAACCCATGCTCACCCTATTTCCTTCCCCACAATTCTTCCAACTGTATGATTTGAAAGTACTGGAAGGAGAAATCCCCCAAAAATTTGAAGGTTGGAGTGACTATAAAATGGTACTAAACAAAGCAGCAATGAAAGCCATGGGCTATGCGCAACTAGAAGATGCTTTTGTACGCAGCGAATCTCCACTTTGGATTAGTGTCAGCGAAAAAGGAGAAATGGAAGAAGGTGGAACCAAACTTATGCCTGTAGTGGCTGTAATAGACGATTATTACCCAAGCCATCTCACTGAAGGAATAAAACCGATGGCATTTGTCGTGGGGCCCAGCAGTGGCAACAGCGATTTTTTGATTGCCGTCAACCCCGATAAAGAAAAAGAAGTCATAGAATATCTGAAGAAAACAGAGAAAGAAATATATAATACCGAAGACTTCACCTATACTTGGTTGACAGATGAAGTTCACAAACTTTATGCTCAGGACCGTCAAACAGCAAATATTTATTTCGTCTTTGCCTTGATAGCAATCATCATCTCCTGTTTGGGATTATTTGGATTATCCTTATTTGATATCCGACAACGTTATCGTGAAATTGCCATCCGCAAAGTAAATGGTGCAGGGATGAAAGACCTTTACCTGCTATTATTCCGCAAATATATCAAAGTAATAGGTTGTGCATTTGTATTGGCTGTTCCACTTGCCCATTACCTCATATATATGTATACACAGGATTTTGTGCTAAAAACACCTATAGGTATAGGGATTTATTTAGCAGTTCTAGCTATCATTTCCTTTATTTCATCAAGCACAGTAATTTGGCAAATACACAAAGCTGCTCAAATTGATCCCGCAAAAATTATAAGATCAGAATAAACACACATAAAATATGAAAACACTGAAATATTCCTGGCGCTTTTTAATGCGTTCTAAATCGTATACTATCATTAATTTGCTGGGACTGGCATGCAGTCTGGCATGCAGCATCATCTTGATGCGATATATCCATAGAGAACTGACAGTGGACACACATTGCATCGACAGGGAGCATGTGTATGCCATCTGTACCAATACAGAAGGCAACCGGGGACTAAGTGGACTGAAACAATATAACTATGATACCATTTCTATTGACAATCGTTTCGTAGAAGCTATGACCACCTATATTCCATTGGAAAAGGACTATGTCATTTCCGGTACCAACCGTATTCCGGCACGTTGCCTCGTTACCGACAGTGTCTTTTTTCAGTTATTTCATTATCCTATAGTGCAAGGAAAGCTATCTCTCACAACACCTCAGTCGGCATTATTAACGGAAAAATACGCCCGCAAGATTTTCGGTAATGAAAATCCTATAGGTAAAATACTACGTTATAGTAATGGCAAAGACATTACCATAGAAGGCATTGTAGGAGAACCTGAGTGTAAAACTACAATTAACTTTGATATCATCCTCTCTTCTAAATTATCCCAACATTGGGAAAGGATGAATACGGAGCTCTATCGTTTCCTACCCGGTACAGATATAAATGCCATAAATAAGACAGGTAGTGTTCCACGGTATATAAATGATCCTGAATATGACACTCGCACACATACTTTTTCTTTAATTTCTGTGAAGGATATTTACTGGGACGGTTCTTTAACTGACCGTGAACCTGCTATGTTTCTTTCGGGAAACCGTTCTCACTTAATCATTTTGTCGGGCGTATGCCTGTTATTGCTCCTCACCGGCATCTTGAATTTTATTAATCTTTATCTGGTGGCATTATTACGTCGCGGAAAAGAATATGGATTGAAGAAAGTATTTGGCGTATGCGGCAGAACATTGTTTGCCAATATATGGATTGAAAATACATTACTAGTTCTGAGCGCCTTATTAGTATCTTGGCTTATTATTGAAATAATGTCTGCCCCTACTGAATATTTGTTCGACACTCACTTTTCTTATACGGCTTTCGACGGATGGCTTTCGGCAAGTATTTTATTATTGTTACCAGTAATAACTTCTATTTATCCATACATTAAATACAATTACACCTCCCCCATTCTTTCCATTCGCTCTATCGGTGCCCAAAGTCATTCCAAACATTTTCGTATGTTCTTTCTAGGGGCACAGTATATTATAACTTTTTTGTTAGTGGTACTTTCACTTTATTTTAATCGACAACTTGGAATGTTATTAAGTACCGAGCCGGGCTTTCGTACTAAAAACATAATGAATGTAAATTTAGTATATGAATCGAAAGATTTTAGCAGCTATACTTATGAAAGTATGCAACAACGCCGCCAACGTGTCATGCAATTGGATAATGAACTTAATGCATGCCCCTTTATTGAATTGTACGAACCTAGCTATGAGAATATCCTTACTCCTACCTTTGGTACAAATTATTTGAACAATAAAGGAGAAAAGGTGTTTCTAAATATTCATTACGCCACTCCTGCATTTTTCAAATTATATGATATAAAAGTAATTGAAGGTGAGATACCCGATATAAATAAAGAAGACCGGCGCACTGTTTTTGTTGTAAACAAAGCCGCACTGAAAGCATTAGGCTATACTTCAATCAATGGCGTTGGAGTGATTGAAGAAAATCAAAAAAAGGCTAATGCTAACGCTTCTCTTCAACCTATTGTTGCAGTAGTAGAGGATTATTTTGAAGGACATTTGACATCTGGAATCAAGCCTACTATCTATCCTGTCGGAGCACGGTTCAGTGGTGATCTCTATCAGATAGCTTATACACCCGGCAAAAAGAAAGAAGTGATTGATTTCTTACGTAATTTGGAATATAAACTCTATGGAAGTGAAGACTTTGAATATACTTTTCTGGAAGATGATATCAAAGCAATGTATACACAAGACCGCCAAACAGCCACTATTTATTCTATTTTTGCAAGTATAGCTATTATTATTTCCAGTCTTGGTTTGTTAGGGATTTCTCTTTTTGACATTCGCCAACGATATCGGGAAATAGCGATTCGTAAAGTGAACGGTGCAAGTGCCAAAGACCTTTACCGACTGTTATTCCGCAAATATATAACCGTTTTAATTATAGCATTTGTCATAGCTATTCCTTTGGCTTGTTATCTGATAAATACCTATACTCAGGATTTTGCAGTAAGGGCACCTGTCAGTATAGACATTTTTATCATATCATTGCTGTTGGTAATAATCATATCACTGGGCACCTTAGCATACCAAATACAAAAGGCGGCACATATTAATCCGACGCAAATCATGAAAACAGAATAATTTTATAAAACAACGGAAATATGTTAAGGCATTATATAAAAATGGCAATGCGCCACTTATTAAAATATAAGATACAAAATCTGATATCTATCGTAGGGCTATCTGTCGGGATATTATGTTTTAGTATCTGTCTTTATTGTAGCCGGTTCATCAGCGAAGTAGATTCTTGCTTTTCCAATAAGGAACGCATAGCAGACATAAATTTATGTACAACACGGGGAGATTTGTATTCTGGTATTCCGGCAACAACGATTGAAGAATTGCGTAAACTTAGATTCGATGAGGTTCAAGATTTTACCTTTACCGTTTATCCCCGAGAGCGGAGTTACAACGTAGAGATAAAAGAAGGGAAAGAATTACCATACGATCATTTGATGACAATGGAAGTAGACTCTCTTTTTAGGAAAGTATTCACTCCCCAAATACTACAGGGATCATGGGAAGTAGCCTCCAACACCCCCAATGCCATTATACTGACCCGCTCTTTAGCAAAAAAGATTTTCGGTGAGTCAGAAAATCCCATAGGCAAACGTATGATATTGACACAACGTCTTTTTACAGCACCGGATACCACTCCTCGTACTGGAGGCATAACCTATACCATTCAGGCCGTGATAGAAGATATTCCCCTGAATACCAGCCTGAGTTTTCTTGAGAAACTGGATATGCTAACTTTGAATGACAGTGAAGGAACATTGCAATTCAACGGTCGTGATAATATGACCGGAGGTTTTGGTTTTGCTCTGCTACGTCCAGGTAAAACAGCCCGAAAATTAGAAGCCCGTTTTCGCTCCATAAATATGAAGCACTACATGTATGACGAAGAAACAGCTATAACCGCCTCACCCTTTGGAGAGAAATTTTGGGATAAGTCCATCGCTCCTTATTTTGCAGGAATAACCATGATAGTAGGCCTGCTGATCTTACTGACCGGACTTCTTAATTTCTTCCATTTTCTTATGGGAACTTTCTTGAATCGTAACCGTGAATACGGGATACGCAAAGTTATGGGCAGTGGAAACCAGCGACTTTTTTACCAACTCTTTGTCCAGTCTGTCATCATTGCATTCATCGCTTTCTTGTTTACGTTCTGCTTGATTGAAATAATCAGCCCCTATTTGAATTTCAATTTATTTAATTATGTTCTTATCATTGAAAAGAACCTCTTGTTTATACAGACCACAGAGTATATGATATTCATCTTATTTTTATGTATGATATTATGCTTTATAACTGTATTGCGCATATATTACACATCTATCCAGACAGAGATTCATGGCAGTGAGATAAAACGTCATAAACATGGAATGCGAAATATACTGTTAGGTATCCAATTTTTTATATGCTGGATTTTCGTCGCATTTACCGTAGCTCTTTATATGCAAGCGGAAAAAACGGAATCTACCCTATTCAACACATTGACTGAAAAAGAAAAAGCCAATATACTAAGTTTCTCCATAGATTATATGTTTATGAAGAATGAAGAGAAACTGGCTTTAATAGAACGTATATCCAAATTTTCCGGTGTACAAGACAAATTATTGGCAGACATCAGTTATCTGAAAGGTATATCAGGTACTGGGATGCAAATGGAAAAAGGTAACCCGGAAAGCAGTTTTGAAGTAAATGTCATGAATGTTTCCACTAACTTCTTCCAATTCATGAACATACCTTTACTATCGGGACACACATTAAAAGCCAAAGAGGATTTGGTAGTAGACAAAACATGGGCGGAACGCCAGAAAAAAGATCCGTTAGGAACTATTTTATACAATTACTCGGAAAGCTATACCATTTGCGGTATATGTGGCGATTTTATCGCCAATGTATATAATCAAAGTCCTGGATTTGTATTCTTACCCAGCGACTTCAATTATTATGTAGGTCATTGCTATTTGAAATGCGAGCCGGGGAAAACGGCTGAAATAAAAAAAATGATAGAAAAAACATTGCAAGAAACACTTCCGGAAAGTATTCACCCTCAAGTCACTACATTGCAGGAGGATATATATGAAGCACAAGCAACAGAAAATAAATTGAAAGGGATTATCCTGTTCTTTTCTATCGTCAGCCTGCTCATTACCTTGTTGGGAGTTTATTCGACCATCACATTGGATACGGAACGCAGACAAAAGGAAGTAGCTATCCGGAAGGTAAATGGAGCAGGATTGAAACAAATTATTTTATTGTTTGCCCGCCTTTATATAAGACTGCTGACTGTTTCCGCAGTTATTGCATTTCCATTTATTTATATAGTCATACAAATGTGGAAAAAAGCATATATTGTATTCTTTAATGACGGTATCATATATTGGGCAGGAATTTTCATCGGAATAACATTTATTACGGCCCTCACGGTATTATTCCGTATTCTGAGAATAGCACGAATTAATCCGGCAGAAGTAATCAAGAACGAATGATAAGAAATAGATTCAACTATGATAAAACATTGTCTGAAAATAGCAATCAGGAACTTAGTAAAGTACAAAGTCCAATCGGCAGTCAGTATTCTAGGACTGGCTGTAGGATTTGTCTGTTTTTCATTATCCCTTTACTGGATACATTATGAAATGACATACGACCATTTCCGCCAGGATGCCGACCGTATCTATATGGTACGCACTAATGACGAATATACGGAAGGGAAAATTTCAACACGAGTTCCCTATTCTTTAGCCGCTTATTTGGCCCAGCACTTTCCGGATATAGCAGTTGCCGCCCCCTTTCATCTCATTTCTGAACGAATCAGCGTGAATGACAAATATCAGGATGCCGTTTTTTCATCAGCAGACAGTGCATGGATGAATCTGATGGATATCCGGATTATTAAGGGAAACCGTAACTTTATGCTCCCCAAAGATAATGCCGAAATAGCAATCACTGAAGAAGCTGCAAAAAAATGGTTCAGAACGGAAGACCCGATAGGAAAAGAGGTGAAAATGCTCAGACGTACCAAAAAAATTTGTGCCATTGTCCAAGCTGAAAACAGACATACCAATTTTCCTTTTGACTTTATAGGCAACCCAGAATTGGGAAAAACCTGGTGGTATATCACTTGGAGCATACTGATTAAGGTAAAGCCGGATACAGACATTGAAGAATTAGAATCAAAAATCAATGCCAACCTGCCTGCCGAACTGAAACAAGTGACATTGACCAGAAAAACCGGCATTGAACGGATTATACTTACTCCGCTTTCCAAACTACATTATGCAAAAGATTTCCGAGATGATAAAGAAGCTGGAATAACTTTTCAGTATATCATCTATTTTTCAATAGCCGGTATATTAATCATAACGTGTGCGTTAATCAATTATCTCACCTTATTTATTAACCGCATGAGAGTCCGTCAACGGGAAATGGCACTGCGAATGATACACGGTGCCAACATCCGCTCGCTTGTTTCTCTCTTAACTGTGGAATTTTTGCTTCTGTTGGCGTGTGCAGTTACTACCGGATTTCTGCTGATAGAAATATGCTTTCCATCTTTCATAGAACTTACAGGAATTGATACAGCAAAATCCTCTTTATACGGAGAAGCCTTTCTTTTCATCGGTTTGATCTCCCTAATTATATTGACTGCCATTATCGGACTTTTATATATACTATATCATCGTTCCCTACACCTCTCTTTGCGTTACAATACCGGAAGGAGTACCGGTACACAGTTACGTAGAGGAAGTATAGTTCTTCAATTGTTTGTCTGTTTGTCTTTTATAGGATGTACCGTGTTGATAAACCAACAATTGGATTACCTGCGTCACCGCGATTTAGGATTGAAAATTAAGAATCGGGGCAGCTTCTCTGTTATGGGAGACATGGATTATACTCCTTTAATAAGAAAAATAAAAGAACTTCCCATGATAACCGAAGTTATGCAACCTGACTATTACCCCATAGTATCACAACTGACAGCTATCGGGCAATTTGACAATTGGGAGGGACTGGATATTCCTATTGATACGCCAGTTCCGGTTAAGTTATTTTTAGGGAAAGAAGATTTTTTCCGTTTTTACGATATCACCTTATTAGCCGGTGAATGGCTTGATGACCTATCTACTTATGAAGACATCATTATCAATGAATCGCTGGCGCGCCGAATGGGATGGAGCCCACAAGAAGCCATCGGCAAACATATTATACAATCATACATTACCTATACAATTGTCGGCGTAGTGAAGGATTGCCATTATGGAGCACCGACTTTACCCATTCCCCATACAGGCTTTCTGGTTGGAGAACAAATGGGATTAATGCAGCGTTCTGCCGGTATCTTATTCAAATATAAAGAAGGAACGTGGAATGAATGTCGTAAAGCCCTTGAACACCTTTACCAGACCGAATGTTCTCCTGAGAATATCTTGCGTCTGAACAGTGAAGAAGAAGTATATAATAATTACCTGCGTTCCGAAGAAATGCTGACCCGGCTGCTTAGTTTCGCGTCTTTAGTATGTATTCTTACCGCCATGTTCGGCATTTATTCTTTAGTAACACTTACTTGCGAACAACGTCGTAAAGAAATTGCAATACGTAAAGTAAATGGAGCCACAGTATGGAGCATTCTATTCCTGTTTTTCCGGGAATATCTAATCATGCTTTGTATTGCTGCACTGTTCGCTTTTCCAATCACATACGTCATTATCAAGCAATGGATATTAAACTATGTCCGGCAGGTCAGTATCAGTCCATTACCATTCATCCTTATTCTTATAGGGCTGGCTCTGACAGTCATAGCAGGAATCAGTTGGCGGGTATGGAAAGCAGCCAACGAGAATCCTGCAGAAGTAATCAAAAACGAATAACTTTTAAAATATAAGATTATGATCAAAACAGTAAACTTGCAGAAAATCTTCAAAACAGAAGAAGTCGAAACATGGGCATTGAACAATGTCAATCTAGAAATTAAAGCAGGCGAATTTGTAGCCATCATGGGACCATCCGGTTGTGGAAAGTCCACCCTGCTGAATATCCTCGGCCTTTTGGACAATCCTACGGGAGGCACTTACGAACTGAACGGAACAGACGTTTCCAAATTTACCGAAGCACAACGCACCAATTTACGTAAAGGAGTCATCGGATTCGTGTTCCAGAGCTTTAACCTGATTGATGAATTAAATGTATTCGAAAATATCGAATTACCCTTATTGTATATGGGAATTCCGGCGACAGAACGCAAACGTCGGGTAGAAGATGCCATGAACCGTATGGCTATTGCTCATCGAGTAAAACATTTCCCACAACAACTATCTGGCGGACAGCAACAACGTGTTGCAATAGCCCGTGCTGTAGTAGCAAATCCGAAACTGATTCTAGCAGATGAGCCTACCGGTAATCTGGATTCCAAGAACGGCAAGGAAGTAATGGAACTTTTGACCGAGCTGAATAAAGAAGGAACAACAATTGTTATGGTTACCCACTCCCAACACGATTCCGGCTATGCAGGAAGAACCATTAATTTGTTTGACGGACAGGTGGTGAATGAAATAAAAATATAAATTAATTTATCATTGAGGTGGTTTAACCACCTCAATGATAACAAAAGGATATTATAACAATGAACATCTTCTTAAACATCAAACTTATTGTCCGCAACTGGTGGCGGAACAAACTTTTTTTTCTGATTTCACTATTCAGTCTTACAGCTGGATTAGGATGCACCAATCTGCTTATGACTTTTTTTATCCATGAATATAATGTGGAAAAATATAATACCGACCGTAACCTCATTTATCTATTACGTCAAGACTCTCCAATGGAAGATAACGGTCGTAGATTTCGTTGAGGGTGTAGCGCAGACCAATGGGGTCGATCTGCCAGCCCCAGTCGGAAGCCTTCAGGTAGGGGTTCTTCTTTCCGGCAACGATGTTGCCGCCCACATCCTCGATATCCTTATGGGTGGTGATGCAGTTGGACATATAATAGCTGAAGGTGTAGAAGTCCACCGTGCCTTCTTTCAGGATGTCAGCGTCCTCGGGCTGCTGCAGGATGGTGATGCCGTTCTCGGCGAACCAGCGCTTCATATAGCTGGGATACTCGCCGCGCACCTGCACATCGGAGCAGCCGGAGATCAACGGCAAGACTTTTGAAATCTGGGATGAACCGGATCGCGATGGCTTCTATGTATTATATGCAGTAAATAATGACGGTGAAGAATCTCTTTATTTGTACGACTCTGCAGAGCATACTTATCAGAGAATGGAGACTCCGAAGTCTGCGACTACACCGGATAAGATCGCATCGTGAACCGGAACACCGAACTGGACAGCGTCACTGAATGATTTTGAGGC
>OLRH01000428.1_pt1 | contig 20927 bp, 17 predicted proteins | sample 1672321 | NCBI WGS metagenome assembly OLRH01 (sample SAMEA3136671, study PRJEB25190) | human gut metagenome | reverse complement strand
TGATGAAGAGCATTTGAGCGGCGATCATGTGGCCGCCCATCGAAGGAGCGGGCATTGAGAATCTGATCACCGCGGCTTGCCTTTGCGGACAATGGAATTAAGAGATTTGGCTTTGAAAGTGCGGCAAGTTCACAGATAGCATTAGCTCCTGCACGGGAGATTACTACATCTGCCAATGCAAACATGTCAGGAAGCTGTTCCTGAACATATTCATATTGGACATAACCTGTCAGCTGGATACTTTCATCCGTTTTTCCCTTGCCGCAAATATGAATAACCTGGAATTCTTTCAGCAGTTCAGGAAGAATTTTTCGTACATTTTCGTTTACAGAAGCAGCACCCAGACTGCCGCCAATTACCAAAAGAACTGGTTTATCTGAAGTAAAACCACAATATGCGCGAGCGTGTTCTTTATTACCATGGAGAAGCTCCTGACGAATAGGAGTACCTGTAAGAACTGCCTTATCTTTTGGAAGATTATTTACAGTTTCTGGAAAGTTACAGCAGACTTTTGTGGCGGAAGAAAGGCAAAGCTTATTAGCAAGTCCCGGAGTCATATCAGATTCATGAATGATTGCCGGAATGTGGCGTTTGCCTGCGGCAATTACCACTGGTACTGTTACGAAGCCACCTTTGGAAAATACTACATCAGGCTTTAATTTTTTCATAAGACTTTTAGCCTGAAAATAGCCTTTTATAACGCGAAATGGATCTGAAAAGTTTTTCAAATCAAAATATCGTCTTAATTTACCGGAAGCAATTCCATAGTAAGGAATACCAAGCTCCTCAATAAGCTGTTTTTCAATACCATTGTAGGAGCCGATGTAAGAAATTTTATAACTTTTTTCCTGTAAAGCGGGAATCAGAGCAATATTCGGGGTAACATGTCCGGCAGTACCACCGCCGGTAAGGATAATATGCTTCATAGGATCCTCCTGAATAAGTGTTTAATAGTTACAGTTCACTTTGTGAATAGCGACCTATTTAATAAATATGAACCCCTAAAAGGGAATTGTCAAGAAAAGAAAAAAATCTGGGAGAAAAAAATGAACAAAAAAAAGATAGGAGAGAAAACCGACAGTCTGTTAGAAGCTGAAATGATCAAAGAAGCAAAAATGATAGAAGAAAGTCTTCTTGGAAATGCTGCAAATGATTTTGAGATTTCGGATGAGGAACTGGATGAGGCGTATCAGCAGTTTTTAAAGAAAATGAAAGCAGAAGGCAAACTGGATGAAGATAAAATAAATGAGGCCAATTCTGCAAAAGCTATGAATAATGATACAAAGACTGCTGAAATAGTGAAGTTTCCAGGATTCCGGAACGAGGCGTCCAAAGAGGAAAATTTAAAAGATGCTCAATCAACAGAAAGTTCAGCTGAGGAAATTGATTTTATTGCAGGATTTTCTGATAAGCTACGTCAGTTTGAAAAAGAAGAAAATAAACCCTGGTACAAATATGGAAAGGCAGCAGGGATTGCAGTTCTTGCTGCAATCGGTATTCTTGCCGGAAGTATGGCAAGCCAGGCTGATTCAGCGAAATTTGTCAGCTCTGTTCAGCATATTATAAATAGTGAAGATGTTATGCCATAAAAACAGAAAAATATATGTAATATAAGTAAGAGTTCGGGTAAAAGGGGGAATCTGTATGAAGATCACTTTTATTGGAGCAACACATGAAGTTACCGGGAGCTGCTATTATCTGGAAGCAGCAGGAAAAAAGTTTCTTGTAGACTGTGGAATGGAACAGGGACCTGATTATTATGAAAATAAAGATATTCCTGTGCCTCCGGGAGAATTAGATTTTGTGCTTTTAACACATGCACACATGGATCATTCCGGAAATCTTCCTGCTATTTACGCAAAAGGCTTTAAAGGACCTGTATATGCCACAGAGGCAACCTGTAATCTTTGCGATATTATGCTCCGTGACAGTGCCCATATCCAGATGTTTGAGGCAGAATGGCGTAACCGCAAGGCAAAACGTCAGGGGAAGCCTGAATTTGTTCCAGCTTATACCATGGAGGATGCATTAGGGGTTATTCGTAATTTTGTAGGCTGTCCATATGAGACTGGAATAATTCTTGGCGAGGGGCTGAGAGTAAAGTTTATTGATGCAGGTCACCTTCTTGGATCAAGCAGTATTGAGGTGAATATCTGTGAAGCTGGAGTTGAAAAAACAATTGTATTTTCGGGAGATATAGGAAACAAAAATCAGCCGCTTATAAAAGACCCTGCCTATTTTAGAAAAGCAGACTACGTGGTAATGGAATCTACATACGGAGACCGGAGCCACGGAGAGAGACCAGATTATGTGCGCCTTCTGGCAGATGTCATTCAGGAGACCTTTGACCGGGGCGGTAATGTGGTAATTCCCTCTTTTGCAGTGGGAAGAACGCAGGAGATGCTGTATTTTATCAGACAGATAAAAGCAGAAGGCCTTATTCACGGGCATGATAATTTTAAAGTGTTTGTAGATAGCCCTCTTGCAAATGAAGCAACAAATATTTTCGGTATTCATAAATATGATTGTTTTGATGACGAGGCTCTGGAACTTATTCGAAAAGGAATCAATCCTCTTAGCTTTCCTGGTTTGAAGATATCCGTAACAAGTGAAGACTCAAAAGCAATCAATTTCGATGATGACTGTAAGGTGATTATTTCTGCCAGTGGAATGTGTGATGCAGGAAGAATTAAACATCACCTGAAACATAATCTGTGGCGGGAGGACAGCACCATTCTTTTTGTGGGCTATCAGGCTGTTGGAACTCCGGGACGCGCCCTTTTGGAAGGAACTCAGGAAATAAAACTCTTTGGTGAACCGGTGCACGTTGCAGCAAAAATCTGCCGTATGCCGGGAATCAGTGGCCATGCAGATGTAAATGGTCTGGTTGACTGGATAAAAGCATTTGAAGTAAAGCCTCAGAAAGTGTTTGTTACTCATGGCGAGGATACTGTGACAGAACTGTTTGCTGCAAGACTGCGTGATGAGATGAACTATGATGCATATGCGCCATTCAGTGGAACAGAATTTGATCTGGCTGAAGGCGAATTTCTGTACGAGGCAGAGGGCGTTAAGATACAGAAGCCTGCTGCGTTACAAAAAGCATCTAAGGCTGCAAAGGTATACGAAAAGTTGCTTGCGCTTGGATACAGACTGCTTTCCGTCATACGCAAAAACGAGGGCTGTGCAAACAAAGATCTGGAGAAGTTTTCAAGGGATGTCCAATCTTTATGTGATAAATGGGACAGAACTGATGGGTAAGTGTTACAGTCTGAAAAGAAATCCCCGGGACAAAAATCCCGGGGAAGTAATTATGAAATCGCTTCTTTTAAAGCAGTGGCAAGCTGGTCTGGGCATGAAGTAGGTCTGCGTCCACACTGGATTCCCTCCAGGCGTGCAATTACTTCTTTCGCCGGCATACCTTCTACAAGTTTGGCAACTCCCTGTGTATTTCCAGAACATCCACCAATAAATTTCACATTGTGAACTTTCTGTTCATCATCAATATCATATTGAATTGCCATAGAACAAACACCTTTTGTTTTATATTCCATTGTTTTTTCCTCCAATCGTTATGTAAAATCAGGAGCTCAGGAACGCTGGTCAGGTTATGAACAGCAATAGCTTTGCACCTTCTCTCATTATAGCAGAAGATATTATAAGTTTCCATGCCAAATTTAAGTTGGATATAGCAAGAAGTTTTGGTATAATGTCAGATGAAGAAGCAGTTAACTTTCAAAAACAGAGGAGAATGCTAAATGAAAACAATTGGTATTATTGGCGCAATGGAAGTTGAAGTTGCGATTTTAAAAGAAAAAATGGAAGATGTACGAATTATAAAAAAAGCTTCCATGGATTTTTATGAGGGAATACTTGCTGGGAAAAAGGTTGTTGTAGTGCGTTCCGGAATTGGCAAGGTAAATGCTGGTATCTGTGCTCAGATTCTGGCAGATGTATTTTCAGTAGATGCGATCATTAATACAGGAATTGCAGGAAGCTTAAATAAAAATATTAATATCGGTGATATTGTTCTTTCCACAGATGTTGTACAGCATGATATGGATGCTACCGGATTTGGATACCGCAAGGGACAGATTCCGCAAATGCCTGTATTTTTCTTTAATGCAGATGATAATCTCCGCAGACTTGCTGCAGAAGTATGTAAGGAAGTAAATCCGGATATTCAGGTATTTGAAGGAAGAATTGCTTCTGGAGACCAGTTTGTCTGCGATCAGGATGTTAAGAATCGAATTGTATCAGAGTTTTCAGCATATGCGACTGAAATGGAAGGTGCAGCCATTGGACAGGCAGCATACTTAAATGAAATTCCGTTTCTGGTTGTCCGTGCTATTTCTGATAAGGCTGATGGAAGTGCGCAGATGGATTACAGCGAATTTGAGAAAGCAGCTGTTGACCATAGTGTGAGGCTTACTTTAAATATGCTGGCGCGTATTTGAAAAATGGTGTAATTGACCGAAAAACGGAAGCTTGCATATAATGAGAGTGAAATGGAAAAGGAATCGAAATTGCTGATATGATATATAAAGATTTTTATCCATTTTACACAAGCTATGCAAATCCCTTGCTCTACCGGGGAGAAAAGGAACAAGAAGAGGAATTTTTTCTGATGAAATCCTACTATCCGGACACTGCCAGAAAGATACAGGAAAAAGTGGAAGAAGAATGTGATCTTCAGGATTATGAAGGCAGCCGGCTTTACGATGAATATCCTGACAGGTTTATGTTGTATCACCTTGGAAGGAAGATCGTGGATGAAGTAAAATCAGAGGCTGATATGGAAGCAATGTCTGATGGACTTCTTGGTGATCTGGTAGAAGTGCTTCTTTTTCATGAAATATCACGAAGAAGATGCCGACGAAGAAGATGCAGGGGAGATTTTTACAGATAAGACGCATCAAAATGACAATTAGAGGTTGCTGTGAGCGGAGTGAACAGTAACGATTACAGAATATAAAAGAAAATAATTATAATAAAAATGAAAACAATAGATGAATATTTAGAGGAACAGATAAATGAACAGCTGTGTCAAGCTATCCTAAGCGGCAGCAGAGGGGACGGACCATCCAAAGTAAAAATACGCCCGGTAGAAATCCGGGGGAAGGTGGTTTATCAGGCTTCTGAAACTGTAGGGACGAAGGTGCTCCATAAAAATTATTCCAGAGAGGAACTGATTTCATATTTAAAAGCGGGGCTGCAGCATGATTTTTCTCAGCTTCAGGCAAGTGGGATGGCGCTGGATGGAACTATTCTGGTAAGCAAAAAAGGAAAGATGACCATAAAGACCAGACGTCATCCCGAAAATGGAAAAGGTCTGGCTTTCGGAAAGGACAAGACCTTCAGCAAGGGCACGCAGATATTGGCCCACAATCGTGTAAAGCAGTACATACTTAAGGAAAATATTCCAGTCCCCTTTCTTGTTGATCTTGGTGTTATGAATAAGGAAGGCAGGATTATTACCCAAAAATACGATAAGTTCCGACAGATCAATCGATTTCTGGAATTTATTCAGGACATTCTTCCAAGACTGGATCAACAGCGGGAAGTGACCATTCTTGATTTTGGATGCGGAAAGTCCTATCTTACATTTGCCATGTATTACTATCTGAGAGAACTGAAAGGTTATGATGTAAATATTATTGGTCTGGATCTGAAAACAGATGTAATAGAAAAATGTAATCATCTTGCAGTAAAGTATGGATATGAAAAACTGCATTTTTATCAGGGAGATATTGCTGATTATGAAGGTGTTTCTTCTGTTGATATGGTAGTAACCTTGCATGCCTGTGACACAGCTACAGATTATGCTCTTGCGAAGGCTGTGGAATGGGGAGCGAAAGTTATTTTGTCTGTACCCTGCTGTCAGCATGAGGTAAATAGACAGATAAAAAATGAAGTGTTGGAGCCTGTACTGAAATATGGCATTCTTAAGGAGAGAATGGCTGCTTTGATGACAGATGGAATTCGAGCCAATCTGCTGGAAAGTATGGGGTACGAAACTCAGATTCTGGAATTTATTGATATGGAGCATACACCCAAGAATTTGCTGATCCGTGCTGTAAAGACAGGCAAACCAAAAGATATGAAGAGTACAGTGCAGCTTATGAAGGAACTGCATATAAATCTTACACTGGAAAGACTTCTGTACCGTGAAGGGGAGGTACAATCAGAGAGTTAAGAGGAGAAAGAATGATTAAATTTTTACGCAGAGCAGTGATTCTCCTGTTTGTTTTTGTTCTCGGCGTGGCAGGAAGTTCGTTCCTGCTGAATAGTGAGACTACGGATGACCGCTCTGATATGAATGATCCGGTTTTTCCGGAGGTAATGGTTGATTTTGATGGAAATTATGCAAACAGGATGTATGGTTATGCACAGCCTATGCAGTCTGATTTTACCAGGGACAGTGTGACGCCTATTGATACATCCAAGGAACTGTCCTTTGTTATAAATGCCTATGATACAAAGGTGAAAAGCCTTTCCTATGAGATACGTACCTCTGATGGCAGTAAGGTACTGGAAAATCGTAAGATTAAAAGTTTGGATAAACAGGACAGCTATCTGACAACAACGATTAAGCTGAGCAGTGATCTTCTGATGAACCAGGAGTATTCTTTGCAATTATCTCTTGAGACAAATAAGGGAACAGCTTATTACTATACAAGAGTAGTTTCCAGATCCAATGTGAATGCTGCTCAGTACGTGAAGTTTGTTGCGAGCTTTTATGAAAAATGTCTGGATAAAGCGTCCGCCGAGGATCTGACTGCTTACCTGGAATCAGACACATCCAGTACATCTACCAACTATACAGACATTAATATCAATTCTACATTTGCCCAGATCAGCTGGGGCAATCTGAACCCTCAGATTTACAGAAAGGGAATTCCTGTAGTGAAGGATATTAATGAAACCACAGCCAGTCTTTCTGTTGAATATCAGATTGCGGCACTGGATGAAGATGGAAACCAGGAAATCTATGATGTGACAGAATTTTACCGGATGCGTTATACTGAAACCAGAATCATGCTTCTGGATTTTAAACGAAGCGCATCACAGGTGTTTGAGGAAAGCTCCATCAGCATTTCCGACAAGGGGCTTTTGCTTGGTGTCAGAGACAAAAATGTAGAATACATGATGAATGAAAAAGCAGGAGTGCTTGCGTTTGTTCAGGAAGGAGATTTATGGTCTTATTCTCCTGATGATGGAAAATTTTCCAGAATTTTCAGTTTCCGCAAAGAAACGGATGGAGATTTCAGGGATTCCAGATACCAGCATAATATAAAGATCATCCGTGTGGAAGATAACGGAGATGTGGACTTTGTTCTTTATGGATATATGAACAGAGGCGTTCGGGAAGGATACTGTGGCGTTTGTGTATATCATTACAGCAATGATCAGAATGTGGTGGAAGAAAAAGTATTTATTCCGTCTACAGAATCCTACGAATTCCTGAAAGAAGATCTTGGAACATTATCCTATGTCAGTACAGAAAATGCTCTTTACCTTTTATTTGCAAATAAGCTTTATAAGATAAACATTTCAGATGGTACCAGTGAGGTTCTTGAGGAAGGAATTAAAAAAGATGACTTTGCTGTTTCGGATACAGGTGCACATGCTGCATGGATCATTCAGGAAGGTGAAAGCGCCGGAAATATAAAAGAAATAGATTTTGAAACATTAGAAACCAGGAGTCTTGCACCATCTTCAGGACAGTCTTTAGTGCTGAATGGATTTATGAATGAAGATCTTGTTTATGGAATCGTAGTTGATGGAGATGTGATCGCAGACGATAATGGTCATGAGACTACGGGGATTCATACGGTCCGTATTGAAGGATTTGATGGAACTTTGAAAAAAGAATATCATCAGGATGGATTGTATGTAACTGATATTACCATGGGAAACACTATGATGGAATTTCAGTTGTCCAAGAAGACAAAAAAAGGATACAAAGCAGTAAGCAAGGATAATATTCTGAATAATTCCAAAGCCTCGACCAATACTGTATCCGTGGAACTTGTGACAAATTCCAGAACCGGAACTCAGATACGACTGGCTCTCACTGAAACGCCTGAAATTCAGGAACCGTTAGTCGTTTATGCAAAAATGAAAAATATAGGTGATGACCGTATTATTCTGGATACGCAGATTCCTGAGGAAGATATTTACTATGTTTATGCAAAAGGAGGATTGGACAGTACATTCACAGATCCTGCACTTGCGCTTCAAAGAGCAGATGATCAGACTGGTGTTGTGCTGAATCGTGCTCAGCAGTATGTATGGGAGCGTGGAAATAAGAAGACAAAGCTGACTCTTAATCTGGAGGATGTGCCGGAAGCAATGAAGAGTGCATCCCTGGATGTTACAGCACTGCAGGAGGCTCTTGGGGATGAGGGTACTATCATTGATTTGTCTGGTTGTACATTAGACAGTGTCTTATATGAGGTCAGCGCCCAGCGTCCGGTAATTGCCAAGACCGGGGATAATACCAGTGTTGTGATCATAGGATATGATGAATATAACACATATCTGTACGATCCGCAGAAAGGGGAAACTTATCCTTACGGTATGAATGACAGTACGGAGCTGTTTGAAAAGGCCGGCAATATTTTTATAAGTTATGTTGAGAAACTGAAGCTTTAAAGTGGCTGTTGGGAAAGCCGGTACAGTCCGATATTGAACATGTATGCAAAAAATGCTAGATGTGAAAGATGCAGCAAAGTGGTGGTTAACAGTCTGTCTGTGGTGGAGGACAGACTGTTAAAAATAAAGCAACAGGAAAGGACAGAAAAATGCTAAGCGAAAGTATTAAAAAACTGGTACAGTATGGAATTGAGACAGGGCTGACTCCTGCCTGTGAGAAAAACTATACAACAAATCTTCTTCTTGATGTTTTTAAAGAAGATGAATACACAGAACCGGCAGAGGAATATTCTGATATTAATCTGGAAGAAGTTCTGAAAGAACTGTTAGACGAAGCTGTAGAACGTGGTCTGATTCAGGACAGTGTGGTTTACAGAGATCTGTTTGATACAAGATTAATGAACTGTCTTATGCCCCGCCCGGCTCAGGTACAGAAGTCTTTCTGGGAAAAATATGAGAAATCTCCGGAAGAAGCAACAGATTATTTCTATAAATTAAGCCAGGACAGTGATTATATTCGTCGTTATCGTGTAAAGAAAGACCAGAAATGGACTGTGGATTCTCCTTATGGAGCAATTGATATTACAATCAACCTTTCTAAGCCAGAGAAAGATCCGAAAGCTATTGCTGCGGCAAAGCTTATCAAATCAAGCAGCTATCCCAAATGTCTGCTTTGTCCGGAAAATGAGGGATATGCAGGCCGCGCAAATCATCCTGCAAGAGAGAATCACAGAATCATTCCGATCACAATCAATGACAGTCCGTGGGGAATGCAGTACTCTCCTTATGTTTATTATAATGAGCATTGTATTGTATTTAATTTCCAGCACACACCTATGAAAATCGAGAGAAACACATTTATCAAGCTGTTTGATTTCGTGAAGCTGTTTCCACATTATTTTCTGGGGTCAAATGCAGACTTACCGATTGTGGGAGGTTCTATTCTCAGTCACGATCATTTCCAGGGCGGCCATTATACGTTTGCTATGGCAAAGGCTGAAATTGAGAAATATGTAACTATTCCGGGCTATGAGGATGTGGAGGCTGGTATTGTAAAATGGCCGCTGTCTGTACTTCGTATCCGTCATAAAGATGAGAAGCGCCTGATTGATCTGGCAACTCATGTGCTGGAGGTTTGGAGAGGCTATACAGATGAGGCTGCATTCATTTTTGCAGAAACGGATGGTGAACCTCATAATACGATCACTCCGATCGCACGTAAAAAAGGTGATATGTATGAGTTGGATCTGACTCTACGAAACAATATTACCACAGAAGAAAATCCTCTTGGCGTATATCATCCGCATGCACAGTACCATCATATTAAGAAGGAGAATATCGGTCTGATCGAGGTTATGGGCTTGGCAGTTCTCCCTGCGCGACTAAAAGAAGAACTGGAGCTTTTGGAAGAATATATTCTGGATGGCAAGGATGTTGCTTCTAATGAGAAGATTGAAAAACATGCGCAGTGGGTAAAAGAATTCCTTCCGAAGTACGATCATCTTGATAAAGACAATATTGAAGAGGTTCTTCATAAAGAAGTTGGAAATGTGTTTGTTCACGTGCTGGAAGATGCTGGTGTTTACAAATGTACAGGAGAGGGCAGAGCTGCATTTATGCGTTTTATTGAAAATTTGTAACCAAATCATAAAGACAATCTTTTGGGGTTGAAAGAATGTGTCCGTTTGATTATACTGAAGACAGCACAGAAGATGAAATAAGAACTATTTATTTTCTGTGCAGATGATGAAAGCAGGAGAGACATTAAAAAGCAGAGGAGTGCCTATGAAAAATAAAACAAAAAGAAAAAATAGGATTTTCCGGGTTCTGTTGGCCACAATGTTGATTTTGTTCGGAGTTTCATTTAGAAATGATGGAAAAATTGGGATTAGTGGTGTTCAGTCTGTACAGGCGGCCACTAAGAACGTAGTTGTCAGATTCTGGAATCAAAGTGGAAAAACATCTTATTCCAAGCTGCGTATAAAGGTAAGTGCCGGGAAAAAAATTAAGCTTCCGGCAGTTCCTGCAATTACCGGATACAAAAATCTTGGCTGGTCCACTCAGAAAAACGATACCAAAGCGGTATATGCCGCGGGGAAAAAAATACGTCTGAAAAAGAATATAAATCTGTACGCGGTGCGTAAAAAAGTTGGTATATATAAAGTTTATTTCTATGATAATACCGGAAGCACCAGTACAGTATTTAAGAAACTAAACAAAGCTGTTACAAAAAACGGATATCTTACCTTGCCAGAGCTTCCACAAAAAAGCGGCTATAAGGCAGTTGGATGGAGTACTAAAAAGAATGCTTCCCAAGCGGCGTATACAGAGGGACAGAAGATTCGAATCAAAAAAAATATAAAATTATATGCTGTTTACGAGTCTGATACAACATTTACGGTGGCTTTGTGCAAGAATGATGGAACCGTTTACAAGACAGAGAATGTAGCATCTGGAAGTTCTTATACATTGCCGTCTGTAAGAAATGCATCCGGATACACCTTTATGGGATGGGATATCCAGTTAGGAAAAAGCACAGCACCGCGTTATGAAGCTGGTGATACTATTACAGTAAACAGCAACATAAAGCTGTATGCAGTTGTGTTTAACCGTTCCGCTGAGGAAGACCTGACTCTTTCAGAGCTTCTGCAATCCGCAAGCAGCTGGAAAATTGGAAATGGAAGCAATCGGGGGTACAATCACATTATTTTTGTAGGAGACTCCCGTACCAATCGTATGCAGAGAACGCTGCAAAATTTAAATTCAGGGTATTATGAGTCGAATCTGCTGCGTGATATTGATTTTGTATACGAAGAGGGTAAAGGTCTTGAATGGCTGAAGTCTCAGGGAATGAATACGATTCTTTCTATTGCAGAAGAGAATTATTCCGTTCTGAAACCGACTGCGGTTATTTTTAATCTGGGAGTAAACGATCCTGGAAATATGTATGATTATATTTCTTATTATCAGGAGATTGCTGAGAGCTTACAGAAAAAGAACTGCAAGCTGTTCTTTATGTCGGTGAATCCGGTAAACAGTAAGACAATCGAATATCTTGGTAAGAATGCAATCCGAAAAGAAGAAGTAATCCGCAAATTCAATTCTGTTGTGGGTAGTGCTCTTGGCAGCACTTTCGAATATATTGATACGTATTCTTATCTGATGGAGAATGGATATGGTACCAATATTAGTGGAACTGGAGTTGACCTGCCAGACGATGATGGACTTCATTACACCACCAAGACTTACAAACGAATTTTTAAGTATTGTCTGGATTATCTTATATTGCATTAAACGTTCAGAGAAATACTGAGAATGAGGCAACTTTGCAATAGGAAAATACTTACAGAAGAGAAGATCTTTGTCCAAAAGTGTCGAAGCTTAACAGACAGGATCTTCTTTTATTCCCTGGAAAAATATCCTTGCGCGAATAAGAGGAATAGTCTATACTATAGAGAAATGAGTGTTTGGAAAAATGAGGAGAAAGAGGAACTAATTATGAAACTTACAACAGTAAAAGAGATTTACAGAGAACGGGATAAATACCTGGATCAGGAGATCACCGTAGGCGGCTGGGTACGAAGCGTTCGTGATTCCAAGACCTTTGGATTTGTTGTTCTCCATGATGGAACATATTTTGAGACCCTTCAGATCGTTTACCATGATACAATGGACAATTTTGCTGAGATTTCCAAACTGAATGTAGGCGCAGCGATTATTGTAAAGGGAACTCTGGTAGCGACTCCACAGGCGAAACAGCCATTTGAGATCCAGGCTGCAGAGATTTCTGTAGAAGGAACATCTGCACCAGATTATCCGCTTCAGAAGAAACGCCACAGTCTTGAGTATTTAAGAACGATCACACATCTTCGTTCCAGAACAAATACCTTCCAGGCTGTTTTCCGTGTACGTTCTCTCTGTGCATATGCAATACACAAATTCTTTCAGGAGAGAGGATTTGTTTATGTACACACTCCGCTGATCACAGGAAGTGACTGCGAGGGTGCAGGGGAGATGTTCCAGGTTACAACCATGGATCTGAATAACATTCCTACAGATGATAAGGGAAATATTGATTACTCTCAGGATTTCTTTGGCAAGGAGACAAATCTGACTGTAAGCGGTCAGCTGAACTGTGAGACATTTGCACAGGCATTCCGTAATGTATATACATTTGGACCAACTTTCCGTGCTGAGAACTCCAACACCACACGTCATGCAGCTGAGTTCTGGATGATCGAGCCTGAGTGTGCATTTGCTGATCTTGAAGATAACATGAATCTTGCAGAAGCGATGCTGAAATATGTGATCAGATATGTTCTTGAGAATGCTCCAGAGGAAATGAACTTCTTCAATTCTTTTGTGGACAAAGGACTTCTTGACAGATTGAATCATGTGGCAAACTCTGAGTTCGGTCGTGTTACCTATACAGAAGCAATTGAGCTTCTCGAGAAGAATAATGACAAGTTTGATTATAAAGTATCCTGGGGATGTGATCTGCAGACAGAGCATGAGCGTTATCTGACAGAACAGATTTTTAAGAAACCTATTTTTGTTACAGACTATCCAAAGGAAATTAAAGCATTCTATATGAAAGCAAACGAGGATGGCAAGACCGTTGCAGCTATGGACTGCCTGGTTCCTGGAATTGGTGAGATTATCGGTGGAAGCCAGAGAGAGGATGACTATGGTAAGTTGAAAGCTCGTATGGAAGAGCTTGGGCTGAAGGAAGAAGACTATGACTTCTATCTTGATTTGCGTAAATATGGTTCCACACGTCATTCAGGATTTGGTCTTGGATTTGAGCGCTGTGTAATGTATCTCACAGGAATGGGTAATATCCGTGACGTAATTCCATTCCCGAGAACAGTTAACAACTGCGATTTATAAAATGAGGTAAAAGAATGAGATTTATTCATCTTGCAGATGTACATCTTGGTGCAGTGCCTGACAGAGGCTGCCCATGGAGTGACAAGCGGGAGAATGAAATCTGGGAAACATTCCGCCGGGTTATTGCGGGTATCCGCGAAAATCCGGTGGATTTGTTATTTATAGCCGGAGATTTGTTCCATCGTCAGCCACTTCCATATGAATTGAAAGAAGTAAACGATTTATTTTCCGGAATACCGGAAACAAGGGTATATTTAATGGCAGGAGAAAGGGATTATCTGAAAGAAAATTCTTTTTACAGAACTTTCACCTGGGCACCGAATGTGACTTTTTTTCCAGAAGAGAAGGTAACCTGTGTGAAAGATACGCAATTCGGGGTATATGTTTATGGAATGAGCTATGAACATTCACAGATCAGACAGCCCTTGTATGATGGCGTACGCCCTGTGAAAAATGATGGAGTGCATATTCTTATGGCTCATGGCGGTGATGAAAGCCATTGCCCGTTAAATATAGCTGCACTTGCAGGAGCTGGTTTTGATTATATTGCATTGGGGCATTTCCATACTCCACAGAGCGTAATAAGAGATGTGGCTGCTTACAGCGGAGCTCTTGAGCCAATTGAAAGCAATGATCTGGGAGCACATGGCTACATTGAGGGAAGGATTGAAAATGGAAAAGTGAAAACCAGATTTGTGCCGTTTTCTATTCGAACCTATAGTCAGCTTCTTCTCAATGTAAATGAAGAAAGCACCCAGCTATCTATTGAAGAAGCTTTGAAGGATGAGATATTTAAAAAAGGCGGACTGAATATATATCGTGTAATTCTTCAAGGGAAAAGAAAACCAGAGCTTTTTCTGATTCCGGAAAAACTGAAATCCTTTGGAAATATTACAGAAGTACTGGATGAGACCAGACCTGCTTATGATCTGGAAGAACTGCAAAAAAAATATGCCGGAACTTTGATAGGGGATTATATCTGCTTTTTTATGGAAAAAAACAGAAATACAGTGGAAGATAAGGCCCTGTACTATGGTTTGCAGGCACTGTTGGAGACAAGACATTCCAGCTGACACAAAGCAGATAGTAACAGAAAATATGTATTGCAGTGTAAAATTGAGATGTATGTGCGAGGGAATAAGGTTATATGATTTTTAAACGCATATTAATAAATAATTTTGGTGGGCTTCGGGAAAAAGACATAGAACTGACCTCTGGAGTAAATGTGCTCTATGGACTGAAAGAAACAGAAATGAACATTGTGTTTATCTTTGTGAAGAGCATGTTCTTTGGAGTGCCTGAGGAAATGCAGGAAAAGAATGGAATTTATGAAAAAGCAGGAACTGAAGCTTCCCGGGAAAAATATGGTGGAACTATATGGTTTCAGCACAATGGAAAAGATTACCGCCTGACGCGGGAAACAGGGGCAGGAATCCATAATTGTGAGCTGTTCTGTGAAGATACCAGAGAAATTTTAAATGGGGAAAATGGAGCCCTCGAGAGGATCCTTGGGGGATTTAGTGAGAACCTGTTCGACAATACTGTTATGGTAGAATCACTTAGCGGTAGTTCTTCCAGGGAAATGGCAAAGGAACTACAGAATAAACTGGCTGTTCTCAGCAAAAGCGGAGATGGTCTGGTGGATCTTGGAAGAACGGAGCAGATGCTGAAGATGTGGCGCAAGGGATATCTCACCCAGAAAGAACGTGGCAGGAAAGCAGTTCAGAGAGAACAGGAAAAACTGAGCGAGAAACTGGAAAGTCTGCAGAATGACCTGGATGGACTTCGGGACCAGAAGGGGCAGGTGGTTCAGGCGCAGGCAAAAATCTATTCGGCAGCAGGGAAAGAAGAAGCCACTGTGATTGAAGAACAGCTGCAGACTATAGAGAAAAAGAATCTGGGAATGGTGATAGCAGGTATTCTGGCCGTTATTGTGGGAATTATTGGTATTGTTGGAAGATTTCAGTTAACTGATGAGATGTCTAAAATAGGAATGGATGTATGCATCATTGCTGCTGTTGTGGCAATGGTTTATACACTTACTGCACGAAGAAAGCTGCATATGGAGTTTGTAAAGCTAAAGAAGAAAAAAGTGTATTTGCAGTCACAGCAGGAAAAGCTGAAATCCAGTAAAGAAGATATTGATGGAATTTACGGTGAGAAACTGACTGCTTTTACGAATTTGCAGAGCGAATATCAGGAATTTGAGCTGGAAATGTCACTTCCTACTTCTGAAGATCTGGAAACACAGTCCTTGAACCTGGCTATGGATACCATTAAAGAGCTGTCACGCAGTATTTATCTTGAGAAAGGCAGAAAGATTCGGATACGAGCATCCCAAATTTTCAGGGAACTTACAGATGGAAAATATATAGAGTTCTATGGAGATGAGGGACAGAGTTTGGAACTGTGTCTGGAAGAGGGAACTGTTTTGGCAGAAAATCTGGAAAAGGAAAACCTTGAAATGCTGTATTTTTCTATTCAGATGGCTGCTGCTGAGTTGTTCACGAATGAAACTGTTTTTCCAGTTATTTTGGATGATATTTTCCATGGGAAGAATCAGGATAAGCTTATGGCAGTTTTCAGGTGGCTGAAAAAACAGCCCAGACAGGTGCTGCTTTTTACCAATAATAAGGATATGGCTGACATTTTTTAGAAAACTGTTACAGTGAATGTTAAGTGATCGCGAAGCATGTAACTGTGAAAGTACTGAACAGTTACAAATAAATGATAACAAAACAAGAGGCTGACACCTGGAAGGGTCAGCCTCAAATTATTTTATTTATTTCTCATACTGTGCCATATATTTGTTTACACAGCGTTTAATCCTGTCAACTGGATTCAGCAGATGGCTTACAGACATATCATGATTCAGTGTATCAATGATCAGTGCAATGTATTTGCTCATATCACAGGAAATGTAATATGGTTTTGCAAGAAGTTCCTCAGACTGATATACCATATTGGTAGTGAGAAGCTTGTCAAATACACCAGCAGCATGTGCTTCATCGAATTTCTTAAGGTTGTCTGTAAACAGACCGAACGTGGAGCAAAGGTAAATTCTGCCGGCACCCCTGTCCTTAAGAAGAGAAGCAATCTTCAGGATAGTGTCACCAGAAGAGATCATGTCATCAATCAGGATCATATCCTTGCCTGCTACATTTGGACCAAGGAACTCATAGGCTGCAATCGGATGTCTTCCTCCTATATTCTTGGAGTAGTCAAGGCGTTTGTAATACATGCCCATATCAACACCCAGGATGTTTGCAAGATAGATCGCACGGCTCATGCTGCCCTCATCCGGGCTGATGATCATAAAATGCTCATTGTCAATATGAAGTCCCTGTTCATGGTTCAGAAGAGCCTTGATAAACTGATAAGAAGGCTGAACAGTCTCAAATCCATGAAGTGGGGTGGCATTCTGAATCTGTGGGTCATGTGCGTCGAAAGTGATAATATTTTCAACTCCCATATTTATCAGTTCATGAAGGGAAGTAGCACAGTCAAGAGACTCTCTTCCAATACGCTTGCTCTGACGACCCTCATAAAGGTATGGCATGATTACATTCACGCGGCGGGCCTTTCCTCCAATAGCTGCAATTACACGCTTCAGATCCTGATAATGATCATCTGGGGACATCAGGTTGGTGTATTTGCCAATTGGATATGAGATGTTGTAGTTACATACATCTACAAGAATATAAACATCATCTCCTCGCACGGACTCGGTGATCACACATTTACCTTCTCCGGAACCGAAACGAGGGTTCTGAACTTTGATTGTATAGGAATCTCTTTTGTATCCTTCAAAGGCGAAAGAATCTGATTCTGAATGCTCACGCTCCTTACGCCACTTAACGAGCCATTCGTCGACTTTCTGTCCAAGGCTCCTGCAGCTTTCCAAAGGAACTAATCCCAGTCTTCCAACGGGAAGTGTAGTCAATTCTTCTTGTGCCATTCTTTACTTTCCTCCTAAAAAAATTTTCTGAATGCGGATATCTTTTCCCACAAGCTTGGTCATCTGATAGTTGCTGGCGATGCGGGAAAAGGTTCTCTCAGAATAAGTTGCTGAGAAATCTTCCAGCTTCAGGTTTGTGGAAATAATCGTAGATTTCTTGCGCATGATCCGCTCATTGATGCACAGGAAAAGCTGTGAAGATACAAAGCTGTTGGTAAGCTCTGTACCCAGGTCATCAATAATCAGCAGGTCACAGTCAAAAATCGGTTCATCATCGGGAGCGTCGCTGCCTCTGGAAAAAGCAGAGCCTGCAAGAAAATCAAAAAGCTCGAATGAAGAAAAATAAAGTACACAGTGTGCACTGTCCAGAAGATCGTGAGCGATGCAGTGGGAAAGAAAAGTCTTGCCCACACCGGTGTCGCCGTAGAAAAACAGGTTCTGGAAAGAATTGTCAAAGTCAGCGACAAATTCCTTCGCCATCTTATACGCGCGACGTGCAGTTTCACGTTCGGTGAGTCCCGTTGAATCATTTGTTATTGTATCAGAATAAAAGTCAAAAGAAAAGTGGTCAAAGTTCTCTTTTTCAAGAATTTCTTTTAAATTTGACTGTGTATACAGAAGTTCGATCTCTGCCTTCTTGAAACAGGAGCATTTCTGGCTGCCGATATAGCCAGTATCCTGGCAAAGAGGGCAGGTGTAGCTCATCTCCAAATAATCAGCAGGATAGCCGGAAGAAAGCAGTAATGCAGTGCGTTCCTGGGAAAGCAGGGCAATATCATTGCGAAGATCTTCAATGCCGACTTCCTGGCGGCTGATCAGGGCCCGGGCCTTCCTGGCACTTAAAGTAGCTACTTCCTCGTCGATTTCACGCAGACGGGGAATTTTCTCATAGGCTTCAGCAAGATGCTCTTCCTGTATGCGGCGGTTCCTGGCCTGGCGACGGTTGTATTCCCGCATTATAGTATCGTATTGGTAATTCTGTAAGGGCATGTAAATTCTCCTTCCAGGTTATAAGACGTTCGTATGTGTTTTAAAGAAAAATCTGTTTCCAGGATTTAATTTGGTTTGTTAAGCAGTTTCTTCTCATATTCAGCAAAATCGTAGTCACGCTGATGGAAATTGTTAAAGCGGTTTGGGGCTGCGGATTTCGGCTTGTCTGCCTTCGACACTGCTTTTTCCAGCTTGCGCTTCTGGTGCTGGGCATCCTGAAGACGGACATCCCCTAAAGTTCGGATGTTTTTATCCTTCCAGCGCTGCAGAATTTTGTCTGCATATGGAAAACTTGGCTGTCCAGTCTGCAGAATTGTCCGTGAGCAGGCTTCCTGAATCAATTCCATGGCAAAACCATAGTCCCTGGTCCAGGTATTGATCAGCGAAATTTCCGCGTCTGAAGGATTGCGGTTGGCAATTCCCATCGCTTTCAGAACAGAAAAATATTCTTTGCTGTAGCGGGAGGTGGAATCCTTTGCCATTTCAACTGTGGTAATTCCTTCCTCCTTCCATGCCATGGCAACCGTCTCGATATAACGGATGCTGCGGTGGTCACGTCCTACACAGTATTCGATCAGATAATCGATCAAATCTACAGACATGTGCAGCTCGTCGTAGAAAAACAGGATTTTGCGTGTCTCTGTGGGGGTGAGCGTTTTGCCGAGGTATTGCTCGGCAATGTAAAGAAGCTGGATAATATCTTCATTCTGTTTCAGCTCCTTCACCCGATCCGGGGTAAGCGCTTTCGTTTCGGAAAGTGGTTTGGAGAAAGAAGGGGGGACAGGCAGATCGGTGCTGCGGCGGGAGACCTGATCAGTCTGCAACGGTTTATCAGTGGGGACACTGGGAATGCCGGCTGTGGGTTCTGGGGCAGAAATGTGATAAGCATCAGGCACATCTCCGAGCGAACCAGCGTTACAGATACCTGCGGGAGTCACCGTAGCCAGCATATCTGCTTCATTCCACGGTGCCTGTAAGGTAATTCCTGTCAATTCAGCTTCCTCGTATAAGAGGGTAATCAGCTTCTCAGACTCCCAGTATTTCAGCGCACGGAGGATATCTCCTTCTGTACAGAACAGGGAATCTGCCATCTGGGAAAGCCCGAAAGCTTCCTCCGGGCGGCCAAGCATACGGAGCAGATAAATATAGACTTTTACAAATTCTCCATTTGCCTTTGGCATAAAACGGTCGATAAAAATATTGGATAAAATGGTGGCATCATTAAGCCCTGTACTATGTAACCTGATCATGGAAACACTCCTTATCTGGGAATATGAATCATCACTGTTCATTGTGTTTGCATTATAGCACACCCCTTTTTAAATGAGAATAGGAGATTTTTTGCCGGGATTTTTACAAAATGTGTGTGGACTACTATGTGGATAATGTGGATAATGTGGAAACCAAGTTGCACATAATGTTTATGGGAAACCCGAAAAATGCGGAAAATTAAAGAAAAACTGTGATTTTTGTCGAGTTATGTCGTAGTATTATGTTAAGCACTTTATACACATAAGAATCCACATGCAGACCAGTGCAAAAATGTGCATAAGCCTGTGGATAATGTGGATAACTATTAAATTGCTTGAATTTCCAAGCTTTTTTCAATGTGGATAATTATTTTTGGCAAAAACAGTCTGTGACCGTGGATATGAGAAGGTATGCACGTTTTGCCAGGAAAAACAGATCAGAGACAATAAAAATGGTAAAACAAAAACAGCGGATGCCAGGTCTTAAAAGGACATGACAACCGCTGAAATTGCAATCAATTATTTTCCAAGTAACTGTTCTCCGATTTTAACAACATCTCCGGCACCCATTGTGATCAACAGATCTCCGGCTTCACAATTATTCAGCAGGAAATTCTCAATCTCATCAAAGGTTGGGAAATATTCGCATGGAGTACCAAGCTCCTGGATCCGTGCCTGCAGATCCTTGGAAGAGATTCCAAGATTATCTGTTTCTCTTGCTGCATAAATGTCTGCCAGAACCACATGATCGGCAAGCTTAAGAGCCTGTGCAAATTCCGGAAGAAGAGCCTTGGTACTAATTACTGCACTTTTTATTTTCTTCTTCATTTTTTCCCTTTTTAATCAAGAGATTGTATATTATTATCTGATATACAATCTCTTTTTTACAAACAATTTAATCAGATTTTATACACTATCTGGACTCCATAAAAATTTTACTGAATACTCACTTCCTGTATTACTCTCACATTTAACAGCTGCATAACTATATCCATTTTCTTTTACATAATTGTACATCCATATCTCATCACTTGGAAAAACATCATAATCAATCAAATCAAAATCTTCATAATAATTACTATATCTATCAGAACCAACAAGTGATGCATTAAATGAATACCCATTAGAAGAAGATTCTCCTTTTATATATCCACAAGATGTATCTTGTTTCATTCTACCAC
>OLRH01000426.1_pt1 | contig 20954 bp, 17 predicted proteins | sample 1672321 | NCBI WGS metagenome assembly OLRH01 (sample SAMEA3136671, study PRJEB25190) | human gut metagenome | reverse complement strand
GAACTTACTGTTGGCCAAACAAAAGCGAAGATGTACGATATTGTAGAAGCAATAAAAACCGTATTTGACCCCGAAATACCAATCAATGTTTATGACCTCGGGCTTATTTATAAAATAAATCAAGAAGACTGCGGCAATTTGCATATAGATATGTCCCTGACTGCTCCCGGCTGCCCCGTTGCCGGAATTTTACCGCAACAGGTTGCCGATGCAACTGCCGGAGTTCCCGGGGTCGGGAAAGTGGAGGTCGAAGTCGTCTGGGAACCGGCATGGACACTCGAAAGGCTGAGTGATGATGCCAGAATGATGTTGGAAATGATTTAGCAAAGGATACGGCAGATGAGTATTGAAAGCTTAATTGACGATTTTTCATTTTTGGATGGCTGGGAAGACCGCTATAAATATCTTATAGAACTTGGCGGCCAGCTTCCCCGTTTCAGCGATGAGCAAAAAAAAGACGAATGGAAAGTTCCCGGCTGCCAATCCCAGGTTTGGATTATCCCTCATTATAGTGAAAACGGCATCAGTTTTGAAGGCGACAGCGATGCCATTATCGTCCGCGGAATTATTGCCGTCGTTCTGGAAATATTTAAAGATAAGTCTGCACAAGAAATTTTAGATATTGATGTTGAAGAAATTTTTGATAAAATGGGATTAAGGGAGCATATTACGCCTAATCGGCGCAGCGGTATGCTTTCAATGGTAGACAAGATTAAATATTATGCCGCACAAGCACTAAAGGGACAGAATGAATATTCACGAATATCAGGCAAAAAAGATTTTTAAGAAAGCCGGGATTAACGTTCCATACGGTTTGGTGGCGTATACGCCCGCGGAAGCCAAAAGTGCAGCAGAAAAGATATCAGAGTTCGGTCCCTGGGTTGTTAAAGCGCAAATTCAGGCCGGTTTCCGTGATGTAGGGAAGTTTTCAGACAAGAGGGCCGGGCGTAAGGGAGGAATCAGACTTTCCAAAACTTTGGACGAGGTTTATGAAAATGCCGACGAAATGTTGGAAAACCTTTTGGTTACAAACCAAACCGGCGCCAAGGGACGGCTTGTCAGCAGAGTGTATGTTGAAGAATTTATAAAAACCGTGAAAAAATTTTATCTGGGGCTTGTTGTGGACTGGGTGGCAGCATCAACTGTCCTGTTGATAGCGCCTGTTACAGAGAAAGATGATGACGATATCGTCAAACTGGCTATCGACCATCCTGACAAATTATTAAAAATAAATCTGGGGCTGCAGAAGGAAATAAAACATGAGCAGCTGTCCCTAATTACGGATTTTATGCAAACCCAGCTTAATACAACCGGTTTAAAAGCATTTTTGAACAGAATGCTGAAAGTATTTTACAGTTATGACGCGACCATGCTTGAGATTAATCCGATTGGCATCAGCAAGAACGGGGAAGTCTGGGCGCTTGACGCCAAAATCATCTTTGACGGCAACGCTTTATACAGGCACCCGGATATTGTAAAGATGTCAGATGACTCCGAAACGGAAGAAAGAGAATTGACGGCTGCAAAATACGGTTTTCAATATAAAGAGCTGGAAAGCGGCATAGGTATTATCGTCAATGGCGACGGCCTCGCTCTAAGTACAATCAATCAAGCTCAAAAGATGGGCATGGAAACAGCATGTTTTCTTAATTTGAAAGGAGGTGTTGACAGGGATAAAATCGCCGCAAGCATAAAACTTATTATGACAAATCCCAAAGTTGACGGCATCCTTATAAACATTCTCGGCGGTTTTTTACGCTGTAATCTTATTGCGGACGGCATTATTACCGTTGCAAACGATTTAGGGCTTAACATTCCTCTAGTTGTGCGTTTTGAAGGGACAAATAAAAACGAGGCTACTGAAATTTTACAAAAATCCGGACTGCCTTTGTCTATTGCATCTGATACGCTTGAAGGACTTACGCTCTTAAAAAGCGCTATTGAGGAGGATTTGTAATGGCGGTACTCGTTAACAAAAATACGAAAATAATGGTTCAGGGCATTACCGGAACACAGGCTTCCTTCCATATTCAAAGGGCGATGAAGTATGGCACACGAATTGTGGCTGGCGTTGTTCCGAATAAGAATGAAAGCTCTTATTTGGGCGTCCCCTTGTTCGGAACCGTACAAGAGGCGAAAGACAAAACCGGTGCTGAGGCGTCAATTGTGTTTGTACCGGCAAAATATGCCAAAACCGCTATTTTGGAGGCCATCCATGCCGGATTAAAACTGGTCGTTGTGATTACTTCCGGTATTCCCGTCAGCGATATGATGGAGATAAAACATGAGCTCCAACAATCATCTACCATTCTTATCGGCCCCAACACGCCGGGAGTTATTACGCCACAGGAAGCGTACATGGGCATTTTTCCCGACAGTATCCATAAGGGCGGAAATATTGGCATCATATCCCGTTCATCAACTTTGACTTATGAAGTCGTTCTCGAAATTAACAAAGCCGGATTTGGCGAATCTACCGTTATTGGTTTGGGCGATGATGTTATTCTAGGAACGAGTTTTGTTGAAATAATCAAACAGTTCAACAACGATGAGGATACCAAAGCAATTATTTTAATTGGTGGAATCGGTGGAAATTATGAAATTGAAGCAGCAGAATTTTATATGGTGCAAAATAAGAAAAAGCCGATAATTGCCCTAATTCTTGACGATCCGACGCCTCTGTCCGATAATAAAGGCCTGGCTCCGGAAATTTTATGCCGCGGCATAACTACGGCCGAGGATAAAAAAAGCATTCTCCGGAAAGCCGGCATGATTGTCGTTGACGATATCAATTTGCTAAAAGACGAACTTATGCAGTTATGACAAAGTGGCTGCGTTTACTGTTAGATATCTTGCTGCCGCCGCGTTGTTTATTGTGCGGAAAAGAAATTCACTCCGATAACAGCTTATGTTCCGACTGCTTTACTAAAATTGACTTTATCAGCAGGCCTTACTGCAAGAAATGCGGCAGGCCTTTTCCCGAAACGGTTAACGGCTCTTATTACTGTGCGGAATGCCTCAGTAAAAGAATGCCTTTTCGTTTGTGCCGGGCGGCCGTTGAATACAACGACCATTCAAAAAAATTAATTTTGGACTTTAAGTTTTTTGATCACGTAGAAAATAAAATGTTATTGGCGCGGTGGCTGTATATGGCTGGAAAAGATATTTTTAATGCCGGAGTTGACTTGATTATTCCTGTTCCGCTGCACTATACCCGCATGTTTAAAAGAAAGTACAATCAATCTGCCGTTTTAAGCGCAGGCTTATCCAAATTATGCGGTATTCCCGTCGATTACAAATCGCTGAAGAAAACCCGCCACACGCTGCCGCAGGTTCATTGCAGCGGCAAACAACGGTTGAAAAACGTTCGAAATGCCTTTGAAGTTGCCTATCCTGAAAATATCAAAGGAAAGCGCATTGTTCTTATTGATGACGTGTTTACAACAGGGTCAACTCTGAAAGAATGTGCCAAAGTCTTAAAAAAAGCAGGGGCAAAATCTGTTGACGCTTTGACTGTGGCAAGAGTCTGCCGGTGATATGCTGCCATATGTTCTTGCCTGAAACGCAACGGAGAATTTGAAAAAATAAATAAAAGCAGGTGCGGCAGCACCTGCTTTTAACAGTTTGCTTCATACAGAACTGCTTTTATTTTGCAATAGAAAGCAATTTTGCATATTTATGCAAAATACATTCTGCGACTCCAGCTAATTCAGATTTTTCTTCCGGATTAAAACTGTTTTCGCTGACAAGCATATCCGGTGTCAGTTCAAAAACCTCCCCGCTGAAATCCCGCAGGCAGTGCCTGTTGCTTTTTGCTTCAATAACGCTCTGGCGAAGCGTTGCCGTTGCATCGTCAATATCTTCGCGTTCTGACATTTATTTCTCCGTTATTCTTTATCTATACTGGTTGAAAGCCACTTTCCCGATGTTTCTTCATATTTAGCATCAGCGTCATATAAATCAACTTTTAAGTTCAGGTCTTTGGCCGTCAACTTACCCATAGCCTGCAGCAAGCCCAAGCCGGAAACATAATAGTCATGCCGGGTTGTAACTTCTTCCACTTCAGAGTTTAACAAGTACTGATATTGGTTTAAGACATCAAGAACAGTACGATTGCCAAGGGCTTCCTCTTCCCGTACACCGTTTAAGGCAACCTGATAGGCCTTAATCTGTGCTTTTACCGATTTAATTTTGGCTTTATTCGCACTCAAATATTCCCAATAGCTGGTAATATCGGAATACAAGGCGTCCTGTGTATTTAGCAGGTCTTCCTGAGCCTGCCAGCGATAATATTTGCTCTGGCGGATTTTTGCCCGGCTGGAACCCGCATTATAGAGAGGAATCGAGAAATTTACGCCAAGCTCGACCGAATTGTTAGTCGGATTTTTATCGTACTGGTAATCCTGAGTTTTGATGCGTCCGGCCATTGCATAAGCATTTACAGACGGCAGCAAATCCCCCTGATTGGTTTTGACATCATATTTTTTTGCTTTCAGGTTATGTTTGGCAGCATTCAGGTCATAATTGTGAATCCTGGCATAATTCAACGCCTCATCCATACTTTTCGGAAACATTTTTTCAATTGCTTTAGGATCTTCCGTTCCTTTCGGCTCTTCGCCGATTATCTGCTTGTAAACAGCTTTTGACGCTTCCAAATCACCTTCCGCCGAAATGCGCTGGGATTGGGCGGACGCGTAGCTTGCCTCAGCTTGAGATACGTCGGTCGTGGTAACTTCACCGACCTTGAAACGTTCGCGGGTTTCATCCAGCTCTTTTTTCAAAAGTTTTTCATTATTTTTTTGCAGTTTTACAATTGCCTCATCGCGCATTACGTTCAGATACGCGGTTGCCGCACTGAGCAAAATATCCTGCTCGGTTGCCAAAAGACTGGCCTGCGCTGCTTTTACGGAACTTTTGGCAGAACTGACGGAATTAACGGTTTTAAAACCGCTGAAAATCGGCTGCGACACCTTTGCGGCCAAGGTTCTTTCATAACCGTCTACCGGACGCTGCGCAACCCCGTTGACCGTACTGTTTGTATTTATCTTCGAATCTGAATATCCGCCTTCTACGGTCAATGTCGGGCGATACCCTGATTTTGCAATCGCTACGTTTTCATCGACGGCTCCCGTTGCAGCGCGGGCGGCTTTAAGCGCAGGATTATATTCATACGCTTTGGCCAAGGCTGTTTCCAGTGTATCCGCATTTGCAGAAAGCGCGGTTGAAACAGTAAGAACCAGCGCAAGAAGACTAAGCTTTTTCATCGTTAAGTTTTCCTTTTTATCCATATCAAAAAAGATTCGTTCGTTTTTTCTTTAGCACATAATTGTTAAAAAAACGCCAATCCCGGTTTTTATTTTATAAAATAATCTTATATTATTAACGAAAATTCAAACTATTTCACTATAGTTTTGTGAATAGTAAAGTATGTTTAATTTGGGAGATTGTGTATTGAAAAAAGGTAAATTAGAAATCAGCGATGAAATGAAAAAAGCACGGCTGAAGCTTTCTATTGAGCATTATATCAAATATTTTATCGGCAAAAGAACCTGCGAAGTTACCAAAGAAGAGGCTTTGTATGCCATTTCTCTGGCGGTTCGGGAATTTGCAATGGATGAAATGTACAACACAATGGCCCGCTATAATGAAAAGTCGGCCAAAAGAGTGTATTACCTCTCCATTGAATACCTGATTGGCCGTTCGCTGGAAAACAACCTGCATAACCTCGGTCTTTATGACTTGTTAAAAGACATAAAAATTGACGGTTTTCCGGATATTTCCATGGAAGAAATTTTTGACACCGAATATGACCCGGCTTTGGGTAACGGCGGACTTGGCAGGCTGGCTGCCTGCTATTTGGACTCGATGGCGTCGCTCGGCCTTCCGGGATTTGGCTATGGGATTAATTATCAGTTCGGGCTATTTAAGCAAAAATTTGAAAACGGCTGGCAGGTGGAACAGGCCGACGACTGGTTTTCCGACTTTTCACCTTGGGAACTGGCTCGCCCGGACAGACAGGTAACCATCCCGATGTTCGGCAATGTCGAAACCTACAAAGACGCCAGCGGCAAAGACACTTACGTTTGGGCCAATACGCATACGCTGTACGGCGTTCCGTATGATTTCCCGATAGTCGGATATGACGGCAAATCGGTTAATTATTTACGGCTTTTTTCGGCAAAAACCGACGACGAATTTGATATTGATATATTCAATAATGGCGGCTATATTGAAGCGGTGGAAGACAAAATCAAAACTGAGGCCATTTCAAAAGTACTTTATCCGTCTGATGCAATCGAATCCGGCAAGGCACTCCGGCTTTCACAGCAATATTTCTTTGTTTCCTGCGCGATTCAGGATATTTTCAGAAGATTTTTGGAAAAGAGCAACGATTTTGACAAGCTTCCCGACTCGGTATGTATTCAGCTGAACGACACCCACCCGGCGCTTGCCATTGTGGAAATGATGCGTCTGCTTGTCGATGTTTACGGACAAGACTGGGAATCGGCCTGGAACATTGTAACCAAAGTCTTTGCCTATACGAACCATACCCTGCTTCCGGAAGCACTGGAAACCTGGCCGGTCAAGTATTTCCAGCATATGCTGCCGCGCCATTTGCAGATTATTTATGAAATAAACCGCAGATTTATTGAATTTGCGAAAACAAAATTCGGCGAAACGAGCGAAAAACTGGCTAAAGTTTCCATTGTTTCCGGTGAAGGCGATGCACAGATTATCCGTATGGCAAACCTGTCTATCGTCGGGTCCTTCTCGGTTAACGGCGTGGCCAAAATTCACTCCGAACTGATTAAGACCTCGCTGGTACCGGAATTTTATGAACTCTGGCCGGAAAAATTCACCAATATTACCAACGGCATTACGCCAAGACGCTGGCTTTTGCATGCTAATACGAATTTGGCGACTCTTATCTCCGACAAAATCGGCAAAGACTGGATTTCCCATTTGGAACTGTTGAGCAAAATTGCCGACTTTGCTGACGATGCAGATTTTGTTAAGCGTTTTATGAAAATTAAGAAAACCAACAAGGAGCTGCTGCGCCATGAAATCTTTAAGCGTACAAACGTTGCCGTTACGACAAACAGTATGTTTGTAGTACAGGCTAAGCGTATTCATGAATACAAGCGGCAGTTAATGGCTATCTTGCAGGTTATCGGCGAATATTTGGCAATTGTACGCGACAACGTACGGCCGATTTGTCCCAAAACATATATTTTTGCGGGAAAAGCGGCACCGTCTTATACTTTTGCCAAACTTATTATCAAACTGATAAACAATGTGGCGCAAGTCGTCAATAACGATGCAAAAGTCGGAGACTCTCTGAAAGTCGTCTTTATCCCGGACTATAAGGTTTCCGTTGCGGAAGTGCTTATTCCGGCGGCAGACGTCAGCCTGCAGATTTCAACGGCCGGCTTTGAAGCTTCCGGCACGGGCAATATGAAATTTGCTTTAAACGGCGCTTTGACGGTCGGGACATACGACGGTGCGAATATTGAAATCCGCGAAGCCGTCGGTGAAGACAATTTCTTCCTGTTCGGCCTGCGCGAGAATGAGATTCAGGAAATGCGCCCGACATATAATCCGCGCAAAATTTATGAAGAATCTGAGTATATTAAACGCATCTTGAATGCGATTAACTCAAACCTCTTCTGCGAAAAGGATTCTCCGTCGCTGTTTAAGCCTATTTTTGACGAATTACTAAATCGCGATTACTTCTTTGTTTTGGCTGATTTGGAAGCATTCAACAATGCTATGAAAGAGGCAGAAAAAGCATATCTTAAGCAGGACGAATGGGCGAAAAAAGCTATTTATAACGTTGCGAAAGTCGGTTATTTTTCGAGCGACAGAGCCGTTGCCGAATACGCCGACAAGATATGGCATGTTAAAAGCGTTGATTCTGATGATGCTTTTGAACCTGAACAGGAAGCAAAATCCGCATAAAAAAGCTTCTGAATCCACCCGCCCGGAATTTTACGATTCCGGGCGTTTTTTATGGTTCAGGAAACAAATCAGGCTGCCGGAAAAAAAACACAGAAAGAATTAAAAAATTGCATTTTTTTGCTTTTTTTAGCAGAAAATGCCAAAAAACGAATCGGCAAAGGCTTGACGAAAGGTTAAAAATATGGTATATTAAAATCCTAAAGTGAATTATTCTGTTTCTAAGTTTTATTTTTTATTATTATAAACTTGATGCGGCTTTAGTTCACTTTTTAAAATGATTATAAACAAACGCATCTGGAAGTACCGGACAGCAATGAAGAGATATTTTAATTGAAGAGCCATACGACAAGAGCCACCGCGAGCGAAGCACAGTACCTCAGGTTAACCGATTGAAAGATTCTATTGAAATTGCCCCCAATAGTCAGATGCTATTCAAATTATAACGTCATAGTAAACAACTGGAAACAGTTTGAGGATGGCGTGACATTATGAAGAAAAATTTGTTCTTCACTGTCGTTGTTTTATTAAGTGTTGTTTTCTTGTCAGCATGTTCTGGTGAGGAAAGTGTGATGATGGCTTCTCTTCCGGAAGCTCCTGCTGAAAAGCCGGAAGTACCTAAGGAGGACGAAGAGTTCATTAATTGGGAGTATTCCCGCTCAACTGTAGTTAAGAATGAAACAACATTATCTGAGGATGGTGTTGTGGATTTCAACGTTGAAATTAAAGACATATACACAGCAGTGTATATGGGTGAAGAAGTATCGAAAGATACGGTTCGCGCCTATAATTTCAGCGAGGTTGCTCCAGCGGAATGGCGTAACATATCTCTTGCAATGAGTAAGGGGTATAAGTTATACCAAAAGGAATTTACCAATCATACGAAACAGCTGAAACGCAATTCGTATGAAACTTCTAACGACTCTACAGTCGTTGAAGGCGGATGGACGATTACCCGTTCTTCCAGCGAATTCCACTTTAACATTGTGTCCGAGAGCAATCCCGAAGACACAATGGATCCCGTGGGAAGCTGTAATAGTTTCAGTGGCTTTTTTACCGATGAAAAACTCGGTGAGATTACGCTGAAGCCGGTCGTTCTGACCATGAAGTTTAATGGATTTTCCATTAAACATCACAAGGACAACACCTACAAATATGATGAAGAATCAGGTTTGTGGATTGACCGTCCTTGGGACAATGGCGAGAACGTACAGAGTGGCGTTTCTGCAAAGGAAAACGGTAAGGAATACTTGCGTTATCCGATTATCTGCACTGTTAAATTTTCTTGCGAAGACTTCGGTCTGACCGAGAAGATGAACTCAGAGTACGACTACTGGGTTCTCTATAACGAGGCTGAGTGGTTGGCAGAAGGAAACGCAGTATTGCGTTAAACCGCATCAAAATTAAGAAGAGTTCCGAGCATATGCTTGGAACTCTTTTTTGTTATCGACATTCAAATCTATGGCGAACAAGCTTTTAATAAAAAAATGTTTTAGGTGCAACATTTAGGCTGCAACATCAGCAATATTTGGCAGGCTTACCGATAAAGCCATTCCTCGTATGCCCGTTTATTTCTTGCTGCTACGGACATCTCCTGTTTCCCTCTAAAGCTTTTATTTCCGGCAGGAGAGGAAGTTCCTCCCGCAACAGACGAATCGTGTGCACCTTTATTTTCTTTAAAGAAATTTATGCGTTCTATTGCCGTTAAATAACGCTTTTGCTCATATCCGGCTTTTTGGGCCAATTCTGTATACATTTGGGCTTGTTGGAAATCCGACTCGGCTCGGCTCAGCGTTTCGGCTGTTATTTTTACGGCATAATTTAAATCATATTTTAATTTAAACTTGGCAGTACGATTATATTTTTCGGCAGGCAGGCAGTCAACTATTCTTAAACTGTTCATATACAGTGCCAGCTTTTCCGGACAGCCTTTAATTTTTTTCAGATTTTCATCGTGCAAGACCTCTTTGAAGAAACCCAAAGCTGCCCATTCATAGTCTTTTGAAACACTTTGGTTTTGACGACGGCGACGATTATATCCCAATTTAAGATCATGTATGCGGCATGCTTCCCGATTGTATTCTTCAAGCAACAGCAATTCCCGATATTCCGGAAGGCGGCGTTTGATATTGTACTCCAAAATGTTTAACATCGCAAGGTTTTCGGGCGAGATATGCCGGCGATACCGCTCTATCCCTTTGTATATACGGCGGCATTGCCATTCTTCAAGTTCATCGTTCTCGTTAGCATCAATATCCGTTGCCTGCCTATAGGCTTCAAGGTTATCACAGAAATCTACGGCATCTGTCAATTCTTTATTTTGGGGAAGCGTTTCTTCAAAAATATCCAGCTGCCGATTTTGTTCCAGACGATAGGCATAACGTTCACGGAAAATGGAAATTTCAGTATTTACAGGAATATTTTTATGATTTGCACAGCCGGCAACAGCACGGTTTATAATCCGAAAAAGCTCCGCATGACTGATATTCTCACCCATTGATTTGCCCTCTGCTGCATTATTTTTTATACTATAACACAAACATCCCGCTTTTGCAAAGAAAATTTGCAAAAAACGGCAGCCTGTATCCAGTAGGGAGATATTGGGAACAAACAGCAATAAATTGGAACAGACGAGCCCATTTATTCTTAATACGGACTTGGCAGCCGCTGCAAACAGATTTCGATGCAGCAAAAAAATACGCCGGCTATAAGGCAGGGGCCGGCGTTGATATGTTACAAAATAATATTACCCGTTTTCGAGAATTTACTCGTTTTCGAGTATGATATCCCCCGTTTTAAGAAGGACAATCTTGTCTAATACCCATTTGTTAATTTGTTTTATTTTCTCATTTTCGATATTCAGGCGTTCGGCCATATCAATGATGAAATCTATTTCCTCATCATCCAGACCTCTGTCAGAATTTGCTAAATAACATAACTCTTTTATCAGCTGCAACGCTTTTTTACGCTCAGTAATCGTGCTGACCTTTGCCAAAACCTCTTCGCGATTCAGATTTTTCATGATGGCAACAATGTCTTTTTCGGGAATTTCATACATTTTGCCGATATTTTTCAAAAAATCTATCTCTTCTTTCGCTACCTTTTTATCTGAGCAGACCATACAACAAAAGCTCTCTACGAAAATCTTTTTCTCTTCCGGACTAAGGGTTGCAATATACTCATATTCCTGATTCATATTTTTTCTCCATAGCTTTTTATTGGCTGTACTATATAGCAATTTGTTTAAAATGCAGTAAATAAATGAAAACGGTGCATATCTAATAAAATGCATAATCTGAAAAAAATATGTTGACGCGAATAAAAACATAATGTAAACAAAATCAAGTTACGGAGTGTTGGCAGAGAGGTAATGCAGCGGATTGCTAATCCGTCATCCCGAATAAGGATGCACAGGTTCGAGTCCTGTACACTCCGCCATTGATTAGATAACCTATTGTTTTTAGGTTATCTTTTTTTGTATATTTTACATTTTTCATATAAAAAGCCGCCTTTGGTCAGCACTATGGGACAGCAAGATATGAAAAACAATCATCCAAGATTATTAAGAATTAAACACTCATATTACATAAGAGTCGCAATTCCACGGAATTTGCAATCAGTTATCAAAAGAAAACAATTTAAGCATTCTTTAAAGACAAATGATTATTATGAAGCATTAAAAAGAGTTAGGACTTTATCTTTATTTTTTGATGAATTGATTGCTTTATATGGAAAAATCAAAATGAAAATTACTACTGTTGATAATAAAGAAGTTATAGAAATAGATTACTTTGATGTTGATAGAGTTCTGTTATGCCGTTTGGAGCAAATAGATTGGCTGGTCAGATATACCAAATATGGTGAAGAGAAATTTAGAGATTTTTCTGATGTCGGAGTTTTTGGCGAAGCAAATTATTTGCAATTTTCTGGTGATGCTCAAACAGATAAGAATATTAAATGGAGTAAGCAATATTCTTTATTTGATTTTAATTGTGCTGTTTATGAATGGGAATCTGAAATGGTTAATTTGCTATTAACAGGCAAATTGGACAATACTGTTTCATCCATAATAAATCGCTTTATGAATAACGAGTTAGAATTTATGTATCCTAAGAATGGTATGTGTAATACTCCGAGTGATGTTTGTTTTATGGAATATATAGGAAAGTTAAAAGATTTAGAAAAATATGGTAATAGTTTATTGAAAGCTATTCAAAATGGCGACGATGAAGGTTGTGTTTCTGTTCCAACTACTTTGGTAAGTCTCTATGAAACATTGCAAGATAAACAAAATAAACAGCGTTTGAAACAAGCACATATCAACACAAATTGGCGAGATTTATTTACACGATATATTGATTATAAAAAGTCATATCGTGCAATAACTCCTAAAACAATAACAAAATATGAAAGCCAGTTAGAAACTTGTTTTGATTTGTTGAATATTCAATATGTTGAGGAAGTTAATAATAATGATTTGTCTCAATTAGTATTATTATTAAGAAAACTCCCTAAATTTTGGAAACAAAAGTATCCAAATAAGAAAGTTAGAGATATTGTATCTTTGAATCTTGATTCCTCACAAACGCTTGAACTTAAAACAGTACAAACTTATGTTGTATTATTTAATAATTTTATGGAGTATGCACAAACTAATATAGATGGTTTGGATTTATCGGTTAAAAAGATAAAACTTCCATCGGTTAGTCGCAAATCAAAAGTACTTCCTTGGACAGATGACGATTTATTAAAATTATTTTCTCCTGAGGTGTATCCTAAGAGATATGAAAGAACAAGTTTTGCACGTTTTTGGATTCCTCTTATAAGCATTTTTCACGGATGCAGAGAAACAGAAATAGCTCAGTTAAAGGTTAAAGATATTGTAAAATATGAAGGAATATATTGTTTTAATATTACTAATGAGGGTGAAAACCAATCTGTAAAAAATGATGATTCTTGTCGCCTTGTTCCAATTCACAAAAATATTATAGATTTAGGTTTTCTTGATTTGGTAAAAACTTTAAAAAATAAAGGAGTTGATAGAATTTTTCATACCTTAACCAGCACACCAAAATCAAGTTTTGGTGATAAGATTTCTAAATGGTTTGGGCGGTACAAAAAACAATTTGGGTATAAAGGTAGAACTAAGAGTTTTCATTCCTTTCGACATAACTTTGCAACACAATGTGCTAATCGTCATATAACAGCAGAAGTCATCAATAGTATTTGTGGCTGGACTAATAATGGTGTTGGGCAACGTGTCTATACTAAAATTCAATTAAAAACAATGAAAGAGGTTATAGATGGGGTTACTTATCCGTTTTATGAGAAATATTGTGATGCATATAAATTACAAGAAGGTCAAAAGGATACTTCAACCTGTTTTATAAAACAAAATAAAAAATTATGTAAGAAATGAAAAAGAAATAAATTGTAGAAGATTGCAAAAAATCTCTCCCGAACTGCTTTCGGTTTCTGAAAACTTTATTTTTTAGCATTATGTCTATCAACATATTCCATACAACCGCCATTTTCTAGCATATATTGATTAACATTTGTGCCGTCATTTAAGTAGATATAACCTAAAATTCTTTTATATTTGTCTCTTTTCTTCCATTTTAAGCCGACTTGATTATGATTTTTTAATAAATCAATCAACTTGTCTTTTGAGTAATTACCTTTTTTGATTATATCCCCCATAGATAAATGATAATATTCGCTTTGCCACACAGCCCTTTTATTTTTGCTTGTTTCAAAACAATCAATATCTAATAAGCGGACACTCTCTTTTTTTCCATTTAACAATACCTTTATTGTATCGCCATCGCTGATTTTTTCTAACTTTACAAATTCAACATCATTTGCAAAAGTATTAAATGACAATAACGAAACAGCTAAAAATGACACTATCGCTAATTGTTTTTTATGTTTTTGTTGTTTTTCTATGTCTTCATCAAATAAAATTTTCTTGCCATATTTATTGTCACCCTCTGAACCTTTTGACAACATAATTATCCACATAGCAACGAACAGCCCCAAAGGAACACACATTACAAATAATTCTATATTTTCAGCCATTGGAACATTAAATAAAATGGCAATGCAGATAAAAATTGACAGATACGGAATCAAAACAAATCTTCCACTTTTTCCCATATCGTGAAATCGTCTGACACAAAGTGCAGGAAAAGTAAAAAGAGAACCAAATTCAAAAATTATTTTTAAAGGGGAGAATCTAAAAACAATCATCAACAATATGTTCATTAGTGCAAAAGATAAAAATTCATATCTTGTCGCCCTTGCGTTATACTTAAAACTATTTTTCCACGCTCTGAAATATGCGGAGATAATCCCCTTTTTTCTGATATTATCAGTCATTTTGCCCCCTTAACAGCCACAACTGGGGCTTAAAGTTCCATCGCAGCATTTAGCAGTTCCATTTGAACAGCCACAAACGCCACCGTGCCACGAACAACAACCTTTTGCTTGGTTTATAGTTTGTTGAGGGGTTAAAAAGCATACTGGAGTTAAAACAAGCAGCAAAATAAATAAGCATTTTTTCATTGTGTTATCCTTAAAAGTTAAACCTTTAAGAGTAGAACACAACTGAACAGATATGTTATTGTAATAATTACATTTTAATTCAGCAAAAACATCTCTGTTTCATATTCCCTTGTATCCCTTATGTTTCAACAAGTTTGTTCATTTATGCCGCCGTTTTGGCGGCTTTATAAATAAACTCAAAAATTGCTAAAAAAAGGGTTGATTTATCTGTTCGGTAAAAAGCACCCACTATTTCAATCTAAATCCTTGTTATTCCGATAAATATCTAAAAAGGATAAAAAATGATTTATGGATATATTCGGGTTAGCAGTCAAAAACAAACAGTAGAACATCAAGAATTTGAAATAAGAGAATACGCAGCAAAAAACGGCATAAAAATTGATACTTGGATTGAAGAAACAATATCAAGCCGAAAGGCATTAAAACATAGAAAATTAGGGCAGCTGTTGGATAATCTTCAAGAAAATGATGTTATCATTTGTTGCGAAATATCGCGTATCGGTCGCTCATTATTAGAGGTTATGGGAATATTAGAAAAATGTTTGGCTAAAAATTGCCAAGTCATCACAATCAAAGAGAATTACCATTTAGGCAATGATATACAATCCCAAGTTTTAGCTTTTGCGTTTGGCTTGTCCGCACAAATTGAAAGAAACCTCATCAGCCAAAGAACAAAAATGGCTTTGGACAATCTCAAAGCCACAGGAAAAAGAATAGGCAGACCTTTCGGGGCAGAATCCAAACGGCTTAAACTCTCTAAAAATGCAAAAAGAGTGAGAGAACTATTAGATAGGGGCGTTTCAAAAAATCAAATCGCCCGCATTATGGGCGTGCAAAAAATGACACTCCGCCGTTTTATTCAAAGAATGGGGTGGAATGATTAGCATAAAACCAGAGTTGATACTCTGGTTTTTGTAAATTATTATCAAGTTCATCTATCAGTTATTTAAAATTTTTGAATAACTGAATTTACTTAATCTTATTCATTTTCATTGGCTTTACTTTTTTGTTCAAGTTCCAAAAACTTATCAAAATCGCTTACATATAGGTTATCTTGGATAATTCTGTATTTTTCAAATTCGCTTTCTGCGTGAAGTTTGGCAATTTCTGCTGAAACCTTACCTGCATCTTGCAAAACATCATAATCCATAAAAGTCAAAAAGCCATTTAGTTTTTCACTCCAATCCTGCATTGTCATTGGGATATGCCGTTCTGCTTGCATTTCTGCATAATCCAAATATGAAGAAACTAGTCGTTCTAATTGGCGAATTTCTTTTTCCTGCAAATAGTTTTTGGCAATACTGACATCATATTTCTGTATTTTTCCATCGGGATAAGCATCCCAAGTGGTTAAACCCATATGTTCTTTTTTGGCATCTGCTCGTTCCATTATAAGTTCTGCGGCAGTGTGTCCGTGAATGCTATGGTGTAGTTTGTTTTGAACGGTTGCAAAAAAGGTTTGTGTTGTTTTAGCTCGTGGGTCATAGTCCAGTGCTGTGGCATAAATGTCTGTAATCTTCTGATAGAATCGCCTTTCAGACATTCTGATTTCACGAATTTTTTGTAATTGCTTTTCAAAATAATCTTTGGTTAGGATTGAACCACCATTTTTAAGGCGTTCTTCATCCATTACCCAGCCCTGAATGGTGTAATCTTTTACAATCGCATTAGCCCATTTTCTGAATTGAACTGCTTTTTCATTATTAACTTTGAAACCAACAGCAATAATCATTTGTAAATTATAATGAGTAACTTCTCTTGAAATCTGCCGAATTCCTTCATTTTGAACTATTAAGAAATTCTTAATAGTTGCTTCTTCTGAAAGTTCATTGTCTGTGTATATTTTTTTTATATGTTGGTTAATGGCTGAAACAGAAACACCATAAAGGGTTGCCATCATTTTTTGAGTTAGCCATATATTTTCATCTTCATAACGCATTTCCACACTGTTAGCATTATCACCAACAGCTGAAACATAGGTTAGATATTCAGCAGCAGAGCTTCTAATTGTAATTTCCTTTTTTTGAGCCATTATGCTATTCCTTGAAAATCTGCTCCAATAGTATCTATTGGGCAAAAATCTATTTAATTTTAAGCCATTATAAAAAGGAAGGGTTAAGATTGAGTTAGAAATAACGAAAAACCAGAGTATCAACTCTGGTTTTTATGAGCGAAATTAAAAGAACTTTTGATTGTTTTTAAGTTAGTAAATTTTAGTCAGCCCCCTCCATTTTGTTCAAAGTTATGTAAATTAATATTTTTGGAAATCATTTAAAACTTCCATTGTATTGGCAATTTTTGTGATTTCCGCGATGTCAAACACATCAAATTCATAGGAAGAACAAGTCATTCCCAGTTGTGCGTTAAAAAAATGAAGAACTGCCATATTATAAAGTTGAGAATTAAAAGTAGCCACCATTAGCGGAGTCACACCCATATAATCCGCATCATTGGGGCTTGCTCCATTTTCTAACAAATATTCCATCATTTTACGATTGTTTCTTTTAACAGCCATCATCAAAGCCGTTTCTCCATTTGCATTACTCTGATTTATTTTACACCCCATTTCAAGCATTCGGTCAATCACAACTGTTTTTTCAAAATTAGCAATATTTGGATTAGCAACAATCATCATCAAAGGCGTGTAACCATCAAGATGCTCGTATTTCATCGTTGTTCTATCTATAATTTTAAGTAATTGGGTAAAATCTGTTCCTGTCAGGAACTGCATTAAAAATGGTTCTTTATCAAAAAGTGGCTCAAATTGTTTCAACCTTTCATATTTGGGAATTTCTTTTAAATGTTCCACCAATTCAGCAAGTTCTTTTTCTTCTTTCATATAATGAGGAAGTGGTTTGGGTGAGTTTAATATAAAATCTATTTTATCTACTATTTCTTCAAAATTTACATCATCTCTCATTTTAGTCCTTTACAGCCATATTATATAAGGTTTCAGTGAGTTTTTTCTGCCAATGACCTATCATATTTGCCCTTTCGTTTGTTTTATAATTTCTTCTAATTGTTCAGGCGTGCAACCATTCGCATAAAAAATATGTTCCAAATCATAAACACGCTGTCCTACTTTTATTATTTGGTCGTGGAGATAATCATTATCATTTCTAGCGGCATCTAATTGTTTCTTATATTCATTATGCCAATTTTCGTGATATTCCATATCTTGTTTTAGAATTTTTTTATCTACATCTGCCATATTTTCAAATAGTGGTTTATATTCTTTTCCTGAATATGAGAGGTATCTTCGCCCGTGTTCATCAAGCTGCTTAACCAAATATCCTTCCTTCACAAGAGTATTTATCATCACTTTTGCTGACGCTTCGGTTAGGTCAAGAGCTTGGGCTATCTTATCATTTTTAGCAAAAAACTTAAAATTATGATTGGTTTTGAATTTTACGTAATCTATCAACAGACGTTGTGTAATAGAAAGTGCAGATTTACTTCTACTCATCTTTTTCTCCTTAATAAATGTTTGCAAAAGTATTTATCTGGGAGAATCTGGAAATTTATATTTCCACAAATAGAGAAGAAAAAATTTTATATTTCCGATTTTGAAAAAATAGAAACAAATATTTCTCTGATGAAAAACAATTATTTCAGTAAATGGCACAGATTATTTCTTTGACAGGAAATTTATATTTTCCACTTCAAAGCATCAAAACCTTGCTACATAAGGGATAGAAAAGAAAAAATTACTCCTATAATAGTATTATAATAGATTAAAAAAAGAACTATTATAATAAGTTAAACGAAAATAGATTTTTTGATTTCTCTTCTAAAATAGAAAGGAAATAAAATCTGGTGGGTAGCGTTTTTGCTTGGCACGCCTACACAATAAAAGCCCAATATCTGCAAGATGTTGGGCTCAAACATTTATATAGAAAAGAAGAGTAATGCTTTCTACATAGATATTTATTCAATTATTCGCTATATCAATAGGTGTAGTAATTAGAACACTCTCATCAAAAAAAGTATCTATTAAATTAATCTCTCCCACGGCTCGCTTATTTTTTTATGACTTGGTATAATAGACACCGACTAACACCATATTGTTTGGCAAGTGCTGATACATTGGTTTCTCTTTTGGTCATCAACTCTTTTATCTCTTTGACTTGTTCTTCTGTAAGTTTTTTCTTACGTTCTTTGGAATAAGCACCTCTTAATTTGGCGCAGCGGATACCCTCACGCTGAATTTCAAGTTGATTTTCACGATAAAATTGATTGATTGCACCAAGCATTGATAACATTAAATCTTGAAACGGGTCGTTTTTGTTAGGTGTAAAGGTCAAATGCTCTTTTTCAAACTTAATTGTCGCCCCTTTTGAGGTAATCTCTTTGACTAAATTGATTAAATCAGTTAATGAACGGCTTAATCTATCCATACTTAAACAAGTTATTTCATCGCCAGAACGAATGTTTGACAACATCGCTTGCAACTGTTCACGATTAACGTTCTTTCCCGATTGCTTATCACAATATAATCTATCGCATTTAACTTCTTGAATCTGCCTGTCTAAATTCTGGTCTGTCGTGCTTACTCTTGCATAATGAAATAACATTGTTTTACCTTTCAAGTGTTTATTTAATATCTATATATTACTATACACTTGTTAAAAGTCAAGTAAAAATATTCTAATTACACATTTTTTAAATGTTTTTTAGTTGTATAGATAAGGTATAGTTTATTTTTACTAAATTTATGACGCAATGAATATGATAAGTTGAACAATGCTAGAAAAGAGAATTTTGGACAGCCAACGGTAACGGAAAAATTCCAATTATTATAAATGGATTTTTCGCCCAACCGTGATATTGTTTTGTTGTTCCAAGAAAAAAATACAAATTTTTCTTTTTGACGAAATCATCAAAAAATTTTTCTCTTAATTTATTGAGGGTTGTTTCCTCATCTTTATAATTCCTTAAGAAATTCCAATAAGCTGCACCAACTTCCCAATCTTCAATCATCAAAGTAGATTTTTTTCCATTTACATCTTCAAAAACATACGAAAATTTATATGGAAGCTTAGGTATTACTGTAAAATCTTTCATATTTTCATCATCATTAGCAAAAAGATTTAGTTGATTCTTTTCTGCTTCAATTGCATCTAATTTATCTTTTGAATATTCTCTATCATCTTTTTCCCAAATAAAATCTAGTATTTTTGTTGGTTTGAATACTGCCAATGATATATTTTGTTCTTTTGAACGAGTTATTAGTTCATTTAAATCAATGCACTCTTGCTTTTTTAATACTACTTTGCTTTTTCTGCCCCAATCATTACTATCTATTTTTTCCAATAATTTAATATTTTTATAATCAATTACTTTATAGCTTTCCACTCTACAATCTTCTGTATTTTTCAATAGTTTAGCTTCTATCCATCTATATTTCTCGTAACGTTTATCTTTTGTGAGCATACGAAAAGGTAAGGGGTATAATCTATACCAGACACCGTTCTCATCCATTCCTGCTGTACAAACTAATTCCTTATATTTTTTAGATAATGATGGATATGTTTTAACTAAAATTAAAATTTTTTTTGTAATAAAATCCAATTAAATATGCTCCAATTTCAAATCAGGTTTTTTCTTTACAAGTGCATTAGCAACCCTAGCTCTATGACACATATGATAATCTGCCTCAAAACAGGTTAATGCAACTCTCTTATACTGTTTTATCAAATCTAAAATCTTATCTAAGTAAATATCTGAATGTGATAATGTTGTTTTTTCGTACTGTGAAAATAACTTGTTGTAATCAGCCATAGTGTTTAATTCTGCACGTTGTTCCGATTCTATACCTAATTCGGGAATATTGATGTAAGCTAATCCCATTTTCTCTATAATATTTTGCATAGATGATTTAGAGAACCCATATTTACGACTTGCGGGGTTTCTTCTAACATCACAAACTAATTTAATATTATTTTTGATAAGTCTATTAATATAATCATCTATACTATTAGCTTCATAGCCAATAGTAAATAACTGTTCATCGTTGGTTATATTAAGTTCATATCTATCTTGTAAAGGACAGACTCTATCAAAGATTTCACTATTTAATGTATAATATGGATATTTTTCATATACGTACCTAATTAAATCTTCACCTTTATAGCGAGAGTATATCTCTTTAAATTTTATTATTTTACTTCTATCTGTGCTATCCAACAAAGATATAAAATCAGCATCTTTATCTTTCAGTTCTATATGTTCATTATAAACAAGATACTGAGCTTGTTCCAAATTTCTAACATCTGCATATGACTGAAATGAAAAGCATCCAAATTTATAAGGAACAAAATTATAATCTCTCTTTTCTTTGGGTTGGCATATTTTTGTATATAAAAACAAGTATTTCTGAAAATCTGTTTTATCTAAACTCCCGTCAAATGCTTGTAATAAAGATAAAATCAATT
>OLRH01000422.1_pt1 | contig 21009 bp, 20 predicted proteins | sample 1672321 | NCBI WGS metagenome assembly OLRH01 (sample SAMEA3136671, study PRJEB25190) | human gut metagenome | reverse complement strand
ACGGCGTCCTCTAACGTCATTTCTTTCTGTTCTTCCGCCTTCGCACCCTCAATGACGAGCACAAATTCGCCCTTTGGGGCGTTCTGCTCGTAGTATTCGGCAGCTTTATATAATGTCGTGCGCACGCACTCCTCGTGGATTTTCGTAATTTCCCTTACAAGCGCGATGCGTCTGTCGCCGAATACCTCCGCCATATCTCTTAACGTATACGGCAGCTTATGCGGCGCTTCGTAGAACACCATGGTGCGCACTTCGTTTTTGACGGACTCCAAGTGGTCCTTACGACTCTTTTTATTGACGCTCAAAAAGCCCTCAAACGTAAATCTGCCCGTCGGCAGTCCCGATACCGCCAGCGCGGAAATGACGGCGCTCGGGCCCGGCACAACAAGCACCGGCACGTCGTGCTCGGCGCATAGCGCCACAAGATCTTCGCCCGGGTCGGAGATGGCCGGCATGCCGGCGTCGGAGACGATGGCGCACGTTTCGCCCGCCAAAATGCGGTCTACAATGCGCCCGCCCTTTTCGGCCTTGTTGTGCTCATAATAGCTTACAAGCGGCTTTTTAATGCCGAAGTGGTTTAAAAGCTTCATCGTGACGCGCGTGTCCTCCGCTGCGATGAAATCCACCGCCGCCAAGGTCTCCGCCGCGCGGGGCGAAAAATCCGACAAATTTCCGATGGGCGTGCCCACCACATACAATGCACCGCGAAGCAGTTTATTTTCTTCCATCTGCGCGTCCTCCCTCGTGACCGAATTTGTAATTCCCGTAAATTTCCAGCATTTCGGCGGAAAACCCGCCGTTTTCGTCTTCTATAATAAGTGTCGGCAGTACGGAAAGCCCCGGTTTGCCGCCGCGCCGCACTTCCAGTAAAAACAGAGACGGCGCGGTGTTTATCCTTTGCTGTACGAGCCGCAGCCTTTTCGGCTCTAAGCCGTAGCTTCTAAAAACATGCATTGCGTCCGCAAGGCGCTCCGGGCGCTGACATAGGCAAAACCGGCCGCCGAAGCGCAGCACGTCTCTGCCCGCTTTCGCGACATCTTCAAGCGTGCAGGTGCACTCGTGCCGCGCGTTTTCCATGCGTTCGTCCGGGTTGCGCAGCCCCGCGCCCACGGCCTTATACGGCGGGTTACACGCCGCAAGATCTAACGTTGGGTGCGGAATGATTTTTTTGATCTCCCGTATATCCCCCCGAATGACCTCGATATTTTCTTCATACCCGTTTTCCGAAACGGAGCGCAAGGCCTGCGAAAACGCCTGCTCGCCGAGTTCCACCGCCGTGATGTGCCGCGGGGCGTAATTTGCCTGCCACAAAAGCGGAATGGTGCCGCAGCCCGTGCCGAGGTCGATGCAGCGCTCTTTGTGTTTCGGCGCGGCAAAATGCGCCAGCAAAATGGTGTCCGTATTAAACGTGTGCTCGCGGCTGACGAGTACACGGCAGGCAGGCGCAAGCGGCTCCCAGTGCAGATTTTCCACAGGTTTTCTCCTTTCGGTTGAATTCTCACAAGCTTCCGATAAGCGTGGTCAAAAGTTTTTGATCGACCTTTTTTCAAAAAGGTCGCGGGGTCTTGGGGCAGCGCCCCAAATCGTCGTCCGCAGACGACGAAATCTTTTTGCCTGCCAAGAATCAGGACGGGAGAGGAAACGGTCCGGTGGACTGTTTCCTCGTGGGAGACCCAATTAGGGGGTCTCCCAAAGGGCGGCACCGCCGCCCTTTAATATCCGCAAGTTTTCTCGAAGAAAACTTGACTAAAGACTTTTAACAGCAAAAGAAAAAGGACTGCCGCTTGGGCAGCCCTCTCTTTTACGCAATGTCAGCGATTATGCCTGCTCCGGAGCGGAAACCGGGCAAGTGTCAGCGCAAGCGCCGCACTCGATGCAGGTATCAGCGTCGATCTCGTACTTGCCGTCACCCTCGGAGATTGCGGAAACAGGACATGCGTCTGCGCAAGCGCCGCAAGCGATGCAAGCGTCTGTAATTTTATATGCCATTTTAGGACACCTCCATGTATTTGATACCTACATTCTAACACAAATCCATGAAAATGCAAGCGAAAATTGCTTTTTTACAGATACGTAACAAAAGCCCGCCAAAATACAGGTACTTTTAGTTCTCCAGCTTCTTAAATTCTTCAATTTCCTTCTTATTCAGCTTGATCTGCCCGTCTTTCAGCACGCGTACGTCCTTCACTTTGTAGACGCTCGGCGCGGCATCCGGGCTCTTATCGAGCCGCACGGTCAGCTTGCCGGTAAGCAGGTTCTGGTCGATAACAACGCCCTTGCCGTCCGGCGTGGAAACCACAGCGTTCACCTTCGGCGTGGTACGCAGCAGGTCAAGGTATGCCTCCTGCTCATATTTCAGGCAGCACATCAGTCTGCCGCACGTGCCGGAGATTTTCACAGGGTTCAGAGAAAGCCCCTGCTCCTTCGCCATTTTGATGGAGACCGGCTGAAAGCCGCCGAGGAACGAGCCGCAGCAGAACGGTCTGCCGCAGATGCCGAGGCCGCCGATCATCTTCGCTTCGTCGCGCACGCCGATCTGGCGCAGCTCAATGCGCGTGCGAAACATGCCCGCAAGGTCTTTTACCAGCTCGCGGAAGTCCACGCGGCCGTCCGCCGTGAAGTAAAAGAGGATTTTACTGTTATCAAACGTGTACTCCACGTCGACAAGCTTCATTTCGAGTCCGCGCTCCGCAATTTTCTTTTCGCACTGCGTGAACGCATTTTTTGCTTTCAGTTCATTTTCCGCCACGCGGCGCAGGTCGTCTTTTGTCGCCTTGCGAATCACTTTTTTGAGCGGCTGCACAATGGAATCATCCGCAACATCGCGGTTGGCCATCGCCACTTCGCCGCACTCTACGCCGCGCGCCGTTTCTACAACGACGTGGTCGTCGGCGGAGAGCTTCTCGCTGTTCGGGTCAAAGTAATACACCTTGCCCATGTTCTTAAAACGAACACCGATTACTTCTGCCATATTTATATCCACAGCCCGTAAAGGGCTTCCTTTCTTTCCGGGAAAAATCCGTATTGTTATTTTGACAACACGGACGATTTTTATTTCAAAACAGGCTTTATTTGCCCGCAGTTTCTTTCATTTCGGCGCACAGCGCCGTTACAAGCAGCGCCATGTTCGCGTTTCGCCGCCAATATTCCGCGTATTTTGCCGTCATTTCGCACAGCGCCATCAGCGCTTTTAAAGACAGCTTGCGTCTTAATTTGTCGCAGACCTCGCGCGCGGGCACCTGCACATTTACATTGTTTTTCAGCAGACATGCGTCGCGCAGCAAAAGCTGCAAGCGTTCCATGCTTTCCGGGAATAAGGGCTTGTCTTTGATGAGCGGGGCGGTCGCCGCCAAAAGGTCATGCTCCGTGCCGGAAATGAGTGCGTTTGCAATGTCTTCCGCCATTTGCTCCGCTTTTGCGGCGCGGCCGTTTTCGCCGTCCGAAAGCATTCTGCCGATGTTGCCGCGGTGCAGAGATGCAAGCTTTTCAGCTTCCTCCATGGGCATGCCGGTCTTGTTCTGCACGTAAACCGCCGCTTCGCTTTCCTCCGGCGGGCGCACGGTAAAAATCTGTGCACGCGAGCGGATTGTCGGCAGCAAAGCGTCCGCAGAAAGCACCGTAAAGATGAAAAGCGCGCCTGTCGGCGGCTCTTCAATGACCTTCAAAAGCTTATTCTGGGTAATCTCCGGCATGGGATTTTCCGCAAAAATGCAGTAGACGTTGATATCCGCTTCCTCCGGCTTTTTGTATGCGTCGCGGATAACTTCATCGACGGATGCGACCGAAATCGTGTTCGATTTGCCGCTGCCCGTAACGATGCGGATATCCGGGTGCGAGCCTGCTTTTGCGCGAATACACGCCGGGCATACGCCGCAGGGCGCTAAATCGCGGTTTTCGCATGTGCAGACCGCCGCGCGGGCCAAAATCTGCGCCAACGTGCGTTTGCCAAGCCCCGCTTCACCCTGTAAAAGAAGAGTATGCGGCAGCCTGCGGCGCGAAAACGCCGCCGAAAGCGCCGTTTTCAGAGCCGCATTCCCCGCAAAACCTTCAAACTGCATTAAACCTTCTCAAAACGGTCTACGTTCAGCACGAAAATGGTAGAGCCGCCCACGGTGACTTCCACCGGGAAAGAGGAGTACATGCCCACATCCATGGTGGAGGTACTGGGCACAACCTGCGTTCTGCGGCGGGAATGCTTCGCGATGATACCGATGACTTCATCGACCTTTTCGTCTTCCACACCGGAGATGAAGGTGGTGTTGCCGGCCATCAGGAAGCCGCCGGTGGTAGCGAGCTTTGTGACGGAGAAGCCGCCTCTTGTCAGTGCGGAAGAGACCGCACCGCTGTCATCGTTGCTGACAATCGCAAGGATCAGTTTCATAATATTTCCTCCTTATCGCGTTTTTTGAAACGCATATTCGTTGTTTTTTGGAGATCAGCAAAGACAGGCTAAGCGAACCGTTAAAAGCCCCTCTATTCATCGCTTTTCTCTCTACTTGTATTTTAACATCTTGTCGAAGAAAAATCTATACCTTTTTTGGCTTTTGGGCAATTTGTTTTGCAAAAACCTGCGGCGTTAAAACCAAAAGCGCCGGGACGTTCAAAAGCGCCATCAGGCCGTTAAACGCATCACATACATTTAAAACGCCGAGAAACGGCGACATGCACCCCAAAAAGCAGGAAAGCGCCGAAAATGCCATGTATATTCTCTTTTCCGCCGCGCCTTTTTTCGGCAATAAATACAGTAGCGCGTCCATACCGTAGCAGCTCCACGCCAAAACCGATGCAAACGCGAAAAGCGCCACGCATACGCCGGCAGAAAGCTCGCCGAACCGCCCCAAAACGAGCGAAAACACCGAAAGCGCCGCTTCCGGGGAAAAATCACGCACGGGTGACACCAGCATGCACAGCGCCGTAATTGTGCACAGCAGGATTGTGTCGATAAACACCTGCAAAGCGCCGAGTGTACCGATCTGCTCCGGGGTCTTATTTTCCGTGCGGAACGTCGCGAATGTACCGCTGCCAAGGCCCGCTTCGTTTGTGAACACCCCGCGCGAAATGCCCTCACGCATGGCTAAAATCATGCCGCATACGCCGCCCGCACCGGCTTTCAGCGAAAACGCACCTTTCAGCATATTCCGCACCGCGCCGGGGATATGGCTTCCGCGCAGAAGGAGCACCGCGGCGCACAACGCCAAAAACAGCCCTGCTATGAACGGCACAAGCTTTTCCGTGACGCGCACGGCTTTCGGCAGGCCGCCGCGCACGCAAAGGAGCAAAAGCCCCGCAAATACAACGCCCGCAAGCACGCGCGGCACACCCATGGGCACCAGCACCGACGATGCCGCGCCGGTCTGCGCCATGGTGCCCATGCCGAGCGCCGAAAGCACACATCCTGCGGCATAAATTTTTGCGCCGTGCCGCCCGAACGCCTTCTGCACATAGCCGATCGCGCCGGGGGCGTTTTTCGTGCCGAATTTTGCCGCCAAAACGCCCTCGGCATATACGGTCATCATGCCGAAAAACGCCGCAATCCACATCCAGACGACCGCGCCCGCGCCGCCGACCAGGATTGCCGCCGCAACACCCAGAATATTCCCCGTGCCGAGCGAGCCGGCAAGTGACGCCGTCAAGGACTGAAATGCGGAAAATCCCCCGCAGCGCTGCGTGCCGCACAATGCCCCGCGCGTCATGCCCGGCAGCTTTGTCACCTGCATGAACCGCCCGCGCAGCGTGAACCACACGCCCGCAAGCAAAATCAAAAGCAGCACGTGCGGCCCCCACAAAACCGCTGTCAAAACACGGACAAACGCCGAGAAGCTCTCGTTCACAGCGCGCAGTTCATCTCAAGGTACGCACACACTGCGCGGGTGAGCGCTTCGGCAATCACAGTGATATTATTTCTAATCCACGCTTCGTCCTCGGCGTTGTCGTGGTACGCAATCTCTACGAGGACCGCCGGTGCGCTCGTTTTCGTGATCTCCGCAAGACGTGTCGTTGCCACTGTGCTCACAAGGTCGGGGTCGGGGTAAATTTTCCGCAGTTCATCGGCAATAAGCTCCGCCGCGCGCTTGCCGGAAGCGCTGTACGGATAATAGTACACATCCGGCCCGCGCAGCTTCCCTGCCAAATTTGACGGCCCGGCGTTCGAGTGCAGCGCCAAATGCAAATCGTAATTCCCGGCGTTCGATTCGCGTATCGCCTGCCCAAGCGACGTGTTCGGCGTGTTGCGCACAACGTTGATTCCGTTTTGCTCCAGCATGGGCACCATGTCGTCCGCGATGCGGTTCATCCAGTACTGCTCATCGCCCTCTGTCAAATACTTATTGTACGGCTGAATGGACGGGCTTAAATAGATTGTCGGCATAAGAACCCTCCTACATCATGCTTTCAAAATGTGTTCAAAAAACGACTCGCTGTTCACACCCGAGGGACGCAGGTAGCGGCCGAGGTAATATAAGCTTTCCGGGGCACGCGTAACGGTGCTGACACGCTCCTCACACGAAAGCGTAACCTTAAACCCGAGGTTTTTGATGATCTCCGGCTCTCCCTTACTCACTGCGCCGAACGGATACGCAAACAGGACGGGCTTACTTTGCAGGTTTTCTTCTGCTTTCTGCTGAAAAAGCGTCACGTCTTCGGTGAGAAGCTTCGTGTAGTCTTCCAGAGATTCCCCGGAAAGCTGCTTTGTGCCGAGCCGCGCACCGTCCGAGCTGTGCAGGTCATACGTGTGGTTCGCAATTTCCACCACGCCGGAAGACTGCATTTCGCGCAGCATATCCCACGTGCAGTGCGCATAGTACGGGCTTTTGTCCGGCGTTTCGGTGTAGAGGTCGGCGTATTTTCCGATGGGCGAAAGCACAAATTTCATGCCGTACCGCTTTGCGGTGGGATAAGCGTATAAGTAGTTATTGTAATACCCGTCGTCAAACGTCAGCAAAATCGGTTTTTCAGGCAGCGCGGCGCCGTTTTCCGTGTAGTTTATGAGGTCTTCGGATAAAACTGCCGTGTAGCCGTTTTCCGAAAGCCACTTAAAATCGCTTTCGAGCTCCTCCGGCGAAATGACGTATTTGCCAAGGCGCGACGCGTCGTCCATAACGGCGTGATACATGATGACCGGCACACGCACGCCGGGGTCCTCCGCCATGACCGTTAAGATCGCACCGAGCGCCCCGATGGTGCCGAGCGTCAGCGCTGCGGCCGCCGTTCTGCGCAGCCACGCGGGCAACAAGCGATAAAACGCACCGACGCTCGGCACACGATGCGAACGCAAGCTCAAAACACCGTACATCCCGATCCCTCCTTCGCGCTATGTATACGCGGAAAAAGATTTTCTTATGCAAAAAGCCGCCTCTGCCCGATCATGTACGTCGGTGCAAAGGCGACTTTCCGCTTGGCTTTTCTATTTTCAAATCACGGGAAGCTCTGCGTTTTCTTCCGGCATGTCGTCGTATTTTTCGGCGGCTGCCGCTTCGGTCTCTTTTTCTTCTTCCGCAGCAGGATTTTCAACGGATTTTTCCGTTTCTGTGGAAACTTTAGGCTCTGCTTCCGTCTCTTTTTCGGAAACCGGCTCTTCCGCCTTCGGCAGGTACGACGAGAAAAAAGCATACAGGTCTTCGTAGACCTGCGCACTGTTCATCTCGGTGATGAGCGCGTGGCGGATGCGCGGGTAAAGCGTCAGCTTCACGTCGTGCCCGGTCTTATTCAATTTATCAAACACACGGCGCACACCCTTGCCCATATCGCCCACGGGATCGTTTTCGCCGGAGATGAGCAAAATCGGCAGGTCTTTCGGCACACGGCGATACCACTGGTCGGTGTTGATGGCGTACAAAAGCGTGCCGAGGTCGATATACCCCTGCACCGTGAGCGGGAAGCCGCACAGCGGGTCGTTTACAAAGCGATCCACTTCCTCTTCCTTACTCGTCACCCAGTCGTAATTTGTGCGGTTGGGCTTGAATTTCTTGTTGTACGGGCCCGTGGCGATCTTTTCAAGCGACGGAATTTTCGCCCGTGCGCCCTTTGCCTTTTTCAACATATTGAGGTACGTGCGCTCGGCCTTCCACATGGCAGTCGAAATGCCCGCGCTGGTACCCATGAATACCACTGCCGTGAGGGAGTTGCCGTAGGCGGCCGCAAATTCGCGCGCGATGAACGAGCCCATGCTGTGACCCATGAGAAAATACGGCAGCTCGGGATATTTTTCGCGCATAATGCTCTGCAAATTGCGCTGATCCTCGACGACATTATAGAGGCCGCCCTTTTCGCCGAAATGCCCGTAGAGCGCGCCGGAAGTCACACTGCGGCCATGGCCGAGGTGATCGTTGATGACAACGACAAAGCCGCGCTGCGCCATGTATTCGCAAAACGGTTTATACAACGCACTATGCTCCGCCATGCCGTGCGAAATCTGCAAAACAGCCTTCGGTTCGCCGTCCGGCTCATACAGGCGGGTGAAAATTTTGTTATGTGCCGTGCTGGAATCAAATGTAAATTCGGATACCTTCATGCAGCTTAATCCTTTCGGTTTGTGATTTTTATAGAAAAGTCAATTATCAAATAATTACCGTAAACACGCTCAGCGTATGCAGCACGCTGCCGGCTAAGACAAACAGGTGCCACACGGCGTGCATGTACGGCACTTTTTTGCCGAGGCCGTACAGCACCGCGCCTACGGTGTACGCCACGCCGCCCGCGATGAGGCAGTTTAATCCCACACCCGGCATTTTTGCCGCGACCGTGTTAAACGCCAATACGACGACCCAGCCCATCATCAGGTAGCAGATCATCGAAACGACCTTGAATTTCTCCATATCGACGGCGTTTAAAATAATGCCCAGCACCGCCGCAGCCCACACGGCCGCGAACATGACGATGCCCTGCCTGCCCTCAATGCAGCACAGCGTGATGGGCGTATATGTGCCTGCGATGAGCAGATAGATTGTGCAGTGGTCGAGCACGCGAAACACCTTTTTCGCGCGGTTCACATTCAATGCGTGGTAAAGGGTGGAGACCGTGTAGAGCAAAATCATTGTGCCGCCGAAAATGCTGACGCTGACGACGTTCACAAGACTCTTTTCGCAGAACCACAATAACATAACAAGCGCCGCCGCACCGAACAGCGCGCCCACACCGTGTGACACAGCGGAGAAGATCTCTTCCCCTAGCGAATACAGCGGCAAAGACAGCCGCATCCTGTCTTCCTTATGCCAAACCTTTCTTGCACCGTAACCGGCGTATGCCGTCTGCATATCCATACGTTTCACCCTTTCTCCGGGGACCTGCCCCGGTTCTTTATTTTAAAACTGTTTTTTATTTTTCTTTTATATGGTTTTCAATACCAGATATATTCATATTATAATCCGCATGTTTCAAAATAGCAAGGGGGTATTTGTAAATTTTCTTCGCAGACGCCCCCAAAACTGTAATTTTCAGTCCATTTAGCGCTAAAAAGTCTATTCGGCTCCCTTATTGCACGCCCGCCGCACACGAAAATTATATTTTCTAACAAAATTTTTGCTCAACACGATTGACTTTTTGTATCTGTGATGTTAAAGTTAAATCGCCGTCATACTATCTATGGGCTCGGAAAGCCGTGTCTGTTTCCGGGCTCATACCGTAAAAACCTGTGTGTTCATGGCGTTCGGCAGCGGGACACAAAACAAGCGGTTTTTGCGGCATACACGCTGTGAAGGGCTCGAAGTTTTGGCTTCGACCCGTTTTTCTGTGCCGATACTAAACACCCGGCACAGTGTGAGGTGCGCAAAAAGATGTCCATACCGTCGGGAAACCGCGCGGGCAAGAAGCAGCTTGAGGTGTGGCCGACTTCTCCTTTTTTGTTTAGACAAAATGCGCACCGGAAAGGCAACCGGTATATTGTGAAAAAGGAAAAACGCACGACCATTCTGCGGTTTTACTCCTTTACAAAGGGACTGCGCCACAATTTTGTGCTGGCGCTGCTCACCATGGCGATCTCGGTCTTCGCCGGGTACATGACACCGCAGATCATCCGCGTGACGGTAGACTCCGTCATCAACGACTCCCCGTTCAACCTCCCCTCGTTTTTGGCAACACAGATCGAAAACATGGGCGGGCGGGATTTCTTACGTCAAAATCTCATTCTATGCGCCTTGGCGTCGCTTTTGTTCGCGGTGCTCGCGGGCATTTCCACGTACCTTTCGCGCATGAATATGGCAAAGGGCTGCGAGGGCACCGTGACGAAAATCCGCAACACGCTGTTTTCGCACATTCAGCGTCTGCCCTACGCATGGCACAACAAAAACCAGACCGGCGACATCATCCAGAGATGCACGCAGGATGTCGACCTCATTCACAACTTTATCAACGACCAGATGATGGAGCTTGTGCGCGTGGTGTTTCTCATCGTCGTCTCACTCGCCCTGATGTTCTCCATGAACGCAAAGCTCGCGCTTATCGCCTTTATTTTTATCCCGATCGTCGTGGGGTATTCCATGATCTTCTTCGTCATCGTGGGTGACCGCTTCCGCATTGCGGATGAAGCCGAAGGCAAGCTGACCGCCATGGTGCAGGAAAACCTGACCGGCGTGCGCGTGGTGCGCGCGTTCGGCCGCGAGCGCTTTGAAAAAGATAAATTCAATAAGCAGAACGACCTCTTCTCCGACCTCTGGGTACGCCTCGGCCACGTGATGGGCGTCAACTGGGGCATCGGCGACCTGCTTTCCGGCATTCAGGTGTTGACGATCATCGCCGCCGGCATCGTGTTCGTCGTGGACGGCGCCATCACGGAGGGCGAGTACCTCGCGTTCGTCGCGTACAATTCCATGCTTGTGTGGCCTACACGCAGCCTCGGTCGTCTTTTGAGCGAGCTTTCAAAAACCGGCATCAGCTCCAAGCGTATTTTTGAAATTCTCGACGCGGAGCCGGAAAAAGATGCGGAAACCCCCGTTACCCCGCCCATGGACCGCGACATTGTGTTTAAGCACGTCAACTTCTCCTACGGCACTTCCGGCGAAGTGCTGCACGACATTGACCTCAAAATTCCCGCAGGCACCACGCTCGGCATTTTGGGCTCCACGGGCAGCGGCAAAAGCACGCTGACCTACCTTTTAGACCGCCTATACGAGCTGCCGGAAGGCTCCGGCGAGATCACCATCGGCGGCGTGGATATCCGCAACATCGCGCTTTCGCACCTGCGCGGCAATATCGGCATTGTTTTGCAGGAACCGTTCCTGTTCTCAAAGAGCTTTAAGGACACCATTTCGGACGGTTCCAATCGCCACGATATTGAAAGCGTGCGCAAGTATGCCCGCCTTGCCGTCATCGACGACACCATCGACCGCTTTGCCGAAGGCTACGATACGCAGATCGGCGAGCGCGGCGTGACGATTTCCGGCGGTCAGAAACAGCGCGTCGCCATCGCCCGTATGCTCATGCAGAACACGCCGATCAAAATTTTCGATGACTCTCTTTCCGCCGTGGATATGGAAACCGACGCGAAGATTCGCGAATCCATCAACAAAAACGTGCGCGGAACAACGATTTTGATCGCCCACCGCATCACGACCATCATGAATGCCGACCAGATCATTGTCATGGATAAGGGTCGCATCGTGCAGCGCGGCACGCACGAAACGCTCTCGAAGGAAGACGGCATCTATAAACGCATTTACGACACACAGCGCTCGGCTACTTAAGCCGCGCACGGGGTATTTACCGATATGAAAATCAAAAACAAATCCTTACAAACGTGGGCAAAGCTGCTTCCGTTCCTTGCCCCGTATAAGTGGCAGATGATTTTAATCATCGCATTGATGATCCTCGGCGCCTGTTTTGACATGGTGCAGCCGCTTTTTTCCGGCTACGCCGTGGATAATTTCATCGAGCCGCGCACGACGGAAGGCCTCATTCCCTTCACGGCCGTTTACCTTTCCATGGTCGTCGTGCAGACCATTACAACCATTTTAATGGCAATCTACGCCTTAAAGGTTGAAATGTACTTAGGCCGCGACTTAAAGCGCAAGCTTTTCGACCATTTGCAGACGCTCGACTTTTCCTACTACAACACAACGCCCGTCGGCACTATTATGGCGCGTTTAATGAGCGATACCGGCAAAATCGGCACGGTTTTGGCATGGAGCCTTGTGGATATTTTCTGGAGCTCCATGTACGTGCTCGGCTGCGTTGTCATCATGCTGTTCGTCAACTGGAAGCTCGCACTCATCCTCATCGCGATCATCCCGATCATCGCCGTCATCACGGTCGTATTCCAGAAGAAAATTTTGGCAGTGAACCGCCGCGTGCGCGCCATCAATGCCGAGGTCACCCGTCATTATAACGAAGGCATCTCCGGCGCAAAAACATCTAAAACGCTCGTCATCGAAGAAAAGAACGACAAAGCGTTCGAAAAAGTCGCGGAGGACATGCGCTCCACAACGATCCGCGCCGTGCGGTTAAATGCCGTGTATATTCCGATCATCAGCTTTCTGACCGCCATCGGCGTTGCGATGGTCCTGAATCAGGGCGGCAACATGGTGCTGTTCGGCGACATCACCGTCGGCGAAATGACCGTGTTCATCAACTATGCTTTGATTATTGCCGACCCGGTACAGCAGCTTGCGCGCACCATCTCGAATTTTATTTCCACGCAGGTCAACATTGAGCGTGTCTCCGCCCTTTTGGAGCGCGAGCCGCTCATCAAAGATACGCCTGAAGTCATTGAAAAATACGGCACCGCATTCGACCCGAAAAGAGAAAACTGGGAGCCGATTCAGGGTCACATCACGTTTGACGATGTGACGTTCCGCTACCCGGACGGCGTAGAAAACGTCTTAGAACATTTTTCGCTCGATATTCCCGCCGGCACCACGGTCGCCATTGTCGGCGAAACGGGCGCGGGCAAAAGCACGCTCGTCAACCTTGCCTGCCGCTTCTTTGAGCCCACTGAGGGCCGCATCCTCATTGACGGCAAGGATTATCGCGAGCGCTCCATGCTGTGGCTGCACTCCAGCATCGGCTACGTGCTGCAAACGCCGCACCTCTTTTCCGGCAGCGTGCGCGATAATATCCGCTACGGCCGCTTAGACGCGACGGACGAGGAGATTGAGGCCGCTGCAAAGCTCGTCAGTGCACATGACGCCATCATGCACATGGAAAACGGCTACGACAGCGACGTCGGCGAGGGCGGCGACCAGCTGTCCACCGGCGAAAAGCAGCTCATCTCGTTTGCAAGAGCCGTGCTGGCCGACCCGCGCATCTTCGTCTTAGACGAAGCCACCGCGTCCATCGATACCAAAACCGAGGAGCTCATTCAGCACGCCATTTCGACGCTGCTTGAAAACCGAACCTCGTTCCTCATTGCGCACCGCCTCTCGACCATCCGCCACGCCGACCTTATTTTGGTTGTCCGCGCAGGCAAGATCATCGAGCAGGGTACGCACGAAGAACTGCTTCAAAACAAAGGCTACTACGCCGATCTCTACAACAAACAGTTCGAGCAGGAAAACGTGAAGCATGTGTTTGGGGAATAATACGGTGTGTTCCTAAAACCACCGATTTTTCGGAACATGAAAAGACCGGCGAAAACCACAGCGTTTTCGTCGGTCTTGATTTTTTTGTGTTTTAATACTTTCTAAACCGCTCATACCGCTCTTTTAAAAGCGTCTCGGTGTCTTTTTTGCACAGCTCGTCCGTCTGCACGGCAAGCATCTCTTTCACTCGGCTGAAAAGCTCCGCCTTCGTTTTGCCGGATTCACTGATGACGCGTTCCACAACGCCAAGCTTTTCCATGTCCTGCGCGGTAAGATGCAGGCACTCTGCGGCTTCCTTCGCTTTCTTTGCATCTTTCCAGAGAATGCTCGCGCAGCCCTCCGGGGAAACAACGGAATACACGGCGTTCTCCAAAATCCACACGCGGTCCGCAACCGCCAGCGCAAGTGCGCCGCCGCTGCCGCCTTCACCGACCAAAATCGAGATGACCGGCGTTTTCAGCCCGATCATTTCCACAAGGTTTTCGGCAATGGCCTGTCCCTGCCCGCGCTCCTCTGCGCCGATGCCGCAGAACGCGCCGGAGGTATCCACAAAGCAAATCACCGGGCGATGGAATTTCTCTGCCTGCTTCATCAGGCGCAGCGCCTTCCGGTAGCCCTCCGGGTTCGGCGAACCGAAGTTGCGGTAGACCTTATCCTTTGTGTCTGCGCCCTTTTCGATGGCGATGACCGTCACCGCGCGGCCGCCGAGCGTCGCGATGCCGCCGATTACCGCGGGGTCATCCGCAAAACGGCGGTCGCCGTGCAGCTCAATGAAATCCGGGAAAATATTCTGAATGAAGCTGAGGCCGCTCGGGCGTCCCTTGCCGCGAGCAAGCTGAACCTTTTCATATGCCGTTGCCATTATGCTTCAGCCTCCTTTGTCTTACCTGCATCCGCCTGCTGTACGCAGGCATCCTGTTTGCCCTCGTTGTGCAGACGCAGGAGCCGCGCGATCACTTCACGCTGCCGACTTCTCGGCGTGATGAGATCAATAAAGCCGTGCTCCAAAAGGAACTCCGCACGCTGGAAGCCCTCCGGCAGCTTTTTGCGGATGGTCTGTTCAATGACACGCGCACCGGCAAAACCGACCATTGCATCAGGCTCCGCCATGATGATGTCGCCGTCCATGGCAAAGCTCGCCGTCACGCCGCCCGTTGTGGGGTCGGTCAGTACGGTGAGATAAAAGAGCCCTGCATCGCTGTGCAGGCGTACCGCGCCGCTCGTTTTCGCCATCTGCATCAAAGACAAAATGCCCTCCTGCATTCTGGCGCCGCCTGCCGCCGTAAAGCCGATAACAGACAGACGGTGCTCTGTGGCGTACTCAAACAAACGCGTGATCTTCTCGCCGACAACCGTGCCCATGCTGCCCATCATAAAATGCGGATCCATGCAGAACACGGCGCAGTCCTCTCCCATTACCTTTGCGGTGCCGCAGACAACGGCTTCCTTTTCTCGGGTCGCAAGGCGCGCGCTTTTCAGTTTATTTTCGTAGTTCGGAAACTCCAGAATGTCATGACTCGTCATGTCGGCATCGAGCTCCGTAAACGTATCGTCGTCCGCCAAAAAGCTGATGCGCTGGCGTGCCGTCATGCGGAAATGGTGGCCGCAGCGGCAGACGTTCAGGTCGTCCCAAAGCTCGGAGACCGGGGTCTGCGTGCCGCACTTCGGGCATGTCATTGTGATCTCGTGCTGCTCCTCCTGCGGGTTTTTCAGTTGTTTTCCGCCCTTTTCCAGCTCATTCTGGGGCGAGCGGAACAGACCCATCAAATTCATAACGGTCTACTCCCTTCGGTAAATGAACTTCCTCAGCCCTCACGGTTTTTGATGAAGTCCGTATAATAATCTCCGCTGTGGAAAACGGGGTCGCGGATAATATCGATCTGATCTTCAATGTTGTTCGGCAAACCGCCGATGACAAGCTCGCACAAGGCGGACTGCATCTTGCGTATCGCTTCTTCTCTTGTCGAAGAAAACACGATCATCTTGCCGAGCATGGAATCGTAAAACGGCGGCACCTCGTAGCCCTGATATAAGAATGTATCAAAGCGCACCCACGGGCCGGACGGAATGTGCAGGAAATTCACTTTGCCCACGCCGCCCGCGTTGATGCGGCACTCGATCGCCGCGCCGCGCACTTTAATGTCTGCCTGCGTGCAGTCAAGCTCTACACCCGCTGCAATGCGGATCTGCCACTTTACAATGTCTTTTCCGGTGACGAGCTCCGAAACCGGATGCTCTACCTGAAGGCGCGTGTTCATTTCCATAAAATAGAAATTCTTGTCGCGGTCCATCAAAAATTCCACCGTACCGGCGTTCACATAGCCCACGGCTTTCGCCGCTTTCGTCGCCGCCTCAAACAGCTCGGCGCGCTTTTCCTTTGTCACACCGGGCGAGGGGGATTCTTCAATCAGCTTCTGGTTATTGCGCTGAATGGAGCATTCGCGCTCGCCAAGGCACACCACGTGCCCCTGCTCGTCACAGAGCAGCTGCACTTCTATGTGTTTTGCCGGGTAAATGTATTTTTCCATGTACATACGACCGTCACCGAACGCCTGCTGCGCTTCGCTTGATGCCGTTTTAAACGCCTGTTCCAGCTCATCCTCGGTCTTTACAAGTCGAATGCCCTTGCCGCCGCCGCCTGCCGATGCTTTTAACATGACGGGGTAGCCGATCTCCTTTGCCGCCTTTTTTGCTTCGTCGACATTTTCCAAAATGCCGCTGCCCGGAATAATCGGCACGCCGGACGCTTTCATCAGTCTGCGTGCGGCGTCCTTATCGCCCATGCGGTCGATGAGTTCGCCGGACGGGCCCACAAACGCAATGCCGTACTTTTTGCACAGCTTCGCAAACGAAGCATTTTCCGCCAAAAAGCCGTAGCCGGGGTGAATGGCCTGCGCTTTCGATGCAATGGCCGCGCTGATGATGCGCTCCTGATTCAAATAGCTGTCCTTCGCCGCCGCCTCGCCGATGCAGATGGCTTCATCGGCCAGCGCCACGTGGATAGATTCCGCGTCCGCCTTGGAATACACCGCCACGGTGCGGATGCCCATTTCCTTGCAGGCACGAATAATGCGCACCGCGATTTCGCCGCGGTTCGCGATAAGCAGTTTCGTAAACATAGCCTGTTCCTTTCCGCCGGGCTTACGCCTTGACGAGCGCAAACGAGAACTCTGCCGAAACGCAGACCTTGCCGTTTACGCGGCCCGTACCCTTTGCAAAATAGAACATGCCGCGCTGACGCACGAGCTCGCACTCGGTCTCCAGCGTATCACCGGGCTTCACCATGCCGCGGAACTTCACCTTATCGAGGCTCGTAAACACCGGGGTCATGCCCTCCGATGCACCGTCTGCGAGCAGCACGCAGGCGCTCTGCGCCAGCATTTCGCACTGAATCACGCCCGGCACGATGGGGTTGCCCGGAAAATGGCCCTGCAAAAAGTATTCGTCACCGCGGATGTGGCACTTGCCGAACGCTTTGCCGTCAATGAGCTCCACTTCGTCTACGAGGAGCATCGGCTCGCGGTGCGGCAGGATCTTTTTGATCTCTTCCTTGTTCATCTAACGTATTCCTTTCCACGGAAAAATCCCGGGGACGCGCATTTTTTTGGCGGCGCTCCGGGAGCTTTTCATCTTAAATAATGCGGAACAACGGCTGGTCGTATTCGACGACCTGCCCGTTGCCGACGCAAATCTCGGCAATCTCGCCGTCCATTTCGCTGTTGATCTCGTTCATCAGCTTCATGGCCTCAATGATGCAGAGCGTGTCACCCTTGTGCACCGTGTCGCCCACGGCGACGAACGGCTTGCTGTCCGGAGACGGCGCGGCGTAAAACACGCCTACGGCAGGGCTTTTTACATAAACGCCCTCTTTCTCCTTCACTTCCGCAATGGGCTCCGTCGTGTGCATCTGCTCCGGCACGGCGGGCTGCACGGCGTTCAGGATTGGCGCCGCCTGCACGACCTGCGCGGCGCGCTCGATGACGATATTTTCGCCGTTTATTTCCAGCTTCGTCAGCTCGTTCTGCTTGACGATCTCCGCCAAAGCCGCAATGTCTTTAATATTCACAAACGTCCCTCCGTTGAATCAAGCGGTATTTATCCGGGTATTCCCGCAGATACCCTGCGGTGTCGTACCCTATATTTTACTACAAAACCTTGCGAATTGCAATACAAGCGTTGTGGCCGCCAAAGCCGAGGGAAACGGACAGGGCGAGGTCAAGGTCAACCTTTCTCGCTTCGTTCGGGCAGACGTCAAGGTCGCAGTCCGGGTCCGGCTCTTTGTAGTTGATGGTCGGCGGAACGATGCCCTCTTTCACCGCCAGCGCGGAAGCAATGGCCTCCACCGCGCCGGCCGCGCCCAACATGTGGCCCGTCATGGACTTTGTAGAACTGATGACAACGTCATATGCGTGCTCGCCGAACGCCTTTTTAATGGCCAGCGTCTCACTGCGCTCGTTGAGCGGCGTGCTGGTACCGTGCGCGTTGATGTAAATTTTCTCGTTTGCAAGGTCCGCGCCCGCTTCCTCGTATGCCATGCGGATGGCTCTTGCGCCGCCGTTGCCCTCCGGATCCGGGGCAGTCATGTGGTGCGCGTCGTCCGTAGCGCCGTAACCCACGATCTCCGCGTACATTCTCGCGCCGCGCGCCTTTGCGTGCTCATATTCTTCGAGAATGAGCGCCGCGCCGCCCTCGCCCATGACAAAGCCGCTTCTGCGCTTATCAAACGGGCAGCAAGCATCTTCCGGGTCGGGGCAGGTGGTCAGCGCCGTCATATTGCCGAAGCCCGCCACGCCCACAGGGACGATGGCTGCTTCCGCGCCGCCGGCGATGATGGCATCGAGATAGCCGTGCTTAATGGCGCGGTACGCTTCACCGATCTCGTTGTTGCTCGTCGCGCACGCCGTGGTGATCGGCAGGCAGGAGCCCTGCGCGTTGAACTTAATGGCGATGTTGCCGCCCGCGATATTCGCAATGAGCATCGGGATAAAGTACGCGGAAACGCGGCGCGGGCCCTTTTCGTTCAGCGCCGTCATCTGATTGGAGAACGTCTGGATGCCGCCGATACCGGAACCGAAATACACGCCGAAGCGCTCCGGGTCGATCTTGCCCATGATCTCGCTGTCGTTCACCGCCTGCGTTGCCGCCGCGATGGCAAACTGAGAGAACGGGTCGTTCTTGCGCACTTCGCCCTTATCCATGTACAGCAGCGGGTCAAAATCCTTGACCTCCGCCGCCACATGCGCTTTAAAGTCCGTGGAGTCAAACTTCGTGATTTTCGTGATGCCGCACTTGCCGGCTTTCAGGTTTTCCCAGAACGTATCCACATCGTTGCCGATCGGGGTAACTGCGCCGAGACCCGTGATAACTACTCTTCTTTCCATATTTTTCAGGCTTCCGAAACGGAAGCACTCCTTTCTCTTGAAAGTTTTGAACCGATTTATCTTTTTACGTTGAAAACTTAATCAATAAGAACTTTTCAAGCCCGTAAAATCTCAAAGTTCACAGGTTTTAAATAGCCAAACCGCCGTCTACCTTCAGCACTTCGCCCGTAATGTATGCCGCGCTGTCGGAAGCCAAAAACGCCACTGCCGCCGCAATATCCTCCGGCTTGCCCATTCTGCCTAGCGGGATGCTGTTTAAAAGCGGATTGTTGTCGCCGAGATTTTCTGTCATGTCCGTCTGGATAAAGCCCGGCGCCACTGCGTTGCAGGTGATGCCGCGGGAAGCAAGTTCGCGCGCCACGGATTTCGTCAAACCGATGACACCCGCCTTTGAAGCGGAATAATTCGCCTGCCCTGCGTTGCCCATAATGCCGGAAACAGAGGAAATGTTGATGATTCTGCCGCTTTTCTTGCGGATAAAGCCGGAATAGCACGCGCGAATCATGTTGAACGCGCCCTTCAAATTCGTGTCGAGCACCGCATCAAAATCCTCGTCCTTCATGCGCAGCATCAGGCCGTCGCGTGTGATGCCCGCGTTGTTGACGAGAATATCGATCTTGCCGAGGTCGTTCGTCACCGCTTTCACGGTTTCGTTCACCGCGGCGGAATCTGCCACGTTGCACCGGTATGCTTTTGCGTTTACGCCAAGCGCCGTGATTTCGTTCACAACAGCTTCGGCCTTATCGGCGCTGCCTGCGTAGATGACCGCCACATTCGCGCCGTCTTCGGCAAGGCGCAGCGCAATGGCGCGGCCGATGCCTCTGGATGCGCCCGTAACGAGCGCCGTTTTGCCGTTTAAGCTCATGCGTTTTCTCCTTCTGCACGGATCGCCTGCACCGCTGCCGAAAGCGTCTCCGCGTCTTCCACGTTATATACCTTCACCGCGCGGCTCGTCTTTTTGATGAGGCCGCACAGCGTTTTGCCTGCGCCCACTTCAACAAACGTATCCACGCCCGCCTCAATCATTTTTTCAACGGTCTGCTGCCAGCGCACCGGGTGTGCCACCTGCTGTGTCAGCAGTTCTTTTGCCGTTTCTTTCGTGTACGGCTCCGCCGTGTAGTTCGCGTAGACCGGCACGGTCGGCTCCTCCACGTCCATCGTCTCCAAAACATCGTGCAGACGCGCAGAAGCGCTCTCCATAAACGGAGAATGGAAGCCGCCGCTCACATTCAGCGGTACGGCTCTGCCGCCGTTTGCGGCAACGTCGGAAAGGAAATCCGGCAAAGTCGTTTTCAGACCCGCCACGACGAGCTGACCCGGGCAGTTGTAGTTTACCGGGAACACGCTCTGATGCATGCGGCACAGCTCCTCAACCTTTTCGTTCGGCAGCTTCAAAACCGCCGCCATGGCGCTGTCTGCCTGCTCGGCTGCCGCCTGCATCGCTTCGCCGCGCTTTGTGACGAGCGAGAAGCCCTCTTCCGTTGTAAAGATGCCCGCAAACGTCACCGCCGCCACTTCGCCGAGCGAGAAACCCGCCGTCATGTCGGGCGTGATGCCCGCTTCACGCAACGCTTCTGCCGCCGCAAGGTCAACGCAGAACAGGCACGGCTGCGTGTTTTTCGTGATGCTGATCTTCTCCAAGGTGCCGGAGAAGCACTGGTTCTTCGTGCCGGGGCGGATGCTCTCCGCCGTGTCAAACACGTTCTTCGCCGCCGCGCTGTGCTCATAAAGGGACTTGCCCATGCCGCTGTACTGCGCGCCCTGACCGGAGAAAACAAAAGCTACTTTACCCATTTGGTCGCCCCCTTCAGCACGTCTTCCGCCTGCGTGAAAATCTCTTCGATGATCTCCTTTGCGGTCTGCTCTTTGTTCACCATGCCGGCAATCTGGCCCGCAAGGAAGCAGCCGGTCTTTTCGTCGCCCTCCACGGCCGCACGGTACAGAGAGCCTCTGCCGTACGCTTCAAGCTCCTCGTCGGAAATATTGCTGTACTCAAGCTTAAAATATTCCTTTGTGTATGGGTTCTTGATGCTGCGCACCGGGTGACCGAGACGCTTGCCGGTAGACATCGTCGCAATATCATTGGCCAGAATGGAAAAGGCGCAAGCAGATGGTGCAGT
>OLRH01000387.1_pt1 | contig 21927 bp, 17 predicted proteins | sample 1672321 | NCBI WGS metagenome assembly OLRH01 (sample SAMEA3136671, study PRJEB25190) | human gut metagenome | reverse complement strand
TTTTAGGACAATAAGCGGGAATCCTCGGCAATTCAATTACCGAGATGAAAGCGCAGGATTGTGCATGTCTGCACATTAAAAATAATATAATAATCTTCCTACCTTTGATATGAATGCAGTAACCGACATGTAAGAAATCGAAAGCATGTTCGATTTTTGTTGCGCGTTTCTAGTCCTCATGTTATACTATATGTATGAAAGAAAATCTTATACATTACAGGACTTGCGTTTGTAATATCAACTACCATATGGTATGGTCGGTGAAATACCGGCGAAAGATATTAAAACCAGAAATTGAGGAATATCTTCAGGAACTGGTGCAGCAGATTGCTGCGGATAAGGGTTTTACCGTTCATCTATAAGAGTGTCCAGAGGGGGAAGAAGAATGCTGCTGTCGCACAGAACATCTGTAAAAATCCGGCCGGAATATTCCAATATCATAGGACATATGTGCTATGCAGCTTCCAAACTCTGGAATATCTGCAACTATGAACGTCATCATTATAAAGAACTGGGACTGGAAAAGTATCCTGACTGGTACTATCAAAAAAAAGCACATAAAGGAAATCTGTGGTACAGACAACTTCCGTCACAGACAGCGCAGGAAACCTGCAAACAGCTGGACAAAGCATGGAAATCTTTTTATGTCCTGAAAAAGACAGGAGGAATCAAAGAACCAAATCCGCCTCGTTTTAAACAGGACAATATACCTGTTACATACATGCAGATGGGAATCCGGCATGAGAAAGGTTCAGACCAGCTGCGGTTGTCTCTGCCAAAGGATCTGAAAATCTATATGGAAGAAACCTACGGGATCCATGAAAAATTTCTATATCTTGAAAATAAGATTTTCAAGGACATGGATCATATAAAACAGCTGCGGATCTATCCACCGGAAAATGGAAAATGTGACCTTATCGTTATCTATGAGATTGAAGAAACAGAGCAGCTTTCCCAGAATGGACATTATTTATCGATTGATCTTGGTCTTCACAATTTAATGACCTGTTATGATTCTGGAAATGGCAGGACTTTTATTTTGGGAAGAAAATATCTTTCTCTGGAAAGATACTTTCATAAAGAGATAGCCAGAGTGCAGTCTGTATGGTATGCGCAGCAATCGAAAAAAGGAATAAAATATCCAAAATCATCAAAACATATCGAGAGACTTTACAGGAAAAAGCAAAATGCAGTAAAAGACTACCTTCACAAAGTGACCAGATGGATTGCAGAATACTGCAGAAAAGAAGACATCCGCTGTGTAGTTGTGGGAGATATCCGAAATATTCGTAAAGAAAAAGATATGGGGCATAAGACCAACCAAAAGTTTCACGGACTGCCATATGACAGGCTGTACATCATGCTGGACTATAAACTGAAACGGTATGGAATACAATTGGTAAAACAGGAAGAAAGCTATACAAGCCAGTGCAGTCCGTTATCCCCAGAAGTATCCAAAAGATATGCAGAAGCATTAAATCGAAAAGAGCGGGGCATGTATATAACCAATGGAGTAAGATTTAATGCAGATGCAATAGGCTCCTTCAATATTCTGCGGAAATATCTTTCTGTATCTGGGAAGCAGAAGAAACTGTCCGTAACCGGACTTAAAAATCCAGAAATAATAAAAGTAGCTGCATAGCCAAAAGGTAAGCAGTATTGGTGTCATGGACGCACCCTGAAAAAAGGCGGTATCCCGCCAGAATTCAGATGCTCTGGTAACTTAGTTGCCGAGTAGTTCACATCGGGAGAATCGCATGCAGTATGAATTTGCCCCGCTGGAGGGGATTACAGGATATATTTATCGGAATGCGCATCATGCGTGCTTTCCGTCGATGGATCGCTATTACACACCGTTCATCACGCCGAAAAAAGGGAAAAGCTTCACGACGCGGGAGTGGAACGACATTGCAGCAGAGCACAATCAGAACATCGCGGTTGTTCCGCAGATCCTGACGAATCAGGCGGAAGGCTTTTGCAAGGTTGCCGGGATGCTCAAAGAACAGGGCTACGAAGAAGTGAACTTAAATCTTGGCTGTCCGTCCGCTACCGTGACGGCGAAGAAAAAAGGCGCCGGGTTTTTAGCCGATCCAGACGCGCTGGATGCGTTTCTGGAGGAAATTTTTGCACACAGCCCGCTGAAAATTTCGATCAAAACGAGAATTGGCGTGGAAAACCCGGATGAATTTGAACGCCTGCTAGATATTTTTTCCCAGTATCCGATTCAGAAGCTGATCGTGCATCCCCGCGTGCTGAAAGAGTTTTATAAAGGAAACGTGCACCGGGAAGCCTATGTGCGGGCGAAAGAAAGGCTGAGTGCAGCTTCAGCAGATGTAGAAACTGTGGGACGGACCATTCCGGTCTGCTACAACGGCGATTTATTCAGCGTTTCCAATGCAGAGAGATTTTTGGTGGAGTATCCGGATGCGGATGACCTGATGTTCGGCAGGGGAATGCTGATCGATCCGGCGCTGGTGATGCGGCTGCGTGCCAAAAGTGCTGATCCGGCGGAAAAAAACGCTGCAAAGAAACTGCGTCTGGAAAATAAAAGCACAGTCAGGGAGGACGCGGCGAAGCGAGTATCGGATATCCGAGATTTTTATGGGCGGCTGGCGGAGGATTACGCAGCGGTGCTGTCCGGGGAACGGGACGTACTATTTAAAATGAAGGAACTCTGGAGCTGGCAGGGGCAGCTGTTTGAAGGCTCCGAAAAATATCTCAAAAAAATCCGCAAGGCACAGAAGCTGACAGAATACAAGTCCGCAGTGGCGGCGCTGTTTGCAGACTGTCCGATCAAAGACGCGTGAATACCGCGCGTCAAAAACGGTTGCGTCGATAGACAGCCGCTGCTGTGCGCCAAAATCGAGCACACCGCTCAAAAATAGGGACAGATGGAAAGGCACGGGACGAAAAGGGTTTTCATAAAATAAAGTAAACTGCAGGAGGCCGGGGCGTTGGCAACGGCTGGGGGCTAGGAGTGAAAACCTTTCAGAAACCTCTGTCAAAGGAAGAGGAAAGCCTTTGCATACAGGCATTGCAGGCAGAAGATGCCGGAAGAAAAAGCGAGGCGAAACGGCTCCTGATTGAACGCAATTTAAGGCTGGTCGCGCACATTGCAAAAAAATACAGCAGCGAGGAAGAACTGGAAGACCTGATTTCAATCGGGACAATCGGGCTGATCAAGGCGGTGGAGACCTTTGACCCGCAGAAAAACAGCCGTCTGGCAGCCTACGCCGCCCGATGCATCGACAACGAGCTTCTGATGATGCTGCGCAGTAAAAAAAAGACAGCGCGGGAAGTATCGTTATATGAGCCGATCGGAACGGACCGGGAGGGCAACGAGATCAACCTTCTGGACGTGATGGAACAAAAACAGCCGGACATTGTGGAAGAGATGGAAAAACAGCGGCTGAACCAAAAGCTCTATGAGCTGATGGAAAGCGTGCTCAGCCTACGGGAAAAGGAGGTGCTGTATCTTCGGTATGGACTGCCCGGAGGAACGGAACTTACGCAGAAAGAGGTGGGAAAACGGCTGGGGATTTCCCGAAGCTATGTATAGCGCCGCCACTAATGTAAACGATGCCCGGAGGGCCGAAAGGCTCCCCGGGCATCAGTGTTTTGATTATTAACTTTAGCGGCCACTCATCAAATTATTAGTTACGATCTGCATCTTCTACGATTGATTTGATTATCTCTAACGTAGGCCTAAAGCCTTCGAAAGAGAACATATCAAAACCAGGATCGTTATCGATAATATGCTGAACAAAATCATCTTTTGTAAGAGCGTAATTGGTTTCGTCATGACCATCAGTACTGTATACCTTTTTGTCATTTGAACCATCAATAATTTCTAAAGGGTTAGTTCCCATTCTGTGGTGACACAGATGCAGTCCGTCTGAAGTAATACCGGTAACACCGAACTCGCCAGATAGAAAAATTCGCCTACCATTTGTATCAATTGTTTTTAAAGCTTCATCAGTCAAGCAGTGTTCCACAGAGATTAAATCTCCTGAATCTCGATGTGAAGGTACTTGTAAACTAAACTTATAAACATTGTTCTCACCACAAACGTAGGGTTCATGAACAGTGTATTTTGGTTTGTCTCTATCAAACATACAAATTTTAATATTAGTGTCATTGCCTTTCTGGAGGTAGGCATATATTTTTTCTAATTCACCATCACCAGTATCTTTTGCATGTTCAATGTCATAGTATTCGATTCTGTCCTTTATATCATCAAATCCATCAAGTTTTTCAAATGCAAGTTTTAAATATTTTACATCTGTTTTGCCTTCAGTATAGATTATAATCTTATTGCTTAGAGCCTTAATTCTCTCGTTCTCTTCTTTTAGCAAAGCTAATTGTTTTGTAAGTTTGTCTGTTTCAGCGTTGAAAACTTCATAAGCAGTTGTAATTTCAGAGAAAGCATTTAGGTCTTCAATTAATATACCATCAGGAAGTGAAAGAATATCGATGTTTTTTCCATATTCCTTTTTCAATCCAGAAAGCAGGAAGGGAGAATGAGTGCTTAAAATAAACTGAACTCTTGGAAACAATTTCATTAATGCGGGCAGAGCTCGATACGCAAAGTCAATGTGTAAATTTACATCTGCTTCATCAATAAGAACGCACCCCGTAATATCTGACAAGTCCAAAGAATCATTAGTATGGAAAAGATCCCATTCTCTCACAATGGATAGTGCTATTGCAAACAGGCTCAGTTCACCAGCGGATAATTGTGAAATATCTGCGCAATGAATGGACGGGCCTTGCAGTCCAATGGTCGAAAGATTTCGATTCGGGGCAGAAACCGAATAGCTTCCATCTCCTTTGATTGTGGCGAGAATTGTTTTTAGGTGAGTCTGTAATTTAGTGTCTTGTTGCATAGTTACAATTTTGCCACGCAACTCAGGAGGAAGACTTTCGTGATTAGGCAAGGAGATATCACGTGAATGCGTTTGTAGATGTACAGTACGAAACCATTCCTTGATATTTTCAAGAAGATCAATTTTAATAATATTGGTTTTCGAGTATCCAATGTTATTAGAAGAGTTTATTGCCATTTTGTTATAATTATCTGGATTATACCAAAATGGTTTATAGAAACGGTCGAAAGGGAAATACAAAATAATCTCATTTTCGAATTCTTTGCTGGTTAGACCTTGTAAATCAATACTTTTATAAAACCCGGAATCTTTGAACTTTTGATTATTTTGGATTCGTGTGTCAGCAACTTCCTTAGCTTCTATTGCCTGTTTGGGGTTGAGCGACATTACATCGATGTATGTAGTCTTTTTGCCGCTTGCCAAAAGCTCAAGCTTCACTTCCGAAGTGCGAGTTCCACTTTTTATATAGCTTAGATTACCAACTTTATAGTAATTATTCTCATTGACTTCTAATATTCCTTGAGGATATATTTGCCGTTTCATTTCGACAAACATGTCGACAATATTGGCGAACAATAACGTCTTGCCACAGCCATTCTTTCCGATTATAGCAAGTGGTACAGGATTACCTTTTTCATCTTCTCGAAATGAATAGGATAGATTCTCTATTGGACCGTACGATTTCACAGATATATGTTTTAAGTACATGAAACGCCCTCCATATGTAGTCTGCTTTATATTAGAAATACCTACCTGATTGAACAGTTTTTAACTAATTAAAGTATACATCTTCAGCGGAACATTATCAACCAGCATTCGACACATATCGGAATAATAGAAACGGCGATTTGGAACGTTTTCCAAACCGCCGCTTAACTTATTTATGAATTACAGAATCCTGAATTGCTACTGTGTAGCATTTGCTGCCTATACCTTTGATGAAAGACTGTATCTTTTCTTCAAATCCATCGGAAAACTTGTGATGACATTCATTTGGAGGTGGTAAGCTGTCAATGAGTGCCGTAGCCAGTTCGGCTGCAGCCTGCTGTAATAATTCTTCAGTGAGAACTTCGTTGAGAATCATAACAAGCCTCCTTTATGTACACATGATTTCGTTTTTGGACATCCGGATATCTGTTCCGGTTTAACTATAATAACGATTCAAAGCTCGCATTTTGGACATGGACGGTCAAAAATAATTTCAAAACTGGGGATGCTATTCTAAAGCCGCCAAAACGAAAAGGAGGTATAAGATATGGCATCAATCGTTCAACGGAACAAGAGTTATAGCGTGGTGTACACCATATACGACGGAGAAAAGAAACGGCAGAAGTGGGAGACCTATCATTCCTATGAAGCTGCTCTCAGACGGAAGGAACAGCTGGATCTGATCCAACAACATGAGAAAGAGCGGGCTAAGTATCAGGAAGGAACTTTGGGACAATTCCTGGAGGAATATGTGGAGTTGTACGGGCGAGTACACTGGGCCTGCTCTACCTATACCAGTAACGAGGGACTGATTTGGAACTATATCATTCCGTTCATGGGCAGTATGCGCTTGTCAGAGTTCACACCCAAGGTAATTGCTGCGTTGTATGGAAAGCTAAAGTCTGATCCTAAGATTTCGCCTTCAGTGATGACCAACATTCATAAGCTGCTACACAGTGCATTTGAACAGGCAGTTCTGTGGGAGTATGTACCACGGAATCCATTTCGAAAAGCCAATGTTCCGAAAGCCTTTACAACTGAAATCCCGATGCTGTCCACAGATGAAATAAAAATACTGCTTCAGAATTGTGACAACCAAATGCTGTCCATTGCCGTACATCTGGCTTTTGCCGGGTCCCTTCGTAAAGGTGAGATCTTAGCTTTGAACTGGGATGACGTGGATTTCCAGAAAAGAACGATTTCCGTAAGCAAGACACTGAAACGTGTGCGCAGAGATGCTGTGGATGTGCTGAATGGAAAAGACATCCTTCATCAGTTCCCCGCCGCCTTTGATGAGGGGCGAACGGTGACAGTACTGAAACGCCCTAAAACCCAGTCAAGCATCCGAACGGTATATTTGCCTGATTATGTTCTGGATGTGCTGAGAGACTGGAAAGAAACACTGAAACCGGTCAAACGCAAACAGCCGGATTTGATCTTGCGTTATTCCAACGGCAGACCTCTTTCGGAGGAAACCTTGCCACGATTGTTGGAGAAGCAACTGCTACAGTTGGGACTTCCGGTGGTATCCTTTCATAGCCTACGGCACAGTAGCATCAGCTATAAATTGGTATTAACCGGTGGCAACATCAAGGCTGTACAAGGCGACTCCGGTCATGCACAGGCGGAGATGATCACGGAACGATATGGCCATATCATTGATTCCTGTCGGAAGCAATGCGCCCAAGACTTCGAGGAAGAATTCTATAAAGGGATGTAAAAAGAGCCGTCTGACGCAAATCAGGCGGCTTTTTACAGTAGGATGGAACATCCCCCTCCTAAGAAGATGGAGTGTCGTTCGATTCCGGTTTGGTTAGCAAAAAATATATCCTAAAAGGAGTGTGATTTAATGAACACAATCAAGAAATTAAGTGAACTGGCTGTATACCTGAAACGGGCAGTCGAAACCTATTCTCAGCGTGATTATGAACAGCTGCATCAGGAACTGTGTGCCAGATGTGATCAGCTGATCATGGAGGCGTTCATGGATCGTCATCCTGGATGGAGCATTGTGGAAGGTAATGCGGCCTGCATGATGTACCTCTATCGCAACTGGTCGTTCAGTAGAAGAGTGGAAGAGAATGTTGTACAGCTGAGTGCTCTGGCTAATGATATCACTGAGAATTACGACGATTGTGATGATAAGTTTCTGACAGCAGAAGCGGCTGCGGAAACTATAAAGGTTGCAGAGCGTGTCTATGATTTCTCCAAGCGAGTTCTACGTGAACAGCATTTGTTCATTTTCCTATTCCATGCAAAACACTGCACAGAAGATTCATTTTGTCGTTGCATGAATATGACCGATGGTAGTGTGGCAGCGGATATCTACATGCTGATTCCGCATAAAGACCATGAAACGACTCCTCAGAGTATGCTTCTCCATGAACTAGGTCATTGCGTGAACATTGCTTTGACTGGTGATCCAGAAATACCGCCCGAAGATTTTGCTCTAGTAATGAAGTTAATTGGAGTTGATGCTGTTGAGTGCGACATTCCTGAGTTTTTCGCTCACTGCTTTGCAATGAGTTTGCTGATTGAACCAGAACTGCTAATCAATGACCCGTTCAAGATGGTTCCGATAAACCACAAGCAGATGTTTAGAGATTACTTCAAAATTAAATTTAATATTACACAGCTTTTTAAGAAGTCCATAAAAATAGCGTGCCTTGATCAATAAGATTAAGGCACGCTGTAATATTAATTTTCTTTTGCTTTGGATTTTGGTGATTCCATTAGTAACCACACGACGATGAACTCTGCAATAGGAGCAAGAATAAAATTGACTTTTGAAGATCCAATCGTGGGAATATAAACAAATACTTGTCCTAAGATTCCACCGAATACCAAACAAATAATTGCAGAAAAGATGTTGTTAACCCAGTGTTTGAATGTACGTTGTTCTCCTTTTTTCTTGGAGAAGAGTAAAACGACAGCAATGATTACCCATAAGAAAGCTCCACCAGCAAATTTCCACATGCGATCAGTTCTTGAATCCTCTGCTTTTCCTGAACCAAACAGAGCGTTTTCACGTGCAGTTTTCACTTCCTCTAATATACTTAAGTATTCTTCATATAGCATCTCATTTTCTTCGAGTGGCACGCCAGTTAAATTTACAAGATTTGTCAAGTTGTCAATTCTTTTTTCAATTCGGTTGTAGTAAAGAAAATTTGCGTCGATATAAGGAAAGACGATTACGCCCAAAATTATGGCAACAATTACTGCGGCAAAAAACCATCTGCGTTTTTCGCCTGTTACTATTCTTTCAAACCAACTTAAGATTTTTTCTCCCATAAGAGTCCTCCACATCATATACTCTATCTTAATTCTACACGATTTTTCCTTTTATTCAAGATGGATAAAGTGTGATCTGTTTTCCTGCAGCTCACTTTTCATTCCCTAAAACCGTGCATCTGCACACTTTTAGGGAATGGCCTAATTTCACAGCATGGACAGGCAAGAAAATCTGCCCATTTACATACGATGAACAAAGGAGGTAGAACGTATGAAACAAACCCTGCCTGTAGTGCATTGCACATATACCGAAGCCGAAAAGAGCCTCGCAGAGCTGCTGGAGGAGTCTTTTCGGCTTTATCTTATCCGCATCCTTGCGACACCAGAGATGCCTGTTGTACAATGTTTGCGATGAGTGGCTGCTTATTTCAAGGAGGAACCTATGTACTTAGAAATAAGCAACCCAATGGATTACCATGTCGCATTATACATCCGATTATCGAAGGAGGATGAGACCGAAGGACCATCCCAGAGTGTAACCAACCAGAAATCCTTGCTCAACGAGTTCGTTCAGCAACATCGCCTTTCCGTCTACGATACCTATATCGATGATGGCTGGAGCGGCACCAGTTTTGACCGTCCCGACTTTCAGCGCATGATCGGTGACATTGAAGCCAAGAAGGTCAATATGGTCATTACCAAAGACCTATCCCGTCTGGGTCGTGACTATATCATGACCGGTCATTATATGGAGCGATATTTTCCCGAAAAGAGAGTACGCTACATTTCCTTGTTGGACGGCATAGACACCGGTGTGGAGTCCACAGCTAATGACATTACCCCATTCCGTGCTATCATGAACGATATGTACGCTAAGGACATTTCCAAGAAGATCAAATCCGTCAAGCGAGATAAGCAGCGGAAGGGGCAGTTCATCGGTGGAAAGCCCATGTACGGCTACAAGATGCACCCGACGGAGAAAAATAAAATCGTCATCGACGAGAAAGTGGCTCCTGTAGTACGAAGTATCTTCGCCATGGCATTGGATGGCATGAGCTGCCGAAAGATTGCAGCAACTCTTAATGAAGAAGGCGTTCCTACACCAGCAACCTACTGCGGTTGGAACATGGGACGTAAAGGCCCTTACGCCGGCCTGTGGTCCAGTGAGCGTATCTCTGAGATGCTCCAGAACGAAACCTACCTGGGCAATATGATCCAGGGACGAACTGTGAAGATCAGCTACAAGTCCAAAAAGTGTCTGAAACAGGACCGTGAGAACTGGGTGGTTGTTGAAAACACCCATGAGCCGCTGATCGATAAAGAGACTTTTCAAAAGGTACGGATGCTGGTCAACAGCCGAAAGCACACCCGCAGCAGAACCTACGACTTTTTATTAAAAGGCTTGATTTTTTGTCATGAGTGCGGCTACCCCATGGCGGTGCTCAATCGTCCGCCGGTATCCGGTGAGGATCGATTGTTCTTCGTATGCCGAACCTATCAGCGCTTCACGAAAGCGGGCGTCTGTTCCTGCCATTCTATCAAAGAGCAGGTTGTTACAGAAGCTGTGCTGGCAAAAGTGAGAGAAGTCTGTGAAGCTTATCTTGATCCAAAGAAGCTTCAGCCCATTGCAGCGGATGCTGTGGAGAAAGCTCGGCAGACAGAAAGCCATGAAGCTGAGATCCAATCACTGCACGGCAAGATCGACAGCCTGACAGCCAATCTGGATAAGATGTATATGGATCGGCTCACCGGACTGTTGGCTGAAGCTGATTTTGAGCGCATCTATCAGCGAGTCAAGATGGAGCGCAATTCTCTGGAAGATAAGCTGAAGGAGCTGGAAGCACAAAAAGAAAGCACGATCAGCACCGAGGACCGAGCAAGAGAACTGGTGCAGCAGTTTTTAGATTCGGCTTACACCAGCCGTGAACTACTGGTCAGTCTCATCGAGCGAGTCGAATTGACCGAGGACAAACAAATTATCATCAAATTCCGCTTCCGTGAACTGGAAGCAATTTCTTAGGGCAAATCGTTTACAATAGGCGAGTCGCTATGTCAGCCGGATTGAAAAACGAGCGCTCTTGCGCTTACGGGATGCGGCGTGGGGATGAAAGGCTGATTTTTGAAAAGCAGCAGTGCAAAAAGCAGTGAGTCGGAATGCACAAAAAACGGTTGACAGCATGCTGCGGCATGCGGTATGGTTAAAACAGTTATGATAGTTGGAGGGCAGAGAAAAAATCTGCCCTTTTTCTGGTTGGCTGAATTTCCCGGGACGGAAAGGGGAAAGATGTATTGTCAGATCAATGCAGGCGGACTTTATGGCCTGCAGAGCTATGTCGCACAGGTGGAAGTCGATATTTCCAAAGGACTGCCCTGTTTTGATATGGTAGGACTTTTAGACAGTGAAGTGCGGGAGGCGCGGGAACGCCTGCGCGTTTCCCTGCATCACATCAACGCAGCGCTTCCAGCGGAAAAGATTACGGTAAATTATTCTCCGGCAGGAATCGTGAAATCCGGGACGTCGTTCGATTTGCCGACTGCACTCGTCATCCTCGCAGCGCAGGGGAAAGTGCCGCCGGAGCGGTTGAGGGAGCTCTGGGCGGTGGGCGAGGTCGGGCTGGATGCGCGGATTAAGCAGGTTCGGGGCGTACTGGCGATGCTGCATGCGGCAAATCAGAGCGCTTTTCGAAGCTATTTGATTCCGTTTGAAAATCTGGGAGAAGGGCTTGCGGTTGGGAAACTGCCGGTCATGGGCGTTTGCAGCCTGGAAGAAGCAATGGAGTATGTAAACGCGTCGGCGCAGGAACAGGAACGGATGCGGCGGGATGCGGAAGACAGATGGCAGAGTCAGGCAAAAGGCAGGATGGAAAAAGAAAAGAAAGCGCCGGACTTTGCATTGCTGTGCGGAATGGAGGAAGCAAAGCGCGCTGCAATGATTGCAGCTGCCGGAGCCCATAATCTGCTTTTGGCAGGACCGCCCGGCACCGGAAAGACGATGCTTGCGAGGTGTCTGCCGGGAATCCTGCCGCCCATGAGCGAGGAAGAAAAGCAGGAGGTGTCTGCAATCTACAGCGCGGCAGGGCAGCTGGAGGATGGAAGGCTGATTCAGGAGCGACCGTTTATCAGCCCGCATCATACGGCATCCGTTTATGCAATGACCGGAGGCGGCGCTGTTCCAAAACCGGGAATGGTGACGTTGGCGCACCGGGGCGTGTTGTTTTTGGATGAAATGACGGAATTTAAACGACAGACGCTGGACGTTCTGCGGCAGCCGATGGAAGAGGGAAAGATTTTTCTTGCCCGGAGCCGGGGAAACTTTGTGTATCCGGCGGATTTTATGCTGTTAGGAGCGACGAATCCATGCCCCTGCGGATATTATCCGGACAGAAACCGCTGCAGATGTCAGGACTGGGAGGTGCACCGGTATTTGGCGAGACTTTCGGGACCGCTTCTCGACCGGATGGATTTATGCTGTCAGATCAAACAGATACCGATTCGAAAGCTGTGGGAAAAAAGAGAAGCTTCCTATATAGATAGCGACAAAAACGGAAGCAAATGGATGCGGGAACAGGTGCTGGAGGCAAGAAAGCGGCAGCAGATGCGATGCCGTGGCGCAGCAATGCGGGAAAACGGTCGGTTGAGTCCGGGGGAAATTTTAAAATACTGTCCGTTGGGACTTGAGGAACAGGAGTTTCTGGAACAGGCCAGCGAGCAGGCGGGGCTTTCCATGCGGGGATGCCACCGCGTTATCCGTGTGGCGCGGACGATTGCAGATCTGGAAGGAAAAGACCGGATTGGTGTAGAGCATCTGGGACAGGCGCTCTTTTTCCGAAATCAGAATGTGCTGCGGGAGTGAAGCGCCGCGGGCAGAAGGGAGCATAGAATAGAAAAACAACAGAATTGTAAAAGTCAAATGGAGCAGGAGCGCACTCTGGCACTTGCCCTTTGCCGGGTGGAAGGGATCGGCGCTGTCAGCATTCGAAAGCTTCTGGAAAAGGCAGGAGACGTTTCCGAAATCCGAAAGCTTCCGGCGGAAAGTCTGCAGAAGCTGCTGGGGGAGAAAAAAGCGGCGCTTTTGAAAAACTGGGATGCGCCCGAAAATCTGGAACAGGCAAAGCGACAGGAGGAGCAGTGGAAGAAAAAAGGAATTTCCTTCGATTTTTTGTGGGAAGAAGCGTATCCAAAACGGTTGAAGGAAATTTCCGATCCACCGCTGGTACTGTACAGGATCGGGAAGCTGCCGGAGCCGGAAAAAAAGATGGCAGCCATCGTCGGTGCGCGCGCCTGTTCCTCCTATGGAAAAGAAATGGCGGAATATTTCGCCAGGGGACTTGCGAAGGAGGGGATCGGAATTGTCAGCGGCATGGCGCGCGGAGCAGATGGAATCGCGCAGCGGGCGGCGCTGTCAGCAGGCGGATATTCGGTTGCAGTGCTGGGCTGCGGTGTGGACATCTGCTACCCGGAGGAGAACAGGCCGCTGTATGAAAGACTGTGGGAAAACGGATGTATCCTGTCAGAATATCCGCCGGGGACGCTGCCACATTCGCGACTGTTTCCGCCGCGCAACCGGATCATCAGTGCACTTTCGGATCTCGTGCTCGTTATCGAAGCGCGTGAAAAGAGCGGAACGCTGATCACCGTAGATATGGCGTTGGAACAGGGAAAGGATGTGTTTGCTGTGCCGGGACGCATTACGGATACCTGTAGTCGCGGCTGCAACCGATTGATCGGAAATGGCGCAGGTATCGCGGTGAGTGTGGCACAGTTGCTGCAGGAACTGCAGGGCAGCGTACCGCACGCAGGTAGAGACGAAGCGTTTTCCTTAGCCCAGGCAGAACGCCCGAACGCTGCCAAGGCTGCCGGTGTGATTGCCGACAAAATGCTGTGCCCTGTGACAGACGCTCTCAGCTCTACCGCCTCATCCTCCTGGCCGCCTCTGCGCAAAACGATCTGGCAGGCGCTGGATACAATGCCGCAGAGCATGGACGAAATTGCGGATACCCTTGTGAGACAGAAGATATCCATAAATGTGCAGATGCTGATGCAGGAGCTTGTTTTTCTGGAGCTGGAGGGCGCTGCAGGAAGCGTAATGGGGCGATATTACAGGAAAACTTTTGCTTGCAATGACGGATGATATGGTGTATAGTGGTTCACGATCACTGCACAGGACCAAAAATGTGCGTAATAGCAGTAATGAAAATTGGGGATATCAAATATGGCAAAATATTTAGTGATCGTGGAGTCACCGGCCAAAGTCAAAACGATCAAGAAGTTCTTGGGGGCGAACTATGAGGTAGCAGCCAGTAACGGGCATGTGCGTGACTTTCCCAAGAGCCAGTTCGGCATAGATGTGGAGCATGATTACGAACCGAAGTATATCACGATCCGCGGCAAGGGTGACATCCTGGCGAACCTCCGCAAAGAGGTCAAAAAAGCAGAAAAAATCTATCTCGCAACCGACCCGGACCGGGAGGGAGAGGCGATTTCCTGGCATCTGATGGAAGCGCTCAAGCTCTCCGGGAAAAAGGTGTACCGTATTACCTTTAACGAGATCACGAAGACAGCAGTGAAGGAATCGTTAAAGCATGCGAGAGAAATCGATATGAATTTAGTGGATGCGCAGCAGGCGCGCCGGATGCTGGACCGTATGGTTGGCTATCGGATCTCCCCGCTTCTGTGGGCAAAGGTGAAGCGGGGACTTTCTGCCGGACGTGTGCAGTCTGTTGCCCTGCGCATTATCTGTGATCGCGAAGAAGAGATCAATGCGTTTATTCCGGAGGAATACTGGACCCTTGATGCAGCATTCCAGATTCCGGGGGAAAGAAAACCCCTGATAGCCAAATATTACGGGGAGCAGGATACCAAGCGTATTTTAAAAACCGCAGCGGAAGTAGAAGCAGTCAAAAAGGATTGCGAAAAGGCAGAGTTTCAGGTGAGCGACGTCAAAAAGGGCGAGCGCATCAAGAAGGCTCCCCTTCCCTTTACCACCTCTACCCTGCAGCAGGAAGCCAGTAAGGTGCTGAATTTTTCCACACAGAAAACCATGCGGCTGGCACAGCAGCTGTACGAAGGGGTAGATATCAAGGGAAATGGTACAGTCGGTATCATCACCTACCTAAGAACCGATTCCACGCGTGTTTCCGAAGAGGCGGAAAACATGGCGCGCAGCTATATTACTGAGAAATACGGCGAACAGTATGCCGGAGAAGGCACCGTGAAAAAGGGCGGACAGAAAATTCAGGATGCCCACGAAGCGATCCGTCCGACGGATGTTGCACGGACCCCTTTGGAAATCAAAGAATCCTTAAGCAGGGATCAATTTCGTCTCTATCAGCTGATCTGGAAGCGCTTTATGGCAAGCCGCATGACGCCTGCCAAGTACGAGACAACCTCTGTGAAGATTGACGGCAACGGACATCGTTTTACGGTTGCGGCCAGCAAGGTGATCTTTGACGGTTTCATGAGTGTATACACGATGGACGACGAGGATAAGGCTGAAAACCGCACCCTCGCAAAAAGCATCGACAAGGATACGAAGCTGTCCTTAAAGGAATTTGACGGGGAGCAGCATTTTACCCAGCCTCCCGCACATTATACAGAAGCGTCCCTTGTCCGGACGCTGGAAGAACTGGGTATCGGCCGTCCCAGTACCTATGCACCGACGATCACGACGATCCTTGCACGTCATTATGTCATTAAAGAAAACAAGAACCTGTATGTGACGGAGCTGGGAGAGGTTGTCAATAAGATGATGAAGGAGGCGTTCCCGACCATTGTGGACGTCAACTTTACAGCGAATATGGAAGCACTTTTGGATGGCGTTTCCGAAGGAACCGTAGACTGGAAGACAATTGTTTCCAATTTCTATCCCGATCTGGAGGAGGCTGTGCAGAACGCGGAGAAGGAACTGGAAGAGGTCAAGGTGGGAGACGAGGAATCAGATGAGGTTTGTGAGCTGTGCGGACGGCGCATGGTCATCAAATACGGACCTCACGGCAGATTCCTGGCATGTCCGGGCTTTCCGGAATGCCGCAATACCAAACCTTATTACGAAAAAATCGGCGTAGCATGCCCCAAGTGTGGCAAGGATATCGTCCTGAAAAAGACACAGAAGGGCAGAAAATACTATGGCTGTATCGGCAACCCGGAGTGCGATTTCATGGTATGGCAGAAGCCTTCCAATGAAAAGTGCCCGGTCTGTGGCTCCATTCTTCTGGAAAAGGGCAACAAACTCGTATGCTCGAAGGAGGGCTGCGGTTTTGTCAAAGAGAAGGAAAAAGAAGAAAACGGCCAGGGATAAATTTGTGGAGGAACAGAAAAGATGAGCGGGATTCAGCTGCTGGATAAGACAAGAAAGATCGGGAAGCTGCTGCATAACAGCCATTCCAGCAAAGTTGTTTTTAACGATATCTGCAAGGTGATGCAGGATGCGCTGCAGTCAAACGTGCTGGTGATCAGCCGAAAAGGAAAAGTACTGGGCATTTCCGGCAAGGACGGCGGTGCAATCCGGGAGCTTTCCGGCTGCAACGTCGGAAGCTTTCTTGATCCGCTGCTGAATGAGAGAATGCTTTCAATTTTGTCCACCAAAGAAAACGCAAGCCTTGCGACGCTGGGCTTTGATGGCGAAGAGGACGAAGAATTTTCCGCGATCGTGACACCGATCGAGATCGCAGGGGAACGCCTCGGCACGCTGTTTTTATACCGCAGGGGGCAAAGCTATACGATCGACGATATTATCCTGTGCGAATATGGCTCCACGGTGGTGGGGCTGGAAATGCTGCGGGCCGTGACCGAGGAGAGCGCGGAGGAAGACCGCAAAATCGCAGTGGTACACGCCGCACTCGGAACCTTATCCTATTCCGAACTGGAAGCGATCAGCCTGATTTTTCAGGAGCTGCATGGGACGGAAGGCATTCTGGTCGCAAGTAAAATTGCGGATCAGGCGGGTATTACCCGTTCCGTTATTGTCAACGCGCTGCGCAAATTTGAGAGCGCGGGAATCATCGAATCCCGTTCCTCCGGCATGAAAGGCACTTATATCAAGGTCTGCAACGAATTTGCCTATGGAGAAATCCGCAAAATGAAGGAAAAGAAGTAAATAATAGTCTTGCAAGTCATCAGCATTTATGATAGAATCCTAATGTTGTGACCATAAAACATGTGTCTGGTTCCGTCACCGGTGTCCTTTAACGCTTTGGATGGCTGGCGGGTGGAAATGGTGGATCCTGTGAATTGAGCTTTACAGGATGTTTCTAAAAAGGCACAGAGGAAAAAACCAATGGAGGTAAGAACAATGAGCGTTATTTCTATGAAACAGTTACTTGAAGCAGGTGTTCATTTCGGACATCAGACCAGAAGATGGAACCCTAAAATGGCTCCTTATATCTTCACCGAGAGAAACGGTATCCACATCATCGACCTGCAGAAGTCTGTAGGCAAAGTGGACGAAGCTTACAAGGCAGTATTTGAGATCGCAGCACAGGGCGGCACCATCCTGTTCGTCGGCACCAAGAAGCAGGCACAGGACGCTGTTAAGACCGAGGCTGAGCGCTGCGGTATGTATTTTGTAAATGAGAGATGGCTGGGCGGCATGCTGACCAACTTCAAGACCATCAGAAGCAGAATCGAAAGACTGAAAGCAATCGAGACCATGTCCGAAGACGGTACCTTCGATGTTCTGCCTAAGAAAGAAGTTATCCAGCTGAAGAAGGAATGGGAAAAGCTGGAGAAGAACCTGGGCGGTATCAAGAACATGACCAGAATCCCGGATGCAATCTTCGTTGTTGACCCTAAGAAGGAAAAGATCTGTGTACAGGAAGCTCATGCACTGGGCATCACACTGATCGGTATCGGCGACACCAACTGCGATCCCGAAGAGCTGGATTACATCATTCCTGGTAACGACGATGCAATCAGAGCCGTTAAACTGATCACTTCCAAGATGGCAGACGCTGTTATCGAAGCAAATCAGGGCGAAGAAGTTTATACCGAAGAAGCAGCTGCACAGGGCGAAGCTTCCGATATCGAAGAAGTAGCTGCTGCAGAAGAGGCGTAAATACTTTTTGACAATAGAACCCAATAAACTGATTTTATATGGAGGAAAGTAAAATGGCTGTTACAGCTGCAATGGTAAAAGAGTTAAGAGAAATGACCGGCGCTGGTATGATGGACTGCAAAAAGGCGCTGACCGCAACAGAAGGCGACATGGACGCTGCTGTTGAATTCCTGAGAAAGAACGGACAGGCAAAGGCTGAGAAGAAGGCTGGCCGTATCGCTGCAGAAGGTATCTGCCGCATTGCTGTAAAAGATGAAGGCACCGCTGCTGTCGTAGAAGTAAACTCTGAGACAGACTTTGTTGCAAAGAACGAGAAGTTCCAGAACTTCGTAGCTGCAGTTGCTGAGCAGGCAGTAAATTCTGACAATACAGAGCTGGAAGCATTCCTGGATGAAGCATGGCATGAGGAACCCTCCAAGACTGTAAAGGAAGTTCTGGTTGAGCAGATCGCAGTAATCGGCGAGAACTTAAAGATCAGAAGATTCCAGAAGGTTACCGCTCCCCTTGTTGTTTCCTACACACATGGCGGCGGACGTATCGGCGTTTTAGTAGAAGCTGACACCGATGTAAAGAACGATGCGGTAAAAGAAGCACTGACCAACGTAGCAATGCAGATCGCTGCACTGTCTCCGAAGTATGTTTCCACTGCTGACGTTTCCGAAGAGTACAAAGCTCATGAGAAAGAGATCCTGATGGCTCAGATCCAGAACGATCCTAAGATGGCTGGCAAGCCTGAAAAGGTAATCGAGGGCGCAGTAAGTGGCCGTCTGAACAAAGAGCTGAAGGAAGTTTGCCTGTTAGAGCAGGTATACGTAAAGGCAGAGGACGGCAAGCAGACCGTTGCTCAGTATTTGGCTCAGGTAGCAAAAGAGAACAATGCAAACCTGACTGTAAAGGGCTTCGTTCGTTTCGAAACCGGTGAAGGTATCGAGAAGAAGGTAGAAGACTTCGCAGCAGAGGTTGCAGCTCAGCTTGGCTGATAACGGCGCATTCTGATAAGACTTGCACCGCAAAGGGAAAAACAATAGAATGCACGCTCTGCGAGCATTCTATTGTCATGAATAAAGGACTGTCGCATTAGCAAATAGTTTTGCTGGGCGACAGCCCTTTTTTTATCGTATAGGAAACTTCGTTTCCATACGATAATAAACGCGCTACGCGGATCGCACTGCAGCGGAATGGAAGAATGTCGCTTACGCGACCCGCCGCAGGCGGAGGAGCCGGGAGCAGAAAGTGCTTGGCATGATCGGGGTGGCAGCACATGAATGCGGACACATCAATTTCAGTAATTTTGAAAAGCGCAGGATTTATGCTTCCGGAATCCGGGAGGGAATCTTATATCCGGAACTGCCAGAGCCAAAAAATGAAGAGGAAAAACAGGTACTTGGGGAATTGCAGGTATGTCTGGAGCAGAAAAAGGAGAAGGAATTGAGAGTGATCCGGGAAACGCTTTTGTATCTGCATAACATTCTGGAAGATATGTATATCGAAGCAAGGCAGTGTGCGGAATATGGCGGGATTGTACAAAAAGCCATCCGGTTCCTTGGAAGATGGGACATGGAACAGGCAGAAAGCATCCGGCAGATGCAGGAATACGGGATGGACAGCCTTTCCATCATGAAAAATGTCCTCCTGCAGTATCTGAGGAGCAAAAAAGTAAATGACTGGGAGCGCGCAGGCGGAATTTATATGGAAATGCTGGAGCGGTGCAAGGAGACGCTGGATGAAGTGGTAATCCCGGCAGACGAAGATGTGCGCTTCCGGGCGGCAAACAGGCTGCTTCTGATTCTGTGGGAGTTTGTAAAGGAGGCTTTTGAACAGGAAGAGAGCGGAAAAGAAGATACAGAACAAATTCCCCCTGAATATGAAGGCGGCGATGGAGCTGGGAAATGGAAAGAGTCCGCAGCCACAGATACAAAGGAAGGGGAAGAAAAAAGAAGACGTGCGGCTGCCGTTCTGGGCGGGGAACAGCAGGAAAAGGCAGCCGCGGAGGATAGCGTAAAGGAGATTAGCGACGAAATCGGAAAAATTGTGACAAAAATGGAACAGGAAATGCTTGAGCGGGAACTAAAAGAGAACGCAGATAAGATGGATCTGGGAGAAATCCATAACGGGTATAGGCTGCGGATCATAAGACCAGAGCCAACATTGGAACAGATTGCACGATATGAAGTAATGAAAAAGAAGGTGGATGCAGCTGCAGAAAAAATGGTACGGTTGATTGCCCCGCATTTGGAGGAACAGGAAAGATTTCAGAAAGGGATGGTACAGGGGAAAAAAGTCTGTGGGAGCCAGATTTACCGCAGGGATGGCAGGATTTTTAGGAGCCGGAATATTCCGGGCAACCAGGACGCGGCGGTGGGGGTATTGATCGATGAGTCCGCATCCATGGATATCCATAACCGGATTGGCAGTGCGCGATATACCGCCTGTGTGATATACCGCTTTTGCCAAAGGCTCGGGATTCCCGTGCTGATTCTTGGTCATTCCACAGGAATTGGCGAGAAAAAAGAGAGTGTTGAGCTGTATTCCTATGCAGAATTTGACGCATGGGATCAAAAGGACTGTTTTCGCCTTACGGGAATCCGTTCCAGATGGAACAATAGAGACGGGGCTGCCTTGGCATACGCAGGGATGCGGCTTGGAAAAAGAGCTGAGGGACAGAAGCTTTTATTTGTTATTTCGGATGGGCTTCCTCTTGCGGAGGGGTATCGGGGGGAAGCAGGGATAGCGGATACCAGACGGGAAAGAGAAAAGCTGGAGCACAGAGGAATCCATGTGATGGCAGCGGCAATCGGGGAAGACAGGGAACTGATTAGACGGATTTATGGAAAAGGATTTTTGAACATATCGGATACGGAACGGATACCTGCGGCAATGGCGGGGATCATCCGGCAGTATATGGGAAAGTAGGTGAAAGGCTTGGAAAAGAATGGTGGAAAAACCGATTACAGCAGGATCACTTCGCGTCAGATCGCAGTATATAAGACAGATAAGGCACTTTTGGAGCTGGTAGACAGCTTGAAACCGGCGGGAGCTTCTTATCCGGCACACATCCATGCATCCGGGGAAGAGGATGAGGAAGGATATTCCCTGATCCGTCTTCAGATGGTGGATTATTCTGCAGGAACTGGTCAGAAGTCTGTCAGTGTGTATGCAAACATCAGCCCGGATGAGGCACTATACCTGTATTCCAGAATATTCAGCGGTGTGCAGACTTTTTTCATGTCCCGGCAGAAGATATTTGGGGAAGCAAAAAAAGAAGGGTATGCCAATGTGACAAAGCTTATGGTCAGCAGGTATGAAACAGACAGCGCTGGAAAAAAGCGGGCATATCCGTGGTCAGTCCAGATCCAGAACGGGATTGGAATCAAAGGGAAAAACAGCAACGGGGGGACATACTGTAAAAAGGATAGTTTTGTTTCGGATGGAGCTGCAGAAATCTTTTTAACGGATGCGGACATGTTCCACATGTTTTCGCGGGCAGAGGCATGGATCCGGGCATTTGAACGGGAACAGACAGGAAGAAAGCAGAGAAAGGAGAATTTTGGCAGTCTGTACCGGCTGCTCAATAAGGAACTGGAAGGGCATTTTGCGGGGCTCTATCAGAGATTTGAGGAAATGGGGCTTTTGGAGCCAGATGAAAAGGCAGCCTGAATTTTTTAGAATCTAACTTATTGTAATGGTATCTATATTCAGGGACGATAAGAAAGATTTTATGATACAGACCAGTTTCAGATTTAAGAAATAAATAAATTCCCGGGTGTCGAAAAGGCAGCGGCAGGGCAGATATAAACGGATTGTTTGTACCTGCCCTTTTTATTCCCGTGAAAAATTTTGGGGAAAATTCAACTTGAGAGAAGAGGGATGTGTCTTCTGAAATAGGAACTTACTTCATATATGGAGGATTTGTATAATATCGAGATTTACCGGAGGAAAGCAGAATGGAGAAAAGACAGGGAGCATTGTATTTTGACAGGGAAGAGGAGCGCTATAATATTCGTTTCGGCTTGGAAGAATGTTATCATGGCCTGTACTGCGGGGAAGGGC